>Ga0114997_10004659_pt1 | contig 10569 bp, 9 predicted proteins | sample ArcticOcean_MG_C_2_FD_87045 | JGI IMG/M metagenome (GOLD analysis project Ga0114997, IMG submission 87045) | Marine microbial communities from western Arctic Ocean - ArcticOcean_MG_CB4_136 | ecosystem: Environmental > Aquatic > Marine > Oceanic | place: Arctic Ocean: Canada Basin | collected... | reverse complement strand
GAGTACTTTCGCCAGGTGGAAAAATAGTAATTCTTGAATTTTCTAAAATATGGCAGCCTCTAAGGAGAATTTATGATAAATTTTCTTTTAAAATAGTACCTAAATTAGGGAAATTATTTGCAAAAGATGAAAAAAGTTATAAATATCTAGTTGAATCAATCAGGATGCATCCAGATCAAAACACACTTATAGAGCTTTTAGAAAAACAAGGTTTTGAAAAAACTAGCTTTATGAATTTATCAGCAGGGATTGTTGCTATACACAAAGGATACAAGTTTTGATTCATAAGATAAAAAAAATTATAATAAATCATCTTTTATCTCAAAATGATTGGATGCAAACTTTGCTTATTGATCATCAACATAAAGTAATAGCCATAGAAATTTCAAGATTAAAAATTATTTTTAAAGTAAACGAAAGTGGCTTACTTCAAGCATTAGATGAGTCAGAAGAATTCGATTGCATTATTAAGTTAACAGTTAATGATTTTATCAATCAACTTGTAAATAATAATAATGGTAATATTTCTATCGAAGGTGATTTAGATCTAGCAAATCAAGTTTCACAAGTACTTAAAAAAGTTGAATGGGATGTCGAAGAAGATTTAAGTAAGTATATTGGTGATATACCGGCAATACATTCAACCAAGATTTTAAAAAAAGTTGTAACGAATAGTAAAAAAAACATAGTCAATATAGCAAGTACACTTTTAGAATATTGGCAAGAAGAAAATCAAATTCTAACTAAGAAAACTGATGTTGAAAATTTTAATTCAGAAGTAGATAAAATTGTGGAAGATACTGAAAGATTTGAAGCAAAAATGAATATAGTAATGCAAAAAATAAAATTATGAGTATATTTAGATTCCTAAAAATAATATTTATAATAATAAAATATAGATTAGATGAATTCTTTAATTCAAAAATAATTTTTGGATTCCAGCTCCTTATTTATCCCTTACGTCTTTTACAAATTAAAAAAATAAATCGTGCTGTTAGATTAAGGTTAGCGCTGGAACAACTTGGACCAATCTTTATTAAATTTGGACAAATGTTATCAACTAGAAGAGACTTAATTCCTCTGGATATAGCAGATGAACTAGCCAAGCTTCAAGATCAAGTTCCACCATTCAAGTATGTCGATGTAAAAATTTTAGTAGAAAAATCTTACAGTAAGCCAATAAATGATATTTTTAAAGAATTTTCAAAAGATCCTGTAGCAAGTGCATCGGTTGCTCAAGTTCATTTTGCTAAATTATTAAATGGCCAAGAAGTGGCTGTTAAAATTTTAAGGCCGAATATTGATAAAGCAGTTGATAAGGATATAAGATTACTTAGAATTTTTGCATGGTTACTTGAGTATGTATGGTCAGATGGTAAGAGACTTAAACCACAAGAGGTCGTTCAAGAATTTTCAAAGCATACTAAATCCGAACTTAATTTACTTTTAGAAGCTGCTCATTGTAGTCATCTTGGTGATAATTTTAAAGACAAAAAACTTTTAATAGTTCCTGAAGTTTATTGGGATTTTTGTAATGAAAAAGTAATGGTGATGGAGAGGATGTCAGGGACACCTGTAAGTAATGTTGGTGCATTGAAGAAAAATAAAGTTGATATTCCCAAGTTGGCTAAAGATGGAGTAGAGATATTTTTTACACAGGTATTTAGAGATGGGTTTTTTCATGCTGATATGCACCCTGGGAATATTCAAGTCGCAGATGATGGGAGATATATAGCTATGGATTTTGGAATAATGGGGTCTCTTAACGATCAAGATAAATATTATCTAGCAAGAAACTTTGCTGCTTTTTTTAAGAGAGACTACCATGCGGTTGCTTTAGCTCACATTGAATCAGGATGGGTTCCTAGGGAAACTTCAATTGAAGACTTTGAAAATGCTATTCGATCTGTATGTGAGCCAATATTCGAAAAGCCTCTAAAAGAAATATCATTTGGCAAATTGTTAGTAAGATTATTTCAGACTTCACGTCAATTTAATATGGAAATTCAGCCACAATTAACCATGCTTCAAAAAACACTATTAAATGTTGAGGGATTGGGTAGAGATTTAGACCCAGATTTAGATCTTTGGAAAACAGCACAACCTTATCTAGAAAATTGGCTTTCTGAGCAATATGGACCAAAAAGTCTTATTAAATCAATTAAAAATGAATTCCCTGAGTGGATTAATATTGCTCCAAAGCTTCCAAGGCTCATTCATACTTACCTTAAAAATGAAAATAATATGCAATACAATATTTTTGAAAGTGAGAATAAAAAGATTCGCAATGATATTGAAAGGTTACAAAGTTTTTTTAAAATTACTTTAATATTCTTTTCAATATTATTTATCTTAATAGTCTGTAATTATTTTTTATAGATTTTTAGAAAATTTATTTTTGGCATTTTTGGCAAAAAAAACTTGAGCGTTGACCCAGTTTTAATTGAATAATCGGAAGTTGGCACTGAAAGCATGGCTGGTTCTCCCTTCCATAGACTTTATGCTCATTCTGAAAATAGCCATTTTCACCATTGACATCAAAAAAATCATTCATAGTGCTTCCACCCTTCTTTATGGCTTCATTAATTACATTTTTTATTGCTTTAACTAAGCTAACAACCTCTCTCATTGATACTTTTTTTGATATTCGATGAGGCCTAATGCCGGCATAGTGAAGAGCCTCGCTTGCATAAATATTTCCGACACCGACTACTACATGGCTATCCATAATCGCATTCTTAATACACTGTTTTTTATTTCTTAATCTACTAAAGAGGTATTTGGCATCAAACTCATCTTTGAGTGGTTCTGGCCCTAAATTTTTAATAAGCTTATGAATGTAAGGATCACTTTCTGTCCATAATATAGAGCCGAACCTTCTAGGATCGCGATACCGTAGAATTAAATTTTTTTTCTTAAAGTGAATATCTACGTGGTCATGTTTATTTAATTCATCTCCAGGTGACACGATACATAATCTTCCAGACATCCCAAGGTGAATAATAAGAGTTCCACTAGTGAACTTAGCAAGTATATATTTACCTCTTCTACTTAAATCTAAAAGGATTTGATTTTTTAATAACTCAGGCAGTGCTAAGTTAATTGGCCAGCGTAATGAATGATTTCTAATAATCACCTTTCCAACTTTAAGCTTTAAGAGTGGTTTTAATCCGAGCCGGGTGACTTCAACCTCCGGTAGTTCAGGCATTACTTTTCTTCTTTTTGTTGGACGTGAGGATTGAGCATTGTGAAGCCTAAATCACTAGGAAAGTGATACAACAAACCCTCATCTTCTCTAAACAAAAGTAATTCAGGAGACTCCTGAATCCTATAAAAAGTTAACTTCTTATTGTTAAGCAAAATATCGAAACTCTTATACCCCATTCTTTGATCGATTTTGTATGGCTCAACAGACTTTGCTGGAATATTTTTCCATGTCATCTCATACCATTCATTCACATCAAATTGAACAATTGATACGTCCTTGCCTTCAACACTCCACTTATTGTTACTATAATTTAATTTCAGGCGTGAATCTTGCCACTGCTCAAGACGAGAAAAATCAAAACTCTTTATTATTTCAGATTTTGCAATAGGGTTCTTTTCTATTAACTCAACTGGCATAAAAGATGCGGTCTCAGAAAAGCCCCCACTAATTAGAAAAACATTATCTTTATAAAGAACATATTGATCTTCATTTATAGGGTTATAGGTTCCAAATAAAATTACTTCTTTAAGATCGTTACCTAAAAATGTTATTTTTAAATTTGGCTGATCTAATCCATACTTCGATAAATCATCTGCACTTAATTTTTCCAAACTAGAAGTTGCAAGTATAGAAAGTATTCTATAAACATAAAGTTGGTCTGCTCTGGCTTTATGAGGGGACAGCATTCTCCAATGGTTATCAATTATTTTAAAATGAGTGCTTATCTTGGAAGGGAAATCTATCTTAAGCTCATCGAAGTCTGATAACTTAAACTTAGTTAATTCAAACTTAGCTGACTCAACAGGTTCTTTTTGGAAAATTGTCCATGAATATAGGGATGTTATTAATACTATAACTAACAATCCAATATTTGTTAACCATCTACTTTTCATAGCTATTAGGCTTTTCGTCTTCTAAACCAAATAGCAAAACCTGCAATAAACAGTGCCAAAGGAATAAAGTATTGAAAACTATGAAAAATAGTCCATGCAAAAAAAACAGATTTACTATCATTTGGAATTGTTACATTAACATCCTTAAGTGGCATAGGCTGAATTGTAATTAATTGGTCATCTCCAGCCAGCCAATTAATCATATTAATTCCAAGGTCTAAATTACCGCCTGACGTAATAAAGCTGTTAGATAAGAATGCGGCATTACCAACAACAATTGCTCTTTGGCCTTTTTCTTCAAATTTTCTACTAAAAGCGATTCCAATATTAATTGGACCTTTCTTATCCTTAGTTTGATCAAATATTAATTTCTGAGCTTCTACTTTTTCTTCGCCAGCAAGCCAACCATTTCCAGCAACTTCAATTAATTTACTTACCTCCCAACCGTTCTCAAATGTACCTTTAGCAGCTACCTCATGTGCACCTGAATACAATGTTCTAAGCATGAAATTGTTTGTTATGGGGTGGTCACCGTAAAAAGTTGCAAAAGAAACGTTCTCATTTGCTCCAAATTGCGAAGAAGAAGGGTCTACTACCTTTCCTTTCGAAACTTTTAAGCCTAAATATTCAGCAACATTTTCGAGCCCCTTAAGATTGTCATCATCCAACAACCAAAGAATATTGCCTCCATTTTGTAAATATTTAACAATTTTATTAGCCTCGACTTTGCTAACATTAACCTGAGGACTTGCAATAACCAATAAACCCCCTTCCTTGGGAACTTCTTTTGCAACTGTTAAATCTGGATTTGAAAATTTAAACCCTTTTTTTTCTAATTGTTTACCAAACTCTCCTAAATCATTATTTTTTATACCTAATAGATTTTTTTCTCCGTGACCATCCAAATACATAATAGGCTGCTCATTTGTTCGCGTTAATCTAACAAGTAGATTTGTTAAATCTTGCTCTGCAAATGGAGGGGAGATGTGTTCGGATCTTTTGTTATACTCAACAATGACCTCTCCATCCGTTCTGATTCCCATCTCTTGAGCAATTTTTGGCTCTTCCACAGGGCTTATAAATTTGATACTGATATCACTCTTTGTTCTTTGGTAGCGAGATATAAAATTTATAATCCCCTGCCTAAAAGTATCTCCATTATTAACATCGTCTTTTGTTGCAAAGACGGTTAAATTAATAGCATTTGGCATATTCTGAAGAACCTCAATGCTTCCTTGTGTAAGAGTATTTCGGTTTGCTTGTGTCACGTCTTTTGTTAAAACAAATTGATTTGATAAATAGCCAAATAAAATTACTAATACTGCAAAAAGTAAAACAAATAACCAATTTTGAATTAAAAGTTGTAATTTAAGTTTTGAGTTATTTTTCATAAAATCTACCCCCTTAACCTATCTGAATCTAAGCGTCTAACAGTTAAAACCAAGAAGGTTGTAATAAACAAAATAAAGTAAATAATATCTTTACTATCTATTATTCCTCTAGAAAAAGATTGGAAATGCTTCATAAGAGAAATGTAGCCAAACCAATGATTGGGCTGGCTTCCAAAAAACTTATCTAATCCCATTAGGGCAAACAGAGCAATAAAGCTTAATATTGCTGCAACAATAGGCTGACTAGTTAAAGAGGAGAAATAAATTCCTAAAGCTGCAAAACTAGCTGCTAATAGAATCAATCCTAAAGAATTAGAAAGCAAATAGCCAAAATCAATGTCTGACCAAATATTTAAGGTAGAAAGCATTAAAAGAATATATCCAACTAGAATACTTAAAAAAATAATCAATCCTAAAAACTTGCCAACTACAATTTCAGTTAATGAAATAGGGGCGCTGAATAAAAAAGGTAATGTTTGGCTTTTCCTTCCCCCGCTAATTAACCCCATTGATAAGAGAGGGACTGCGAACAGCATAAGAAATGATGCAATACCATAAACTGTTTGCCCAACAAATATTGTTACCCCAACTCTTTCAGCAGGCCTAATTGAACCGGACATCACTTCAAAATAGTTATTAACACCCTGTAAATAAAAACTTCCAAAAGCTAGCATCAATAGAGCTAAAATTATCCACCCCATAGGAGAGGCAAATAAACTTTTTAATTCTTTTCTAGCAACGTTTATTATCATAATTAAGTTTTTTCAACCTTGTTCGTTTGGCTATCTAAAGTCTGCACTTGTGTTAATTGCACAAAAATATCTTCTAAACTAGTGACATGAGGAGCTATATGATAAAGCCCCCAATTTTCTTTCGATGCTAAATAGACAATTTCCTCTGCTGGTAGGTATTTATCTCTAAATTTTATTATAAACATGCCCCGCTCTACTTTTTCAATCGTCTCAACACCCTTGATAGCCTTAAGTTTAGTTACGGTAGGTGGCTTTGAAAAGCCAATTAAGAGCTTATTGCCAAGACGATGTTGCTTTAGATCTTCTATTGATCCATGAAATACAAGATTACCTTTATCAATAATCTGCACTCGATCGCAAACCATCTCAACTTCAGGCAAGATATGAGTAGAAAGAATAACGCTATGTCTTTTACCAATCTCTTTAATTAATTTTCTAATTTCTCTTATTTGTATTGGATCTAGTCCAACAGTTGGTTCATCCAATATAACAATTTCAGGGTTATGGATAATAGCTTGAGCAATACCAACTCTTTGTTGGTAGCCATTAGAAAGATTTTCAATTAAACGGTTGCTCATATGTGCTAAACCACATTTATCTTTTGCAGATTCTACAGCTCTATGGACCGAAGAAGATTTTACTTTATGAAAACGAGCAGCGATACTTAAAAACTCATTAACTGTGAATTCTTTATATAAAGGTCTAATTTCAGGGAGGTAGCCAATTAAAGCTTTTGCTTCTTTTGGATTTTCAATTATATCAATCCCACAAATCTTTACGCTACCCTGAGAAGGTGCTAAATTACCTGTCAGCATTCTCATAGTTGTTGATTTACCTGCACCATTTGGACCAAGAAAACCTAGCACCTCTCCTTTATTCAGGTGAAATGAGACATCTCTAACGGCATAATTGGTTCCGAACTGCCTTGATAAGTCAAATGCATTTAGTGTAGCTTCGGTCATTTACTTTTCCATTAATTTTGAATGTATGAGTTTATATGAAAAAAAAAGTTTCGAAAAATTAAATCAAACTGAATTATATTCAATTTACTAAGTCTTTAAAACTTATATTAAGAGAAAGATTTTTAGTTTAAACTAATCCACATCTAACAGATAAATTAAAGTTAAAAATTATGATAAAAAATACAGTCAAGAAAATTTTTATTTCTATACTATTCAGCATCAATATACTCAGTTTCAGTACTGTTTCTTATGCTAATGATACAGTTAAATTGAATAAAGAAAATGCACCATTTAACGAAAATGATCCAGCACAGATTACAGAAACAAACGCAGAATTCGTTTATAAATTTTTATTAGCTGAAATTGCTGCGCAAAGAGGAGATCTTAATACAGCAGGTCATATTTATTTTGATCTAGCAAAGCTAACTAAAAGTATTCCATTAGCAGAGCGTGCGACAAGAATTGCTGGCTCAGCTAGAAATGCAAGGCTGGCTATGGATTCTGCAAATATTTGGCAAAAGTTAGATAAAGGCTCAATTGAGCCAAAGAGAATTCTAGCTGAATTATTTATCACAAGTGGTAACCTAGCAAAAGCACGCCCCCTGGTAAAAACTCTTTTAGAAAAAGAAGAAAAAACGAGAGCAGAAGGGTTTTTGTATCTTAATAAAATTTTATCGCAAGTAGAAAACAAAAAAAATGCACTTAGATTTATTTTGGATATTAGCAAACCATATTTAGATATCCGAGAAGCAAGATTTGCAATTGCTCATGCAGCTTATTCTGCTGGGAATAAAAAATTGGCTACTGAGCAATTGGATAAAATTGAATCAATAGACTCTAAGTGGGAAACAGCCGCTTTATTTCGAGGGTATATTATTGGTGAAGAATGGCCAGAGAAGGCTTTAGCTTTTTATCAAGACTTCTTAAGAAAGAGCCCAAAGTCAAACGAAGTTAGGCTAGAGTATGCAAAAGCTTTAACTAACCTAAAAAAATATAATGAAGCAAAAAAACAATTTTTAAAACTAGTTAATAGCTCTCTAGCTTCTTCAGATATTAGCCTTACAGTTGCATTATTAGCAGTCGAATTGGCTGATAATATACTTGCTGAAAAATACTTTTTACAGAGTTTGAAGCGCGGCCACTCTCAGCCGGCTCAAATTTATATCTATCTAGCAGGTATTTATGATGATAGAGGTGATTTTGAGGAAACTGCAACCTGGCTAAATAAAATAACCAATGTTAATAATGAATATTACATTGACTCTAGAATATTAATGTCTGAGTATATTGCAAAATATGACTCAGTTGATTCAGCCATTGAAATGCTTAATGGGCTAAAAGCGAAGCGTCTTTCATATAATGAGAAACTTATTATTCTTAGAAATAAAGCATCATTACTCTTAAAAGAGAATAGAGGTCAAGATGCATATGATTTAATGAAACTAGAGGAAGAAGTATTTAAAGATTCTCCTGAGTTTAAATTCGACTATGCGATACTTTCAGAAAAAATGGGCAATACTTTACTAATGGAACAACTTCTTTTAGAAGCCATCAAGCTGAAGCCAGATTATGCAACAGCATATAATGCACTCGGTTACTCATATGCAGACAGGGATATCAAGCTACCAGAAGCAAAACGATATATAGAGATTGCCTTATCCTATGAGCCAAATAATCATTATATTATGGATAGTATGGGGTGGATACATTTCAAATTAGGCAACATAGATATTGCTTCACAATATATAAAAAAAGCTTATGCAATAAATAAAGATCCGGAAATTGCAGCCCATTTAGGAGAAATTCTCTGGGTGCAAGGAAAAAAAGAAGAAGCCAAGGAGGTATGGAAGAAATCACTTAATCGCCATCCAAGCAATACTGTTTTAATAGAAACTACTAATCGATTTAGATAATACTGAGTATATGAGAATAACGCTAGTTACTCTATTTATTATATTTCTTACAGTTTGCGCTATCCCCTTCATAAAAAAAGATGCTGAAATTCTATCTTACGAAGAATACAAAAATGCGCTGCCTGCAAAAATAATTAATAAATTTAAACTTAATGGAAAATTATCCCTGTTTATAAATAATGAAGGGCAGACAGGAAAAATTTTATGGGACTTTAAAGATGCTAAAGATACTATTCATATATTAAATCCTTTTAATACTAAAATTGCAGAAATTATATTATCTGAGCCAGAAAATAAGGTAATTTTACAATTCTCTAAGATTAATAATAAAGACCCTGAAGAATTAATTTCTAAAATTTTTGGCAAGAAAGAGAACATTTTTTTACTAAAAGAATTTATTGTCAATCCGCCAACACAATTATCTAATATAAAAAATATTACAATCGAATATAAAAATTGGAATATCCATTATCAAGGAAATAATGTCATTAGAGGCCAAATGCTTCCAAATACAATTGAGTTTGAAAAAGCTAATATTAGCCTAAAAATATTTATTGTAGATTGGGTTTTATGAAAAGTACTAAAGAACTATTAAATGCGGGTTACTCTAAATTCATAGCTCCAGCTAAATTAAACTTATTTCTTAAAATTATCAATAAGAAGAAAGATGGGTATCACAACCTTCAAAGTATATTTCAACTAATTGACTTGCAGGATGAGGTTTTTATTAAAATTAGATATGAAGACACGCAGATAAATATCAAAAACACAGCATTGCAAATTAAACCTAAAAATGATCTTGCATTTAAAGCTGCGCAGCTAATGCTATTGGATCGCCAGCTTGGTGCCGATATTATTATAAATAAAAGAATTCCTATAGGCGCTGGTCTTGGTGGTGGAAGTTCAAATGCTGCAACAGTTATAATGGCTATTAATAAGTTAGGAAAATTTAATTTCAGCAATACAGAGCTTATTAAATCTAGTTTACATTTAGGTGCTGATATACCTTTTTTTATCAACGGGAAAAATGCATGGGTTGAAGGAGTTGGTGAGCTTTTATATGACATCAAAATTTCTAATTATACTTATATTGTTATGGTGCCAAATTTAAGTATCAGTACAAAAACGATTTTTAATGGTTTTAAATTGACAAATTCCTCAATTCCGTTGAAAATAGCGTCCTCTTATAATGCTGTGGATCATGATCTGGTTGAAAATGATCTTGAGGGAACAGTTATAAAAAAATATATAAAAATGGCTGAGCTTTTAAAGTGGATGAGTTGTTTTGGGAATGCTAAAATGTCTGGAACTGGTTCAAGTATTTTTATAAGAGCTAAAAATCGTAAAATGGCAGAATCAATAAAAAAAAACAAACCAAGAAATACTAATTGCTTTATTGTTAAGGGTTTATCGGTTCACCCTTTTTATTCAACCGATCAATTGGGGAGTC
>Ga0114997_10004658_pt1 | contig 10569 bp, 11 predicted proteins | sample ArcticOcean_MG_C_2_FD_87045 | JGI IMG/M metagenome (GOLD analysis project Ga0114997, IMG submission 87045) | Marine microbial communities from western Arctic Ocean - ArcticOcean_MG_CB4_136 | ecosystem: Environmental > Aquatic > Marine > Oceanic | place: Arctic Ocean: Canada Basin | collected... | reverse complement strand
TTTTACCTTCTGAGATATCTTCAAGTCGAATTACTGTTGCTAATAAATTTCCTGAGTTATCGTTTATTTTCATTTTTTCCTTCTGCATATAATAGCAGCATTTATGTATGGGATTCCCCTATTGACAAGCTGCTTTAGGCTACTTGCAGTTTTAGATTCACCATGAATTCTTGTTTCACAAATGTACCCTAATTCAATAATTTGAACTTTTTCTTCAAGAAGGTGGGTAACTAAATAGACAAAATATTCTCCATATGATGATTTTGTGAAAATATCCCTTTTGAAATATTCCTTCTTACCAATTATAAAACCACTGGTCAAGTCCTTAATGTCACTAGATAAAATAAGAATTAAAAGTTTATTAAACAGTGTTGAGGCAATCATTCCAAAAACGGAGTCATTAGAATTTCTTACATTTTTTATCGCAGATAAAAATGATGTTTTTCCTATTTGCTGAATACCTTTGTACCCTCCACCTTCGACAAATCTTGAACCAATAATTACTGCATCAAACTGTTCTGCCTGTTTGTTGACCATTTCTCTTATTGTCTTGGCAGGCATGGAGCCATCAGCATCTAGCCACATTACATGATCGTACTTAGACTGGTCTATGCCATCAAATATAGCCATTGGTAGAGATGGTTCACTTATCCTATTTTTTATATTTACATTACTGTTAGTTTTATTAAATTGTTCGATAAAAGATACTGTATCATCTGTTGAGCCATCATCTAGAATTAATATTTCATAATTATCAATATTGCTGTTGGATAGTTCAATAACTATTTCGGGTATAAGTTTTTTTAGGTTTTCAGACTCATTTATTGTCGGAAGAATTATTGATAAATTTATTAAGGTTTTATTCACTAATCAATGTTAACAAAAGAGGAAGTTTTAAATGTAATTAATTATTTCTTTAATCTTTTCTTAACTCAGCCATTAATAAATATCCACATTTATTAAAAGTGACTTTTTCGATTAGGTTATTAAGAAGGGTTGCAAATTTAATACTTATAAAAGAGAGTAATACTGGAAAATTAATAAATTTGTCTACATTAATAATTTTGAATTTTGTCTTATTTAGTAACTTTTCAAGCTTAGCTTTATTTAATTTGCTGATATGTTGATTTTCGTAACTAATTCCTCCTATAAGGTTCACTATTTTTTCTAACAGGAACATTGTTGAGGTAAAGTTAGGAGTTGTTAATATCAATTTTCCATTTGGCTTTAACAAGCCATGCAAATTATTAATAATATCAATATTATCGTCAGTGCTTAAAAATTCTAAAAGGCCTAATACAGTTATAACATCATATTTATTTTCATTTTTTAAATAGTCAAGCTCATCAGTCATATAAAAATTAGCTTTTTGCTTATATTTTGTATTCGCATAAACAACTTGCCTTGAAGATATGTCGTAACCTATAGAGTCTGCCTCTGAATATACCCCGATTAAAGTTCCTGATCCACACGCATAATCAAGATGTTTAATATTTGAATTTAGATATTTTTTAACTTTCAGAAACGTTAGATTGTGCCAATTGGCCTGAATGCCCTTGTTATTTTTTAATCCCGTAGTCAATATTTTATCGTAATAACCAATATCAAGATTTTCATTCCAAAATTCAGACATATTAATCTTTCTTTATTATAAATTTTTTAATTTTTCTAAGAATATCATACATCTTTTTTAAACGTCTTTGTTTGGTTTCATACTCATTCTGAAATTTTTTTAAATTAATTATTTTATGGACTCTTAGGTCATTCTTATTACGAGTAGATTTATCTTTAGCTATATCTACGAGTCTATAAAAAAGATTGTACTCTTTGAGTACTAGGTTTTTACTTTGTAATAGATATTTGTAATTTTCTTCATAAGCGTTATTATTTATTGCTTCTTCTATAACTTCAATACTTTTATGAACATCTTCGATATCTATCTCACTATAAGATTCTTCTGGGAAAAATTCTGATACATTTGGTGCTCCATAATAAAATGGGAAACTTAAGCCTAAAAAAGAATCATATAGCTTTTCGGAAATCACAAAATTTTTACGTTTATTTTCTATTGAAATATTATATTTATAAGGAGCGATTCCAGACCACTTTTCTTCTAAAGGGTTAACTCCATTTCCATACCAATCTAAAGATTCTCCAAAGTGTTCTTTTAACGAGTAAACAAAATCTAGTCTTTTTTTATGCCCTGGTGTAAAATTTTTATCGGAACAAATTACACTCAACATTTTGGGTTTTTCTATTTTATTCATTTCTGCTAAAAAATGAATATCCCTTGAGGAAGGTGCAAATATTGAATTACCGTGATTTGAATTAATCATCCAAGGTAAGAATGGCATACTTTTTATTGAACCATTTATTGTACTGTAGCTTGAGTATGTAGCTCCAAACTGATTCAAAAATTTATTCCGGGGTTCTTTTAGAAAATGTTCTTCGTTATATGATGTTTCTGCTGATAAGAAAATAATGTTTTTTGGATCTATTTTACAACTTTCAAAATTCTGTATTACGTTCTCAAAAACAAACCAAATATCTGGTGAATCAATTTGTTCGTTTATCCAAAATTTACACCCATCTAAAGTATTGTCTGTATTTCCTATGAACTGAGAAATTGATAAATCTTTATTGAAACCTGGTAGTGAAACTTTAATATTTATCATTAAATTATTTTTTCTAAAAGCCTTCTCAAGATTTAAAGTAAGTTTTATACCAATCTAATGTTTCATTAATTGAATCATCAAAGCTATATTTACTTTCTATCCCAAGATCTTGTTTTATTCTTTCTGAATCTAACTCTTGACTTTTTATCTCAAAATCAGAATCTAATTCAATTTTTGGTTCAACTATTTCTCCTGTAATTGATTGAGAAATTTTTTCATAAATTTCCATTACTGTTTTAGAATCTCCAGATGAAAAATTATAGGCGGTAAAGCTATTCTTTTTTTGTAATACTGATATACCTGCTTGAATGTAAGCATTCACAACATCTTTGACAAAAACCCATTCTCTAATGAAGTCTCCTTTTGTTCGTAAAATAGGTGTCTCGCCTTTTAGAAAACTTTTAATGACACCTGGAATTAGTCTATCCCAATTAAGATCACCACCTCCATAAATATTCCCGCAACGCAAAGTAAGTACATTCACGTCATACGTTGTTTTATACATACTTGAAATTAAATCACTTGCCGACTTAGAGACTTCATATGGAAATTCTCCTTTTAAAGGATCTGTTTCAACATATGGTAACTTTTCACTATTTCCATATGCTTTATCAGACGAAGCAGAAACTACTGGCAAACAATTTAATCTTGCCATTTCTAATATGTTCCAAGTTCCTTCGATATTTGAACGCAGTGTAGTCAGGGGGTTTTTTAAAGCATCCGTCACTTGGGTTTGAGCTGCTAGATGAAAGATCATGTCGTAGTTTTTCTTAGTTACTATTTTTTCTAAATCATCAAAATTAGAGATATCCAGGTAATAATTTTCAGTTTTATCAATAATATTTTTACTTTTCATTAAAGCATCTTTTGAGTCATCTAGAGAAATACTTGTCACTACTGCATCATAATTAAGCAATTCTTCTACTAGCCAGCTACCTAAAAGTCCTGATGCGCCGGTAACTAATACATTTTTATTATTAAAAAATGGTTCGCTATTCATCCCATACTTTCCATGGAGCTTTACCTTCGTCCCACAATGAATTTAAATGTTGGTATTCACGAAAAGTATCCATAGGTTGAAAATATCCATCGTGATTAAAAGTAAATAATTTTTTATCCTTCGCTATTCTTTTAAGTGACTGTTGTTCAAAATGATCTCCTTCATCGATATAGTCAAAGACTTCATAATCTAGAACCATAAATCCACAGTTTATTCTATGTTCTGTTTGTCCTTTTTCTTCAAAAGTTGTGACAAGATTTCTTTCGTTTGTCTCTACTACACCAAATCTTGATTGAGGATACGTTGAGGTAAACGTTGCTATTCCAGAATGTGAATTATGAAATTTTAACAACTCTGTAATATTTACATCACTAAGCCCATCTCCATAAGTCATCATAAAGGTTTCACCTTCTGGAATGTATTTTTTAACTCTTCTAATTCTCTCACCAGTATTGGAATTCAAGCCAGTATCAGATAATATTACATCCACATCTTTTAATTCGTTTTTAAATCCTAAAAATTCACTTTTATTATTGTCCCCTAAATTTACTTTTAAATCATTGTTGAAAGAGTTGAAATTTAAAAAATATTCGATTATTGACTCTTTTTTGTAACCCATGCAAACTATAAAATTATTTAAGTTATGAGAGTTGTAGTTTTTTATGATGTGCCATAAAATTGGCCTTTCCCCTACCTCTACCATGGGTTTAGGCTTATATTCTGTCTCTTCTCGCATTCTGCTTCCAAGTCCTCCAGCCAATATTACAGTTTTCATTTATCTTCCTTTATTTACATAAATAATACTATCAGGTAAGCAATTGTTATCTAAAAGTTTTAATATTAGAAGCTACTTTGCAAACATAGTATTATTGTCATTAATGTCAACTAGAAAAAAGATTATAGATTTAGTAAAAAAACACTTCGAGGAAGAGTTTCCAGCTGAAGAATTTATACCAGGAAAATCTCAAGTACCGGTTAGTGGAAGGTCTTTTGACCACAAAGATATTGAATCATTAATTGATTCTTCTCTTGATTTTTGGCTTACAGAAGGCAGATACACAGATTTGTTTGAAAAAAAATTTTCTAACTTCTTAGATACTAAGCACACCATTCCAGTTAATTCTGGTTCATCGGCAAATTTAATAGCTTTTTCAGCTTTGACTTCACATAAATTAAAAGAAAGAGCTATCAAAAAAGGAGATGAAGTAATAACAGTTGCCTCAGGGTTTCCAACTACAGTAAATCCAATAATTCAGAATGGGTGTATTCCTGTATATCTTGACTGTGAGCTTGGTACATACAATATAAATGTTGAAGACCTGGAAGAAGCTCTAAGCCCAAAAACTAAAGCAATTATGATTGCCCATACTTTAGGAAATCCTTTTAACCTTGAAAAGATTATGGATTTTTGTAAAGAGAATAATTTATTTCTAATTGAAGATTCATGTGATGCATTGGGTTCAAAATATGATAATAAATTAACTGGAACTTTTGGAGATATGGGGACTTATAGCTTTTATCCAGCTCATCATATAACAATGGGAGAAGGTGGTGCTGTTGTAACTAGCAATGGTGTTGTTAATAAAATTTTAGAATCATTCCGTGACTGGGGAAGAGATTGTTGGTGTGCACCTGGAGAATCTGATACTTGTAATCGGAGATATGACTGGCAAGCAGGTGGACTTCCATATGGATATGACCATAAATATATATATTCACATATTGGCTACAACTTGAAACTTACAGATATGCAAGCATCAATAGGAGTATCTCAGTTAGACAAATTAGAAACGTTTATAAGTAAAAGACAAAGTAACTGGCAAAAATTATATGATGGACTTAAGCATCTTGAGGAATTCTTTATTTTACCAATTAAAAATCCTCGATCTGAGCCAAGTTGGTTTGGATTTGCATTAACTGTAAAGGAAGATGCACCTTTTTCACGACCTGAGCTTATTAATTTCTTAGATGAAAGAAAGGTAAATTCAAGATTCTTATTTGGTGGAAATTTACTATGGCAACCAGCATACGAAAACCTTGAGCATAGAGAAATAGGAAACTTAAGTAATTCAAATACAGTAGCATTGAGTACTTTCTGGCTAGGAGTATTCCCAGGATTAACGACCGAAATGATTCAATATATGGTTGAAACGATAAATGAATTTGTAATAAGCAAAAGCAAATGAATAGTCTTTATAAAAATATAAAAATAATAATAATCTAATTTTGAAAGTATTAATACTCGTTTCAAATTCCACTTTTTACCCATCTAATTTAATTGTTCCATTCATAAAAAAAACTTGGGGTAAAGACAAAAGGGTAGACACTATTTATTACGAAGGTGGTGGGGAGGAAGTTACTTTTAAAAATAATGTACTTAAACTTGATGTTTCTTCAACTTCAGAAAAAGTAAATGAAAAGGGAATAAAAGCTTTTCGCTGGGTATTAGAAAATAGAGATTTTGATTTTGTCTTTAGATGTACAACAACAACTTACTTAAACATAGATAGGTTATTACGATTTTTAGATGATAAAAAAACAAAAAACTTTTTTTGTGGGCCGGTTGATTACTATCCCCCTCTTAACATTCCCCAAGATCAAAAGATTATGTTCGTTTCAGGTGCAGGTTGTTTTTTTTCAAAAGATGTTTTAGAAACGTTTATGCAAAATATTGAAAAATATGACGAGTCTCTAAATGATGATGTTGGGATAAGCAAGCTTTTAATTAGTGATCTAGGAATAAAGGTCACTGAAGGTTATCGGCAAGATTTTTACGATGGATATCCCTTTATGAATAATATTGATTTCAGCAATTATCATTTTAGATTTAAACTTTCTCCGAATTATTATCCTCGATATCTCGAAATAATAACATTGCTATCAATTCATGTAAGAAGAAAATTAATAGATAGGGCAATTTATGCACCAATAATTTGGATTGTTGATACATTTTTATTTTTACTTTTTAGACTTTTTAGACTTTTTAACCTAAATTTTGTTAAATACAAATCTGAGTCAATTTTTAATAAATTAAAAAAATTAGTAGTACAACTAGCACAAAAGACTCCCATTCTGGTCAAAATTAATAAGTCGTTAAAAAATCGTTAATGAATCAAAATAATTAAATTAAACTGAATGTAGGTTATGAATTTTAAAAAAATAATTTCTGATTTAAAAAAACTTAATACTGTCTCTAGAAGTATCAGATTTAAGAGAAAAAAAATTAGAATTGGTCTTTCATTATTATTATCAAATTTTAATGCATTGATAGAGATTTTTATTGTAATGCTAATTTCATATGCTTTAACTAGTGAACTACCTGACAATGAATTTTTAGAATACATAGATATTACCTTATTCCTGAAATTTCTTCCTTTAATAGTCGTGATTAGAGTTTTTATCAATTTTATTATTCACTGGAACAAAGAGAAAATGTTTATTGACCTTCTTGCTGTTTTGAAAAAAGACGCAATAAGAAATTTGTTTAAAAAAGAAAATCTGTCTTTTGCGTATATTCTTTTTAAAGTATCTTCAGAGAGTAATAGTATTATTTCGACTTATAAGACTATCATGACGCTACTTAATTTAAGTGTACAGTTGCTTACCTTTTCAGTAACTTTAGTTATACTAAATCCAAATTTAACTATATCAATTTGCGTAATTGCACTTTTAGTAGCAAAACCTGTTTCTGTTATATTAAAGATATTCAAAGAGAATTCTGTCTTAAATGCAAAAATTATATATCAAGTAGATGGAGTCTATGAAAGAATTCTTTCAAATTATTACCTAATAAAACTTTTAAACAAAGAAAATGAAGAAATCAGCAGATTTGAAAAAGCGATTGATGAATCTTCTTCATTAAGTTGGACAAATTCAAAATTATTTTTTGTTAGCTATAACTTAATCAACTCAAGCACAATACTTCTAATAAGTGTTCTTTTAGTCCAACCTTTCTTCAGCATTAATATTACCTTGGAAAGTATATTTCTTTTACTAAGAGCTGTTCAGTTTATTTCACAAATGACTGGCCTGTATGGTGAGTTGATTAGTCAAGAAGTATATCTGAAATCTTATATGAAGGGTCTGAATTCAAAAGCTAGTTCCAAAGCGGGATTTAATAATTTTGTGGAGAAAACTGATCAAATTGATTTGGCTTTTGAAGCTAAAGATGTAAATTATAAATATGAAGAAAGCGAAGATTTAATATTTGAAGGTTTAAATCTCAGTATTATAAAAAATAAGCATTATGTGATTCAAGGTGATAACGGTTCAGGGAAAAGTACCTTAATAGGATTATTAGCAGGTATATATACTCCAGATGAAGGTCAAATTAATCGGTATAAAAAAGTATATGGATATGTTGGGCCTATACCATTGTTGTTTGAAGATACTTTAAGAAATAATATTCATTACGGACTTGAAGAAATTATTGAGGATGAGGTAATTATTCAAAAACTTACAGACTTTAATGTATTTAATGATAATAAAGATGCTCTGGAACAAATAATATCTTCAAAGACCCTGTCTTCTGGCCAGATGCAAAAAATCTCCTACATAAGAGCTATTTTAAATAAGCCTGAAATTCTTTTCTTGGATGAAGCCACTGCAAATCTTGATAAAAACAGTGTGTATTATTTTAATCAGGAGATAAATAAATTTGAGGGGACCATAATCAACGTAACACATAAGCCTGAGCAGTTTTCACAGGTAGATCATAAATTTCTCATAAGAGATAAAGGAATTTATGAAAATTAAAATATTCAAGTTTATAAATTGATTAATATATTTTCGCTCACAAAAAAAATAAAAATACGACTTGTGAATATTGTAAAATATCAGATGAGAAAATTAAGAAGAAAAATTACTTATTATCATTTAAATATATATCCAAATCTGTATAGACCATCGAGTAAGCCTTTTATATCCGGTGATACTTTTAGACAGTACTCGAATCATATCTTCGATGAAACACAAGGGTTTAAACCAAAAAAAATAAAAAAAAACGATGTAGTATTTTTGAAATCAGAACTAATTGAATTGTTTTTTAATTATTTTCACCCAAAAATAACGCAGCCATACATTTTACTAACTCACAACTCAGACTTTATTTTTACCAATGAATTTAAAAAATACAAAGATAAAATGATAATTCATTGGTTTGCACAGAATTTAGATTTTTCCAGTAATGCAGACTTTTCTTTACTGCCTATTGGCCTTGAAAATAAAAGATACTTAAACAATGGCCTACTGTCTCATTTTAAAAATAACCAGAATAAAGAAAAAAACCATTTTATATTATGTTCTTTTAATAAAGACACTAATCCCGAAAGAGTAGATGTGTTATCAATTGTTGAAAAGCTTGAACTTGTTAATGTTGAAAACTATCCAAATCATAAAGACTATATCCAACATATGTCTAGGTATAAATTTAATATCTCTCCAAAGGGAAATGGAAGTGATACTCACAGGTTTTGGGAATCATTAATGGTAGATACTTTTCCAATAGTAGTTAGATCTCCTTTTACAAAAAATATGGAAAATCTTGGTGTTCCAGCTATTTACCTTGACAGTTGGAGTGATCTAGCTTCTTATAATACTGAAAAATTAAATGAGATTTATATTGGATTAATAAATAAAAATTCCAGAAAGTTTTTGTCATTCCAATTCTGGCAACAAACTTTTAACGATAAAATTTAACTTTAACGATTTATTTTTAGCCATTTTTGATAATAAAAATCTGGCCATTGGGGGAAGGCATAATATATCCAAGAATGTTTTTTTTCTGCTATTTTTGCCGCCCACCAACTACAAATATTATTGCTGATAATAAAGTTAGCATATTTGCAAAAGTTATCATTGTATCAGTTTTAATATCAACTTCATCAGAAATTAATATATAGTACATATAATGTTCTTATGAAATTAAATAGTTTTATAAAATTATTATTTAAAAAGGTTCTGTTCAGAATTTATTTAAAACCAAAAAAAAACTTGTATCAGAGTTTAACTTATTATTCGTTACATAAGAATCCTTCTTTTCTAAGACTTTCCAGCTATCCATTAACATCTGGAGACACTTTCAGAAAATATGCAGATCATATATTTGATGAAACGAAAAAATTGAATCCAAAAAGGGTAAAAGATAATGACGTTGTATTTCTTTCCACAGATTTTAAAGAAACTTATTTTGAAGAATACCATAATAAAATAAATGCAAAATATATCTTAATAACTCATAATTCTGACTTACCAATCGAAAATGATGATTTAAGATACTTGGATGAAAAAGTTAAACATTGGTTCGCTATGAAGCTCAATGTAAAAATGAATGAAAAAATTTCGCCACTTCCTGCTGGTCTGGAAAATTTAAGATTTTTACACAATGGAGTTGTTAAGAGTTTTGTTAATACATATAAAAGAGAGAAAAATTCTAAAAAAAATAATAGAATTCTATGTTCATTTAAAGAAGGTACGAATAAGCCTGAAAGAGTTCCCCTATTAAATATAGCGAAAAACAATAAGTCGATAGATGTTAAGAACTTTTCTAACAATCTAGAATATTTATCTGAATTAGCAAATTATAAATATAACCTTTGTCCTGATGGTAATTATTTTGAATCGCATAGACTATGGGAAACATTATATTTTGAAAATATACCAATATTGAAAAAGAATACTGTAAACATAAATTTCGCAAATTTAGGCATTCCCTTAGTTTTGCTAGAAGATTGGGACGAGTTGAATGAAAAAAATATTGAAACTTATTTAGAAAGTAAGATCTTAAATAGGCTTGAAGATCCAAGAAAATTTATTTTTTTTGATTTTTGGAAAGATAGAATTGAAAAAGTTAAATCAAGCTTTTAATTCTTAAGAGGAATAAACTGAGTTTTTTCA
>Ga0114997_10004657_pt1 | contig 10572 bp, 8 predicted proteins | sample ArcticOcean_MG_C_2_FD_87045 | JGI IMG/M metagenome (GOLD analysis project Ga0114997, IMG submission 87045) | Marine microbial communities from western Arctic Ocean - ArcticOcean_MG_CB4_136 | ecosystem: Environmental > Aquatic > Marine > Oceanic | place: Arctic Ocean: Canada Basin | collected... | reverse complement strand
TAAAACAAAAGGATGTTCTATTTAAAAATCAATTGTTCTATGATTAGATTAATAAATAAAAGAAAAAAATTTTCTCTAATTCTTTAAAATATTTTATATAATAAAATTACAATTTTACATTTATTTATGTTTTTTAAAAAATTAGTAAGGTATGATTAGTTATGTGTGGAATTGCTGGTATTATAGGCAGCTATAATCAGAATGAAATAAATAAAATTTCTTTAAGTTTAAAACATAGAGGACCTGACGGTACAGGTTTTTTTAAAAATGAAAAATTTTGTTTTATACACACCCTGCTTAGAATAATGGACCTTACAGACAATTCTATTCAGCCAATGATTGATAGTGATACGGGAAATGTAATAATTTTTAATGGATCTATTTATAATTATAAAGACTTAAGACGTAAATTTCTTTCAAATAGCAAGATTAAAAGTAATACTGACACAGAAGTCATTTTGTATCTATATCAAAAATTTGGGATTGATTTCGTTAAATACATCAAAGGGATGTTTGCTATTTCTATATATGATAGAAAAAGAAATAAAATTTTTATAATTAGAGATAGATCTGGTATCAAACCTTTATTTTATTTTTCAAACTCAAAAAAATTTATTTTTGCTTCAGAAATAAAAAATATTTTATCTCAAGATAATGTAAAAAATTCGTTATTGTTAGATTATACTGAGATAGTAAAATTTATAGGCCATAGACAACTTAATGGTTTTGGAAAGACATTTTTAAAAAATATTAAAATTTTAGAACCTGGAAAATATATTGATTTCGATTTAATTAAAAATGAATTTCAAATTATAAAATATAATGATAAAATTAATAAATTTACACTAAATGAAAATTGTGATAATTATTTTTTTGAAAAAAAATTTGATGAAGCTATTAAATATCACACTATTACTGAACACAAAAAAATAGCCTGCTTATTATCGGGAGGAATAGACTCGAGTCTTTTAAGTGTAGTTTTAAAAGCTCAATCGATGGAAAAAGAAATTCATACATTCTCTTCAGTATTAAATGAACCTAATGAAGAAAATAAGAATATTCCTCGATTGGTAAAAGAAAATAATTTTATAGAACATTATCTACATGAAGATTCAGTAAATTTTTTTGAGGATCATTTAAAAACAATAGATGACATGGATCAACCAACCCCAGACGCTGCAATGGTAGTTCATAATGTGTTGTGTAGAGAGGTATCAAAAAACGGCTTTAAAGTACTATTTTCTGGCAATGGAGGAGACGAACATTTTTTTGGATATCCATTGCATGTTTACGGTTTTTTAGCTGAATCTTTTAAATCAAAAGGTATCAAACATTTTTTTGATAAAATTAAACAATTAAAAAAATACTCAGATATAAAAGATATTACGCTTAGATCTATTAAGCAATTGATAAGCATTAGCTTGCTTAATTATTTTAAAAAATATCAATTATCAAAAAGAATTAAGCATTTAGATATAGATACAAAGTTAGAAAATTCAAATTTTTATGAAAAGTTAAACAACAATCTTTTTAAAAACATAGTCTTGAATTATAATACACATTGGCAATTACAATCTTGTTTAGATTGGGAGGATAAAAATTCAATGGCTTATGGAATTGAATCTAGAATTCCTTATTTAGATGATAATCTTGCCGATCTATCTTTTAAAACTAATTTAGATAAACATTTTGAAATAGGAAGTAAATCTTTGTTAAGAAAGCATCCTAAAATGCCTGATTATATTATGAATACAAAACAAAAATTAGGTTTTGCAGCGCATTTAAAAGGCTATATAAAAAAAGATGAAAAAAAAATTGAAGAAAAAATCTTTTATGATTTTAAAGACATTCCTTTGATAAATAAAAACAAGTTGATAAATCTTTTAAAAACAAATAAAGATGATTACTCATCTTTTTTTCGAACTTACAGTTATGGTCTTTGGTATAAAGCAACTTTTAAGTAATTATTTATTTTTTAAATTAAATGAAAAAAATTAAATACATTTTATCTAATCCTGGTAAATTTCATCATTTTGAAGTGGGTAAAATTCTTCATGAAAGATCACAACTTGAAAAAATAATTAGTGGATACCCTTGGTTTAAATTGAAGAATGAGAATATACCAAAAGAGTTTGTTTTATCCCATGGACTTTTAAGAATTTTGCAAGAACCTATAATTTCTAGTAGTTATTTTGATAAACTGAATTACCTTCTATTCAAACTGAATATGAAAAATATTGATAAGATCACTTGTAATCATATTGAACATATTAATGATGCAGAAGTTCTTATCGCTATTTCTCAAGTTGGACTTAACTCAGGGAAAAAAATGGTAAAAAATAACAAAATTTATATTTGTGATAGACCATCTGCTCACATGGTTTATCAAAATAATATTTTATCTGAAGAGTATAAAGAATATACTAAAATAAAATTTCAAATAGAAAGCTGGTCTATGGAAAGAGAATTAGAGGAATATGAAAATGCAAATATAATTCTAGTCCCTTCTAATTTTGTAAAAAAAACTTTTGAGAAATTTAATATAAACAAAACTAAAGTTTTAGATTTTGGTGTTAATAATCAAAATTTTTTTAAAGATCCCAATATTAAAAAAAGTGAAAAATATTTTGATATTCTTTTTATTGGACAAATCTCTTTAAGAAAAGGCTTACATTATTTAATTGATGCATTTCATAAATTTAAGCATCCTAATAAAAGATTACATATTGTTGGCAGCCATACCTTAGATAAATTTTTTTTTGAAGACAAAATCAAAAATGATAAAATTATATATTATGGTCATGTAAATCACTTAAAACTCAATAATATTATAAATAAATCTCATGTTTTCGTAATACCAAGTATTGAAGATGGTTTTGCATATGTTGTCCTTCAAGCGATTGCTGGAGGATGTCCTGTAATAGCATCTGAAAATGTTGGCGCCTCTGAGCTTGTTGTAAATAATAAATGTGGGTATTCTGTACCGATTAGAAATGCCAGTGCAATAACTGATAAATTAGAAATTCTAGCAGAAAATAAAAGTTTACTCGATGAGCTCTCAAATAATGCAATCAAATGCACGCCAAATAATACTTGGTCTAATTATGTTGATAAGCTAGATGAATTAATAGTTAAGTATAAACAAAATAAATAATTAATTATTTTTTTGTCTTTGCAATCTACTAAATAAAAACGATACTATAAATACAAGTAATAATGTTTGTGGAATTATTCTAAATATTAATTCAAACCAAGCAAATGCTTCAGGTGCTGCCAGAAAATTCAATATTCCTCCTCCTGTAGTATAAAAAAAAACAAATATATAGGGACTAAAACATTTTCTTTTATGATCATAGAAAGAATCAAAGATAATGAAAAAGGGTATAAAAAAAAATAAAAAGATTAGATATGTCCATTTACCAAATAAAATAAATAGTGAAAATAATGCAGACCCAATGCTAAGTTTGGTAAATTCATAATCAACTATGCCATATAATAAACTAGCAGTTGTAACTGTTTGGTATTTTCTTTTATCAAAATCACTTGAAAAAAATCCTATAATAGGTTGCGGTATTATTGATATAATTTTATTAATTTGCACTTCTTTGAGATTTTCTATTTGAGATTGAGATAATTTCGTTTTTAAATAACTAAAATTATCGTGAACAATTAAAATATTTATTCTATTAAAAATTGATTTATCGTAGTAGTTTTCAGCAAAAAAATGTAAATCATCCGTATCCTCTACAGATTTTGTATAAGTTGTAAAATCTTCATTGCTAATAATATTTATTAAAAGTTTTTTAAAATTTTTAAAAGGAGATTGTTCTTTACCAAAGTCCTTTGCTTGAATAAAATTTTTAGAAACATTTTCCAAGGTGTTAATACTTAAAAAACCTATTATTACAATTAAAGCAATTTTAATTAAATTACTTTTCTTTCTCACGTTTACATTAAACAAAAAATTTAAAAATAATAATGCACAAATCAAAAATATTCCGTCAAATAAAGTTGCCCTGCTATTATTTATAAAAGCTATACAAACCACACAAATTAAAAAAAATATAAAAAATAAATAACCTTTTTTTTTTGAATTAACATTAATTAAATCGCCTGAAAAAAAAATTATAATTGGCATTAGATAAAGGTAATACATGCCATTCACTACATCTCTAATTATGCCAGGTCCAAATATATCAGATTCTTGCTCAATTTCCAAAGCGTCAAAATCTGTATACAAAAACAATCTTGACATTAAAGCTATAACTGAAATTAAATATAGAGTATTAATATTATCAATATCAAAAAATTTTCTTTCAATAAAAAAAGTATTTAATGAATTTTTAATATTATTAAAAAAATTACTTTTGGTATAAAAATAATGACTTAAAATAAATAATAAATTAAATATAGCTAAATTTACCATTGTATATAAGGGCATCTCTAAACCTTCACTTATTAAAGTTAATTCATAGCTTTTTAAATAAAGTGCACCACCTAAATTAATAAAATTAGAAGAAAAAATCATTAATAATGATATGGGGTAATCAAAAAAATACTTTTTATTAAAACAATAAAATGTAGTAAAAATATTTGATAAAAATATTACCAATACGCACAATAAATCATTAACACTATTGCAAAGCAATAATTGATAAAAAAAGACTATTGAGGATAAAAAGACAATAAAATAATTAGTGTGTTTGAGATTAGAAGTATTCAATATATTTGTTTAATTTAATAATATATAATTTATTTAATTACTTATTTATAATATATTTTTAAATAAATTTATAGAAATTTAAATAATGAAAATTTTATTTATAGGTCCAAAATTTGGTAATAGTAATATTCAATACCTAACATTAAAAAAAATTTATAAAAATGTAGACATCATTGATACAAATAAAATTTTATTTTTTCCATTTTTTACTACAAAAATATTTATTCAAATTACTCCTTTAATTTTCGAATTTTATATAAATCATTGCATTTTATCCAAAGTAACTACGAATTATGATCTAATCTATGTAAAGTCTGGAGAATTTATAGGTAAAAATTTAATCTTAAGATTAAAAAAAAAAACCAGAAAAATTGTTTATTTTTGTAATGATAATCCATTTGTTAAAAGAGATAAGCAAAGGTGGAAATTATTTTTGCCAGCAGCTAAATACTATGACCTTATTGCTTTTCAAGATAAATCAAGGATAAAATTATCAAAAAAATGGAGTGTAAAAAAAACGTTATTAGTATTACCACCATATCAAAAAAATATTCATTGTCGAAAAAACTTATCCAATAATGAAATAGAAAAATATAGTAATAAAGTTGTCTTTCTAGGCACATGGTTTCCAGAAAGAGGTATTTTTTTTAATAAATTAATAGATTTGGGATTAGATATTAAGATATATGGTGAAAGATGGGAAAAAGATCCCAATTATGAACATATGAAACTTAGAGTAAAATTAGGCTTTGTACATAACCCCATTTATTCAAAAATTATTCAGTCTTCAAAGATTGCAATTTGCATGCCTTCAGAAGGAAATTTAGATGATATTACTGCACGTTCTATTGAAATACCAGCGATAGGAACTTTATTATGCGCAACTAGAACCAAAAAACATTTAGAAACTTTTATTGAAAATAAAGAAGCAATTTTCTTTAAAGATGCAAATGAATGTTTTAAAAAATGTTCATATTACTTAGAGAATTATACAAAAGCTAAAATAATTGCAAGGAATGGTAATATAAAAATTACTAAAGTTTTAAAACCTACCAATGATCAGTTGGTTAAATTGATTATAAAAAAAGCATTTAATAAAATTATATGAAAATAAAATATTATTTAAATTTTATGGAAGATAAAAGAATGAGTATGGATCAATATGGAGATCAATTGCTAAATTACCAGAGTAAAAATTTTAAAGATATCGAAATAAACTCTTTTAAACCTAAACTTGATTTATTTTCCAAAATAATTTTTAATGATAAAATTAAGATGAGATATGCAAGATACATTAGCTATCCAAAACAAGTAAAAAATTTACCAAAACATGATATAGCCCATATTTGTGATCACAACTATGCACATTTATGCTCTAATTTGAATAGTAAATTAAAATTTATAACTGTTAATGATTTAATCCCTTTTGTTTTTCAAAAATATTTAAATAAATATCCTTATCTGCTCAAATATTCTTTTAGTAAATTAAAGTATTTTACCAAGGTTTTTACCATCAGTGAAAATACAAAAAAGGATTTACTTAAATTTACTGACTGTCCTGAGGAAAAAATTGAAGTAATTATGAGGTCTGTAGAAAATTATTTTGATAATTCTTCAGTCGATAAAGAGCTATTATGTAAAAAATATAATTTACCAATTAATAAAAAAAAAATATTATTTGCAGCAGGTCATTTCTATAAAAATAATAAAATGACCTTTAAAACTCTCGAAAAATTAATTACAATAGATAAAGATATTGTTTTGGTATTAATAGGTAGCTCTAAAAATCTACAAGAATATAGGCATTTAAAAGAAAACATTTATCAACTTCCTTTTTTGGAAAGAAAAGAGCTTCCAAACATTTATAAAATTTGTGAATTATTATTTTATCCCTCAAGCTATGAAGGGTTTGGTTTACCATTATTAGAGTCCATGCATTGTGGTATACCAATAATATGTAGTAACAATTCATCGATACCAGAGATAGTAGACGACTGTGCATTAATGTGTCATCATGACGATATAGATATGTTTGTTAAAAATACTTTGGAACTCCTTTCTAATAAAATACTTTATTCAAATATGGTAAAAAAATCTATTTTAAGAGCTAAATTATTTGATATTAAAAAATTTCATAATAATTTAATTAAAACTTATAGTCATGAATTATCTAAATTTCATCAGACATCATAATAATTGCCATCATAATCATAAACATCGCCAGAGGAATAAAAAACAATTTTTTTGCTTTTTACCATTTCTATTGTTTTTAAGGTAATGCTACTTCTATATTGATTTTTTTAAAAGTTTTGCAAAATCATTAATTTTATAATCTATATTAAAATTATCATTAAAACATTTTAGTGAGTTTTCAGAATATTTTTTTATTTTTTGCTTATTAAACTTATTAAATTTTAATAATATGTTTGCAAAAGAATTGGTATTGTTTTGTGATATTAGACCAGCTCGATTTTCAATTATTTCTTTATAAATGTTTACCTTATATGTTGTTAAAACTGGTCTAGAACAACTTAAGGATTCTGCTAAAGCAATTCCAAAATTTTCACCATTTGATGGCAACACCATTCCCTGTGAAGCTACTATTGCACCCCATTTTAAATCACCATCTAATGTATCTGACCAAAAAATATTGTTATCTAATCCATTTATTTGAGAAAATTTTTTCATTATCTTTTTATATTCATTTTCTGGTCCCGCCATCAATATATTCACTTTAATTTTTTTTCTTGATATTTTTTTTAAAGCTTCAATTAATGTATCACAACCTTTCTTTTGATGAAATCTTCCCAAAAATAATAAAAAATTTTTATTTTTTAGTTGCGGAAATTTTTTATAAAATTTATCTAATGCTATTTTTTTATTAAATTTTGGGCTTGAAATTCCGATACCAACAATATTTTTTTTAATATTACTTGTATTTACATATGTTTTTTTTAACTGGTTTTTTTCAATACTATTAGTTAATAAAATAGATTTAGAGTTCAATAAATTTTTTTTTTCAATTAATGCCCAGTAAATTTTCTTTTTTAAACACTTAAAAAATTCTGTCTGAAAATATGCTTGTAATGATCCATGAAGAAAAACAAAATATCTATTTTTTAAAAAAAATCTGGCTATTAATGTGCTAAAGTGCCAAATACCTTCTATTATAAATAAATCATATTTTTTTTTATTTTTTATTAACCAAAATAATAAATTTAAACTAAAGGTAAAATTTCCATATCCAGGACCCTTATTAATTACTTTTACTTTTTTTTTATATAAATAAGATTTTTTATTATCATAAGTTAAAATATCCACTTCAAATCCACATCCAGCTAATGCTACCGAGTTATCTAAAATATAATTAGATATTCCTCCATACTCTTTATCTAAAGTTTGAATAATTCTTAGAATCTTAATTTTTTTTTTCTTTTTTATATTTTTGATCATTTCTTTATTAACATTAATAATGTAAAATAGTTAATTATAGTATGTATTTTTATGAAATTAGAAGAAAGAGTTAGTAGAGAGAAGAAGTCTCACACAGAAAATGATGTATTAGGTGAAAGTCTTAAATTAAAAAATAGATTTCATCATATATTGACATATCCATCTTATAAGCGAATGTTGTTAGAGTTAGAAAGTGCTTATTTAAATTCAAAATCTCTTAAAGTACTAGATTATGGTTGTGGCAAAGGTCTTGATAGTCTTCAACTTCTTAAATCTGGAGCTATAACTTTTGGAATCGATATATCAGAAAAATATATCGAATTTACGAAGCAACTTGCTTTAAAAAATAACTTTCAAGAAAAAGATTTTAAATTCCAAGTAATGGATGCACATAACTTAAAGTTTGAAGACAATAGTTTTGATTTAGTTATAGGTAGAGGGATGCTTCATCATTTGGATGCAAATATTGCCCTCAAGTCAATTCACAAAGTTTTAAAACCTAAAGGTAGGGCAATTTTTATCGAACCTTTAGCGGATAACCCTTTATTAAAATTATTTAGAGCCTTAACCCCAAAGGCTAGAACGATTGATGAGGCACCTTTTTCTCGCGCAGATATGAAAAAATTAATTAATCCAAAAATGTGGGATAACAAAGATACAATGTATTGTGGTCTTATCTCTGCTCCAACATCAATTTTTACTTCCATAGTTTTATCTAAATACCCTAATAACATATTACTTAAATTTAGTGATAAATTAGAAACTAAATTAAATAAACATGACTTTTTTAAATATTTAAATCAATATGTTTTATTTAATCTTCAAAAAATTTAATGTTAAAAATTATTGTTCATGATTATGCGGGCCATCCTTTTCCACTAACTTTATCTGAAGAACTATCAAAAAAATATAAAGTTTATCATCTATATTTTAAAAATGACTATGGCCCTAAAGCTGACTTTAAAAATAACTTAAATGAAAACTTAACAATAGAAAGCATAGGTTCAAATATTAAATATAATAAGAGTAATTTTTTTACTAGATTTATAAAAGATTTTATTTATGGTTATCAAGTAGCACAAAGAATTAATGAAATTAAACCAGATGTAATCATATCAGGGCAATGTCCCACTTTTGCACAAGAAATAATAATAAGCGCATCAAAAAAAAATAATTCTAAATTTATTATATGGGTACAAGATTTTTATTCTACTGCTGTTCACACCATTCTCATGAAAAAAATTTCTATTTTATCATTGCCGATATCTTTTTTATTTAAATATTTTGAAAAAAAACAATTTAAAATTACCGATCATTTAATAGTAATATCTGATGATTTTTTAAATCAATTAAATAATTGGAAAATAGATAATAATAAAATTTCTATTATACAAAATTGGGGAAACTTAGATCAAATTAAATTCAATAAAAGTAAAGATATTACATTTTTAAAAGAAAATAATTTAGATATTAACAAATTTCATATTTTATATTCTGGAACATTGGCATTAAAACATAATCCTGATTTAATACTTAAAATTGCCAATCGTAATTCAAGTATTGAAATCATAGTTGTTGGAATTGGAAGTGGTTTTCAAAAATTAAAAAATGATAAAAATCTCCCAAAAAATATAAAATTACTTCCGTTACAACCATTTAACAAAATGAATAATGTTTTAAATTCAGCAGATATTTTTTTAGCCATGCTAAATAACGATGCGGGAAATTATTCGGTTCCTTCTAAAATATTGAATTATTTATGTGCAGGTAAACCAATAATATTTTCTGCACCAAAAAATAATTTGGCTGCAAAAATCGTTGAAGAAGCAGGAGCTGGACATGTTTTTGATCCAAATAATTTTGATGATTTGAATAAATATATAGATAAATTACAAAATGACAATGAAACAAGAGATTTATTATCCAAAAAAGCTAGAAATTATGCAGAAAAAAATTTTCAAATAAAACATATTAATGAAAAGTTTGAAAATATTATTAATAAAATTGTAGAAAATAATTAAATGAAAACAGGTGTAATTTTTGGTGGTTGCGGTTTTATAGGTTTATATTTTGCAGAAGAATTGATCAATTTAAAAACCTGTGAATTAATTTATTTAGTAGATGTAAAAGAACCTATAGATAATTTTTTAATTTCTAAATTTTTATTATTAAAAAAAAGTGGAAAAGTTAAATTTATTAAAAGTGATGTAAGACAAAACCTTAATAATCTTAATATTAAAAATGTAGATTTAATTGTAGACTTTGCTGCTGTTCATAGAGAGCCAGGACATAAAGACCATGAATATTTTGAGACTAATGTTGAAGGTTCAAAAAATATTTGTAACTTTGCAGATCATACAAATTGTAAAAATATAATTTTTACAAGTAGTATTGCC
>Ga0114997_10004656_pt1 | contig 10573 bp, 10 predicted proteins | sample ArcticOcean_MG_C_2_FD_87045 | JGI IMG/M metagenome (GOLD analysis project Ga0114997, IMG submission 87045) | Marine microbial communities from western Arctic Ocean - ArcticOcean_MG_CB4_136 | ecosystem: Environmental > Aquatic > Marine > Oceanic | place: Arctic Ocean: Canada Basin | collected... | reverse complement strand
TGAACAAGATGCTGATGTTGTGATGTTTGTATTTAGAGAAGCTTACTATTTAGAAAGAAAAGAACCAACTTTAGGGTCTATGGAACATGCTGAATGGCAACAAAAAATGGATGAAATATCTCATTTAGCAGAAATAATGATTGGCAAACAAAGACACGGTCCAACGGGAAACGTTAAAGTTGAGTTCGAAGCGATGTACACTAAATTTAAAGACTTGGAAAATAAATAACTTTAGATATTTTAATGTTTGAAAAAGTATATAAGAGTTTAATAATTGAAAAACCAAAATTTACTTTATCGATTCTAATTATCATACTGCTAAGTTTTGGATATTTTTCTAAAGATTTTCAACTAGATGCGTCTTCCGACACTTTGCTATTAGAAAACGACCCAGATTTAAAATACTTAAGAGAAGTCAATTCAAAATACTTATCTAAAGATTATTTAGTGCTAACTTACACGCCTGATGAGAGTTTACTAAATCCTAAGACAATAAAAAATCTTACAAATCTTAAAGAAGACTTAAGAGAATTAAGTTGGGCTGATAATGTAATAACCATTTTAGATGTTCCTTTACTAAAAAATAATGAAGATCCTTTAGCAGAGAGAATTAAGAATTTCAAAACCTTATCTGATGAAAATGTTGATAAAGAAAGAGGTTTAAAAGAAATTTTAAACAGTCCAATTTATAAAGATTTTGTAATTAGTAAAGATGGTGAAACAAGTGGAATCTTGGTCTATATAAAAAATGATGAAAAAATGTCTAGCCTTATAAAAGCTAAAAACATCTATTTAAATAAAAAAGATTCAAATCAATTAACTGCTCAAGAGAAAAAAGATTATAACCTATTTATTAAAGATTACGATAATTACAAAAAATTATTTAACCAAAAAAACCACCAAAATATAATTGAAATTAGAAGAATTATAGAAAACTATAAAGATACAGCAAAGATTCATTTGGGAGGAATTCCTATGATAGCAGACGATATGATGACTTATGTAAAAAGTGACATTATAGTATTTGGAGCAGGAGTATTTTTTTTTATAGTTTGTACTTTATGGTTTGTGTTTAGAAGTTTATTGTGGGTATTCATTCCACTTTTAAGTTGCTTTTTTTCAGTATTTATAATGGTTGGCTTGTTAGGTTTGTTTGGATGGAAAGTTACAGTAATATCTTCAAATTTTATAGCTTTAATGCTTATACTTACAATGGCAATGAACATTCATATAAGCGTACGTTATCTTCAATTAAAAAAAGAAAATCCTAATATTTCAAATAGTGAAGCGATATTTTGGACTTCTAGAAAAATGTTCTGGCCTATATTCTATACTGTACTCACAACTATTTGCGCATTTTTATCTTTAATTTTCAGTGGTATTAAACCTATTATTGATTTTGGTTGGATGATGACAGTGGGTCTTTTAGTATCTTTATCCATAACATTCACATTACTTCCTGCAGTTTTAAATATTTTAGGCAAAGAAAGTTCAAGCTATAAGGGTGAAAAAGAATCTTTAATCATTTCTTTTCTCAGTAAGGTTGCTCAAAAAAATACAAAAACTATTTTTGCTTCCGTTGGTGTTGTGATTGCTATTAGTATTTCTGGTATTTTAAAACTTGAAGTAGAAAATAGTTTTATAAATTATTTTGACGAAAAAACTGAAATATATAAAGGTATGAAATTAATAGATGATAAGCTGGGAGGAACCACTCCTTTAAATGTAATAGTAAAATTTCCAGTTAAAGAAAAATTGGAAAATACTGATGATGAATTTGATGACTGGGAAGACGACGAAACTGATCAATCAAAGTATTGGTTTACAAGAAATAAAATTGACAAGATTATTAAAGTGCATGATTATCTTGATAGTCTAGATGGCGTAGGTAAAGTCATTTCTTTTGCTTCAATGATTAGAGTTGCTGAAGATCTTTATGATGGAAAAGAATTGCAAAGCTTAGAAATTGGTGTTTTGTACACAAAAATACCTGATGCTATTAAAAAAGAGATAATTGATCCTTATATTTCTATAAAAAATAATGAAGCGAGAATTAGTTTAAGAATACTAGATTCAAAAGAAAACTTGAGAAGAAATGATTTAATTAAAAAAATTAATTATGATCTAGAAAATAAGCTGGGTTTAAATACTGATGAGTTTAAATTAGCTGGTGTTCTTATACTTTTTAATAATTTATTACAAAGCTTATTTAAATCTCAAATACTAACTTTAGGTGTCGTGATGGCTGGCATAACTTTAATGTTTTTAATACTTTTTAGGAACGTTACTTTGTCATTAATTGGTGTTGTTCCAAACTTTATGGCTGCTTTTTTAATTTTAGGAATTATTGGCATGCTAAGAATTCCTCTTGATATGATGACTATAACAATAGCAGCAATAACCATTGGTATAGCTGTTGATAATAGTATTCATTATATTTATAGATTTCGAGAAGAATTTAAAAATATAAAAAACTATAATAAAACACTTGAAAAATGTCATAATACAGTTGGAGTAGCAATATTAAATACTTCTATTACAATCATATTTGGTTTTTCCATTCTTGTTCTTTCGAATTTTATTCCAACAATATATTTTGGAGTTTTCACTGGAATTGCAATGTTGTTAGCGATGATTTCTGTCTTAACACTTTTGCCAAAACTCATTTTAATTGTAAAACCTTTTGGTCAAGAGAATCGTGATTGATTTTATAAAGGATCAGGTTGCAATCTTTGATCTTATAGTTTTTTTAATTATTATTTATTGTATGGTTCAAAGTGCAGCTAAGGGTTTCACTTTGAGTTTATTGTCATTCTCAAAATGGTTGCTTTCACTAATTATCACAATAGTTTTGGTACCAAAGTTAAATCCTTGGGTGGAAGAATATATAGAGTCAAAGTTTATATCTGACATAGGTCTAAGTATTTTTATTTTTGTAATTTCACTCTTTGTGTTAATCAATATTAGTAAAGCTATAAAAAGCGCTGTTACTTGGTCAGGTTTAGGTGGCGTAGACAAATCTTTTGGTTTACTTTTTGGAATTTTAAAAGGTTACATTGTATGCGTGTTATTATTTGTATTACTAAATTGGTTTTATCCTTACCAAAAATGGTCTGTAGAAACTGATAAAGCTTATTCTTTTGATATAATATATAATGGAAGTGAATTTCTAATGAAAGAATTTCCAAACAGTAAAGATTATTATGAGAAAACAGAAGACGAAATAGAAAAAATTTAGGTGATTACCCAGTAGAACCTATCGATGCAAAAGACAAAAGTTATAAAGAAGAAAAAATGTCTCTGATGACATCAAAAATTTGAGTAACACGAGTTTTATTAATTATATCCTAAAACTTTATAATTAGAAGTCAAAATGAATAATAATTCATTACTGATTATTGGTGAAGCAAGTATGCTGCTGCTTATTTTTTTAAAGCTTTCAACTTCTCCAGATGATGCAGAACAAATAATTAAGTACCCATTCGATGTTACTGCATAAATTTTCCCAGAACCTAAAATAAATCCGCTTACTTCTGTAAATTGATGTTTTCTTTTTAGGTCTTTTAAAATATTAATTGACCATATGATTTTTCCACTGCTTCTTTCTAAATTTATGAAATAACCTTTATTAGTAACTAAATAAATATTTTTATTAACAATAATTGCTTCATTATTTGATCCGATATCATTTTCCCAATTAAGATAACCATTAGATAAATTAAAAGAAAAAGTTGAAGATGATGTTGAAACTATTACATCGTTATCATTAATAACGACATCTGATGAATTAAAAAGGTCAGCAGAATCGCTCAAACTAGACATTGTTGTATTCAAGCTCCATTGTACTAGCCCATCCTCTACATTGATTTTTTTTAAATCTCCAGAAGAATTAAACATCAATACATTATTGTCATTCGAAATTGCTAATCCCATAACGTTTTGGGTTTTTATAAAGGAGGATATTGTCCTTACATCCCAAACGCTCGTCCCCTTTTTGATGTCTAAGCAAATAAGTTTACTATCTTGATTAATAACAAACAATTTATCTTTAGAAATTTTGATATTTGATTTTAATGGAATGCCATGGTTTTTAATCCATACAATCTTTCCATTTTCAAAGTTTATAGCATAAATAAAACCAATATTGTCTGCCACAAATATATTATTATTATGTATAGTAAGATTTAAATTCTTATAAATATTTTTATAAATTTTTACATAAATATTTTTTTTCCAAATTATTTTTCCTTTTAATGTAGTTCTATAAATAGTTCCTCTATCATCAGATAAAACAATATTATTTTTAAAAACTAATGGTGCAGATATAGCTTTAGAAAAAGGAAATTTTTTTTTACCAATTTTTTTTTTTAAAAAATTATTGTCAGCATTAGGGAGGCTAATATTTCCTAATGAATTTTGAAGATTTAAACCTGACATTAACCAAGATGTATTTTTTTTGGGTTTAGATAATTTTACAACTTTATTGGATAAAACTTCTTTTGAAAATATTCCTTCAGATGAATATATCGTTACTGAATTAAGCTTTTCTTTTTGTTCCTTTTCAAGCTCTTGGATCTTTTTTACTTGTTCTTCAGAACCAGACCAAATTCCAGTAACTTTATCAAATGAGCAGCTTGTTAAAAGTAAGCTTGATGTAAACAAAAAAATATTTATAATTTTTTTATTCATTGGTAATATACGCTAACTGCATGGTAGCCTGTTTATATAAATCAGCATCTAGATTTTTTAAGGATAATACTTGTAAATAATACTTTTTTGCTTCGTTTAGTTCTTTCTTAACAAAAAAATAGTCTCCTAATAAAAATAATGCATGAGGTTTCCAAAGAGAGTCACCGTCAATAAGTGGCTTTAAGTTTTTTAATAACACTTTTTGACTTAAAAAATCAGATTGAAATAATGATTTTTTAAAAATAATTAAATTTTTTATTTCCTTATCAAACTTGTTGTTTTTAAGAACATGATCAAACATACTTGATAGGTCTTTTTTATTATCAATTAAATTTTCATCTAATAGAGTAAAAAGCGATAGCGCAGAATAAGTGTTGTCGTCTGCATATACTATTGTTCTTAAAATATTTTTTGCCTTATTTTTTTCATCTTTTATAATAAAAATTTTTGCTTCAACATAATTTTCAGCTAAAAGAATTTTTTTTTCGTTTTTGCTTTCCAAATAAAAAATTACAGAACCTAAAAATGATATAAAAACTATTATGGATATAAAAATATAGTTTTTATTTTTTTTATAAAAATTATTTATTTTATTACTTTTACTTATTACGTGTTCTGGTTTATATAAGTTTTCGTTCATTATTATCCTAATTCAAACATTATACACATTTTCAGAATTTGGAAATTTTCTATTTTTAACATCATAACAATAATTTTTTACGCTATCTTCTATAATTTTTTTGACTTTAGAGTATTGCTTAACAAACTTTGGTTTAAAGTCACTTAGGCCTATCATATCATCTAAAACTAAAATTTGTCCGTCACAGTGCTTGGATGCTCCTATTCCTATAGTTGGAACTTTTACAATATTTGTAATTTTTTTTGCAAGACTTTCTACAACACATTCAATTACAATTGCAAATACACCTGATTCAGAAAGAGCTAATGCATCTTCCAAGATTTTTTTTTTCTGACTTGGATTTTTTCCTTTTAACTTAAAAGAAGTAGAAGATTGCGGTAATAAACCAATATGACCCATAACTGGTATTCCTTTTTTTATTAAATACTTAACGATGCCTCTTATTTTTTTTCCGCCTTCAAGTTTCACAGCATCACACTTTGTAATATTCATTACTCTTTTAGCATTTCTATACGCAGATTCTTTGTTTAAATATGTTTTATAGGGCATATCAAATACAACTAGGCTTTTCTTTGCACAGCTTTTTACAGTTTTACAATGAAGAATCATGGTTTCAAGTTTAACTTCCTTTGTTGTCTTTAAACCGTACAAAACCATACCTAGTGAATCCCCAACTAAAATTATATCACAATACTTATCAAGAATTTGAGCTATAGGTTTGGAATAAGCAGTCAGACAAACAATCGGTTCTATTCCTTTTTTTTTAATTATTTTTTTAATTTTTACTTTTTGCATTTTTAGCCAATATCTTATCTAAGCTATCTTTAATTTCATTTTTTTTTGAACAAAAAGATTTACAAAATAAATTAAACTTTTCAATTAAGTCTTCTGCTGTTTTGTAATCTGAAAGTTTAATTTTTAACAATATGAGCATATACAAAGCTTCTTCATTTTGAGGATCTAACAAAAGAACATTATTTAGGTTAATTTCCTGTTCTTGGTCATTTCCATTTTTTAAAAAAATTTTTGCAAGATACAAGTATGAAATTTCGCTTTTTGGATTAAAAACAATGTCTTTTTCAAAAAGAATTTTAGATTTATCAAATTTATTATTATCAAAAAAAATCTTGCCTTCATCAAAAAAGCTTAACTTAGATGAAGAAGCTACAGAAATACAAAAAAAATAAATGGTTGCAACTTTTATTAAAAAAATAAATTTGTTCATATTAAATTATTGAATTATAAAAAACATCTATTCTATGTATCATACTTTTGAAAAATTAAGGTATTTTGAGAGGCCGCAACAATAAATATAAATTTCTTTAGATTCTTTTTTACTAGAAGAGGGTTTATATTTGACAACTTTATCAAAGTATTTATTAGCTTTTTCATTAATTTCAACATAGATAGATCCCATAAACAGCTTAAACAAAAAAACTCCGTCTTTATGTAGAACTTTTTTTGCTAAATCCATCGCTTTTAAACAAAGTTGACCAGTATTATAAGAATCAAGATTTTTATTACCAGTGGTATTAATGGCTATATCTGAAAGAACTACATCAACTTTGCTATTAAAATAATTTGTTATTTTTTGATAAACTTCTTCTTTTAGAAAATCACCTTTAATAAAATCCACACTTGCAATTTTTTCCATAGGTCTAATATCTACTGCCAAAATTTTTCCATTTAATGTGCTTTTTCGAACTACTTGTGACCATCCACCAGGACTTGACCCCAGATCTAAAACATAACTTTTTTTTTTAAGAAATTTAAATTTTTCATTCATTTCAATCAATTTAAAAGCTGAGCGTGATCTGTATCCTTCTGCTCTAGATTTTTTAAAAAAAGGATCTCTTCTTTTTTTGTTTAACCAATTTTTTGAAATTTTGTTTTTTTTCAATTTAATTTATGAGTATTTAAAGAATATCTTCTATTTCTTCTTCTTCTGAACTTTCAGCTAAAGTTTTTTTGTTTAAGTGTTTATAATGAAAGTAACTTATTGGAATTATTAAAAAATATCCGAAGCCAGTTAGCAACAATATTTCAAAAGTAAAAAAAATCAAAACACTTATGTATGTTCCTATTCCAAGTAATAAAAAAATACCAAGACTTCTTGGTATTGCTATTCTTTTTAAAGAATATGTTGGTATTTTACTAATCATTAAAATTGATGTTATTAAAATAATTATTGAACTAAATATTTTATTATTTTCAGTTTTAAATATGTCATTTAAATTTAGTATTTGAATTAAGTAATTTAAATTTAAAACTTCTACTATATTACTTAGATTTAGAATAAGAGGCAATAAAACTAAGCCTGCTGCTGCGGGCGATGGTACTCCTTCAAAAAAATTTATTTTCCATTTTTCATTTTCCTCAATACTCATTAAGTTAAATCTAGCTAAACGAAGTGCACAACAGACTGTATAAACCAAAACAAAAAGCCAGCCAAATTTTCCAATTTCATTTATTGACCAAAAATACATTATAAAACTTGGCGCAACTCCAAAACTTATAACGTCAGTTAGAGAGTCTAATTCTTTACCAACTTTAGATGTTGCATTAACTAATCTAGCAACTCTTCCATCAAGAGTATCAAGAATAGCAGCTAATCCGACTGTGATAACAGCCATTTGGTAATTAGAATCTAAAGCAAATTTGATAGAACTTAATCCTAAGCAAACACCTAGAATGGTCAAAGCGTTTGGCAGCAGTGAAGCAGGTTTATTTTTTTGTAATAGTTTAAATTCTTTTTTATTTTCGTTCATTTATTTTTTTGCAATTATAGTTTCTCCAGAAACAGTTTTTTGGTTTTCTTTAACTAATATTTTATAATTTTCAAAGTATATATCTACTCTGCTACCAAATCTTATAATGCCAAATTTCTCCCCTTGGTTGACACTATCATCTTCTTTTTTCTCACAAACTATTCTTCTAGCAATTAGCCCTGCTATTTGTACTACAACTAACTCATCACCTTTTGTTGTGGTCATTTTAATATAATTTCTCTCATTTTCTTCGCTAGCTTTATCAAGTGAAGCGTTTAAATATTTTCCTCTTTTATAATAAATTTTATTAATTTTTCCTGATGCTGGAACTCTATTTACGTGACAATTAAAAACATTCATAAATACGCTAACACGTGTGAATTTTTTCTTTTCTAAGTCGAGCTCCGCAGGACCATTTATCTCTGTAATTTGTGAAATGATGCCGTCAGCAGATGATAGTAAATAATTTTCATCATTTATAGGAAATCTATCGGGATCTCTAAAAAAATAGTATACCCATATAGTCAGAATTAAACTTATTGATCCAAAAAAATTAGAAATTAGCAAAAGTATAAATGTAATAACTCCAGCTATAGCTAAAAACCTGTATCCCTCTTTATGGAGTTTTGGAAATAAAATATCTATCATCTTTATATAATTTGTTTTTTTAGTTAATATGTATATTAAGTAAGTAAATTCAATTGTTAAAATTTAAATATAATGACAAAAATTGCAGTTAAAAACCCAGTAGTTGAGCTAGATGGCGATGAAATGACTCGAATTATATGGAATTTTATCAAAAAAAAATTAATTCTACCTTACTTAGATGTTGATATTAAATATTTTGATTTAGGAATAAAGAGTAGAGACAAAAGTTCAGATCAAATAACAATTGATTCTGCTAAAGCCATTAAAGAATTTGGTGTTGGAATTAAATGTGCAACAATTACACCTGATGAAAACCGTGTAAAAGAATTTAAATTGAAGAAAATGTGGAGATCTCCGAATGGTACTATAAGAAATATTTTGGGTGGTACCGTTTTTCGTGAACCAATTCTTTGTAAAAACATTCCAAAATTGGTTCCAAGTTGGACAAATCCAATTGTAATAGGGAGACATGCTTTTGGTGATCAATATAGAGCTACAGATTTTAAAGTTCCAGGTAAAGGTAAGCTTGAAATGAAATGGACTTCTGAAGACGGTAAGGAAAAAAAAGAATTTGAAATATTTAATTTTCCTGGACCAGGAGTTGCTTTAGCGATGTATAATTTAGACCAATCTATAATAGATTTTGCTAAATCTTGTATGAACTATGGATTAAATCGAAAATGGCCAGTTTATCTTTCGACTAAGAATACAATTTTAAAAAATTATGATGGTAGATTTAAAGATTTATTTCAAGAAGTTTATGTAAAAGAATTTGAAGAAAAATTTAAAGAAAAAAAAATTACATATGAACATAGATTAATAGACGATATGGTTGCTTGTGCAATGAAATGGAATGGTAATTATATTTGGGCATGCAAAAACTATGATGGTGATGTTCAATCCGATACTATCGCACAGGGCTTTGGTTCTTTAGGTCTTATGACAAGTGTTTTGTTATCACCTGATGGAAAAACCATAGAATCGGAAGCTGCTCATGGAACAGTAACAAGACATTATAGGTTGCACCAGCAAGGTAAGGAAACCTCAACTAACCCGATAGCTTCCATTTTTGCGTGGGCAAGAGGCTTGTATCACAGAGGAAAATTGGATGGTAACGAAGATTTGAAAAAGTTTGTTAAAACTTTAGAAAAAGTTTGTATAAATACTGTTGAAAATGGTTTTATGACTAAGGATCTAGCTATACTAATTAGCAAAAACCAAAAGTATCTAACCACTAATCAATTCCTAGAAGAAATAAATTCTAATTTAAAAAAAAGTCTTAATTAATTCTTTTACTTAACTCTTTAAAGGCTTCTTCAATTTTATTTTGGTCTATGCCACCAGCTTGAGCAAAATCTTTTCTACCCCCGCCACCTTTTCCACCAAGAATTTCGGAAGCTATCTTCACAAGTGATATTGCATCATATTTTTTAATTAAACTATTTGTTATACCAACAGCGACACAAACTTTTTCTTCAAAAGTAGAAAAAACAACAACAATTCCTTCTTTAATTTCTTTTTTATTTTTATCTATTATGTTTCTTAACTCTTTTGGTGGAAAATCTGTAAGAACTTGTTGCCTTAAGATAAAGGATCCAATTTTTTTGTCTTTAATAATATTTTTACTCTTGTCATTAATTATATTTTCAAGTTTAATTTTTTCTAACTGCTTGTTTAAATTTTTTATATTTACAGATACATCTATATTTTTTTGATAATTAGGCTTAATTTCATATTTTGATAGCTTCTTTTTAACTAAATCTAATTCGTCTTGTTGTTCTTTTTCCTTTATTGATTTGTTGCTTTTCAGAGATTTTTCATAATCCTC
>Ga0114997_10004655_pt1 | contig 10573 bp, 9 predicted proteins | sample ArcticOcean_MG_C_2_FD_87045 | JGI IMG/M metagenome (GOLD analysis project Ga0114997, IMG submission 87045) | Marine microbial communities from western Arctic Ocean - ArcticOcean_MG_CB4_136 | ecosystem: Environmental > Aquatic > Marine > Oceanic | place: Arctic Ocean: Canada Basin | collected... | reverse complement strand
TCCCCAGGATTTGCTCCACGAGTTGCGTAGACCGTAGAACCCCTTGTCCATGTCATATGAAACCAAAACTACCGCGTGGTTGAGTCTTTCCTTACTGCAAAAACGACTGGAAAACACACCCGAAGAGTAGAACTGGAAATATGTAGCATCCACAGCAATGGCCACTGGCTGCTTTGCAATCGCAAGGCGAAGCAAGTCTTCACGGTTGTGAGGAATATCCTTGAACCCCTTCAACCAACCCTTTTCTAAAACCAATGTTTGGTTTTGAGGTTGAAGACACTCACCATCCTCACCATCCTGCGAAGTGGATGGGTATGTATCCTCACTATACAATCCGTTCGCCGCAATATAACGAAACGCTGGGTCCATCAAACCACCTTGGCATCCCGCGTTTCCGTCCGTGTTATCACAACTAACTAACTGTTGAACCGACATATTCACAAGGTTTCCAGTTTCAAGTGCGTATAGGCTTTCAACCGTTTCAATAGTCGCGTGTGCCCAACAATCGCCACATTTTCCTTGGTCATGAACCGCACCAACCACATCACCTGTAATTCTCCAATCAACACTTTTGGGGGCACGGTCTCCACTCTCGTTTAAAAAGTAACGGTCATGGAATGAGTTCAAGATCATAGACTTGATAGGATGAAAATGTCCCAGATACATTGCAGCAAACTCTTCTGGTTTAAAATGAGAGAACTGATTGTGTTCCATCTTCCAAGAATTGTTTCCAGAATTGTGCTCGTTAATCATCTCGTCGTTTGCCAACCAGCGGTCAAACATCTCCTCCTCCGTTTCAATAAACTTATTGATTTCATACTCTGTGACTTTCTGCCATTCTTGGAACAACGCGTGGCTTCCAAAGGACTGGACGGCTGGCAAAAGGGTAAACAGAAGGATCGTTTTCATTCTTTACTTATCAGTTAAATTAAAACAATTTATATACCTAATCTCTGTATTTCACTCTCAAACTTCGCATTTCCATCGGTTTGAATTCCCCATACATCACCTCTGGACATTTAGGATGTTCCACTAAATCACTATGCACCACATCTTGTTCGTGGTCTCTGGCAAACCAACAATAATAATATAATATAAGCCATATAGCAATCCATTCGTATGGTCCATAATCTTCGAAGAAATATAACAAAGCAAACGCTGGGATAGCCAGTGCGTGAAGTATTTGTATGCAAAACCATATGCGGTAGTTGTTCGCGTCCCATATTTTATCTTCTTCTTTTGTTAAATACACGCTTGGTCTCACTAACTTCTGCACATTACAGATGTTTTCTGGTATGAACAATACCACAATACATTCCAAAGATAATGCTACAAACAGCCAAAACGCAGCCATCATATGCATATCGTGATTTTCATTCAAGTCAAATGTTCCAACAATTGCAACACCAAAGAACCCCACAGCGTGCAGCATACGAAGGAACCAGATATACCAGTGGTCGTATGGATTCTTGTAACAAGGATAAAGCAATCCAAAAGCAAACCAAATGTTAATGAAGGCTGCTCCTCCAAGCAATACTGCTGAAAATGTTTGCAACCAAGACCAATCTAATAACCAGGAAAGGCTCTTGCCTTCCAATTTTGTGCAGTCTATTCCATCATCTAACTGACACCGCAGTGATATAATTATCGCTACTCCTATTGACTGTATAATCGCCAGCAACCACACAAATAATTTGAACCACATAGTTTGCTTGATTGTTGAACACTGTTTGTTTTTATATCAGTTCATTCGTGTGTTCTCAATAAAGACACCAGGCTCTCCATTCCACACATAAAAACTTTTAATTTTACATAGCGCTCTCCATCTGGCCAACATAAACCTCACCCTTACCATTCTCCACCAGCGCTGTAATTTAATATAATTAGGTGTTGTCATTTGAATTTAATTAACTAACTATATTTGTATATATCAAACTTCGACGATCCACCTATAACCAATGTCGAAACGTTCTCTTGAAGATACCATTTGTAGCGACCTCAAACGAATGCGTTTTGAGACTACACAAGGGACAAAACGAGGACGTGAGCATACGGATGAGGACGACGAGTATGATGAGATGCGCTTTGTGCGACCACAAACATTCCATACGACGTCTGGTCATCATATGCTACTCCAAGAGATGCGCGCAGAGAATACACGGCTACGGGAAGAAGCGGACAAGAAGGACCGCCTCATTCATTATGGTGCAAGCGAAATCAAGCGTTTGAACGCAGACCTTCTAATTTCTAAACGACAAGTTCAAATGATGGAGGACTATGTGGCAGGGGTGGAGGGTAGAACAGAATATATGCCATTTTATGTTTCTTAAAGTAAAAGTCTTTCAGCAAAATACAATACATTAGAAGGAAACCCACAGTGTTCAGCAACGAATATAGCGTTTTGGTTGCTTTCGTTCTTTCCAAATGGTTGAATGCGAAATGTATAACCATCGTCGTCCATACCCATTTCTTTTGTCACATCAGTAGTGATGTCAAAATGTGTTGAAAATATACAAAGAGAATCTCTCTCTAATATCTTCTTGATAAAGTAGTTGCAAATCTTCTTTCCAGACTCTGCGTCGCAAGAACACCCCAGTTCATCTATGAATACAGCACTATGTTCTGTCATAGACTTTGCAATAATATCCATATGTTCCATCTCAACCGAAAAAGAACTCTTGCCTTCCGCCAAACAATCACTTGAACCCAGTCTCATAAACAAAGCATCCAGTATCTTTGTTTTAAAACTTTGCGCAAATACAGGAAAACCACAATGAGCCATCAATAAATTAATTGCGAGAGTTCGTATGTAAGATGTCTTTCCAGAACCATTTGAACCTTTCAAAATCATAAAATGGTCTTGAAAATCATTACGAACCCAGTCTTTAATATGTGTCATATCCAGAGGAATTTCCATTCCTTGAACCGACACTTCATTCATAATCACAGGCCAACTAATAGTTTGCTGATTATATTTGAAATAATATGCCAAAGCGACATAACATTCTATTTGTGCAAACTGTTCAAAGAACTCTGGGTCAAAGTTGTTTTGAAATTTCTGTATCCAAATTTTGATCTGGTCTGCCTTCTTTATAACTTTTCTGACAAGTAGATCTGAACAAGCCAACCTTGCTCGTTGAATATCCTGTGAATCAAAACGAATAACTTTCTGTGTTTTTGACTGAACTTTCAACAATGAGTATTGACGAACGAGAGGTTCGTTTTTGATGTCCGTCTCAAATAAATGTTTGTATAGTCCAGACTTAACGATGGTTGCTTCAAAAGAATGATTTCTGTTAAACCTTTGAAGTTCTTCAATAAGGTCATCGTTATCATCTTTATCCTTACCAATGATAATATCTGGCATATCAGGAAACAAAACGAAGACAGCAACACCTGACGTTCGTAGAGTTTGAATCCACTTCTGCCATAGTTGAATCTCAATAATAGTTTTGTTAATAATGTCAGTAAACTTCTTAACGTTATCTTCCGTTGTCACAAACTCATTTGGTTTAGTTTTGAAAAGAGGATGACGAGTTGTTGACAACGTATTCTTTTTGGGTTTGTTTTGTATCAGAGAATCCAAGAAACTATTCTCCATAAGTTTTTTGATACGGTCTTGTTTATCTATGATGGCTTCCTTGTCAGCCAAAGGATTGTATAACATCTTTCGCAAGTATGTTTTGGCTTCTTTTGTCATTTTTTGTGACATAGTATCAACCAACGACTTTTTTTTATCAAACAATGTCAGATTGATAGTAGTTCTTGCGTCAAGACGAACGGTTGGAATGTTATGTTGATGTTTTTCTTGTAATGTTTCCAATAATTTCGACTGACCCAAGATGGAAAAATATTTGTGAAGCGTATGAATTGGTGAAAAACCCAACTCAAAGTACTGACGAATGTAACATTGAGGAAACAAGTGACGAATGCTCTTGATGAATGTTGCCATAGAACTGATAATAATTTCACAAGGGTCCTGTTCCATCAACTTACATATCAATTCATCCACATTCTCTGCTGCAAATTGGAGATATGTATTTGTTTTGGCAAAATAAAACAGAACAGTCTTTCCTTGAATAACAACCAATGGTTTATCAGATCGTATGCAAATTGTTTCTGCTGGAAGGAACACTCGGTTTGCTTTAGAAGAAGATGATGAGCCTGTGCGCTGTTTCTTTGTTTCTTCGTTTTCAGTTTGTATCATTCTAATGACAGCAAACCCTTTTTCTGTTAAAGTTTGAACGTGAGTTTCAGCCGATCCTATTGGGAACCCAGCCCAATCAGCATCACCTTTCTGACCTAACTTCATAGATAGTTGTTCGCTAATAATTTTTGCGCTCTCATCGTAAGTCTCTAAAAACTTTCCGATTTGAATAAGAAGGACAAATGGTATATTTCGTTTGTATGTTTTTGAAAAGGCAGTATGATAGTTTCTGAATGGTTTTAAAAGTGGGGCGGATCGTCCAGATGAATTTCTTTTCATTTTTACAATTTACTATGGATGTATATTCTTTAAATAGGATACGGTGTGATCATTTACAGGACTCATAAAATTCTCTACACATTGGTTAGATGTGAAAAACGTGCAAAGATTTTGAACGGTGTCAAAGTTAAATCCAATGCATCCGTTAAGACTATTACATAAAGGTTCGCATTCTTGACGACCAAAAAGCACACTTAAACCTGGACCGTGCGGACAACCATTATTAAAATGGTCTTCACGAAACACCTTGGGACCATTGTATAATGGATGATAAAATTCTGTATAGAAGGGCATTTGTATTGTAAACGTCGCCTCGCCTGGCTGTGGAGTTAAATTCATTATGGGTGCATCTGCGATGGTCGCCTCGCCTGGCTGTGGAGTTAAATTCATTATGGGTGCATCTGCGATGGTTGGTATTTTTAAAACGGACTCTGTATTAATTGCCGAATTTCCAGACCCAGAAGCCGTTGTGTTCGTGTTCGTGCTGTCATCATCGCTATCAATAAGAACCAGGGGCAATACGATTGCGAGGGTTACTAAAGCCAGAACGACAAAAACTATTGCAATATTCCTTCCACTGTTATATTCTGTTCCAATTCGTTCTTCTCGTTTCTTACGTTGAACTCGAACCCTTGAATGTTTTAACATTTCTGTTATTTAATTGATAATCAACAATTAATATATATTATGAATGGAATAAATATTACAAGTAAGAAGATGATATCATTTCTTTTAATAACTGGCCTAGCGTTTGTTTATGCTGGTCCTGAATGTGTATCAAAAACTTGGTCGAATGGTTTTATAGACCACATTTGTAATACAGATACACAAGAATATCAAGCAGCCTGTGCAGATGTTGGAGTCACAGGATATTGTCACGGATTACAAGTTGACCCTTGCACGAGTTCTGAAAGCAACGGAGTGACATTAAACTCTGGAAACGAACCTGACGGTGTATCAAGATCTTGTGAGCACCAGGAAACAGGATTAAGCCACGTTGTTTGTTGCCGCGACGCACCTGGTTGTTCAGACCATTCAGTCCAATGTACTGCTTTAAAAGACCCAAATGGACCACTTGTTCAAGGGAATTGTATTACACCTGGACCTTTAAAGAAAACAAAACATAATCTATATAATAATAATCATGAAACGGGTGTTCAATATGATTACACAGATTGGCTTGATAGCGAAAACAGAGATTGGCGTAAGACAAAACAATACCCCATTGCGATTGATGGAAACTATCGTGAAAAACCTCAAAACGACACTACGGCCAGTTGGTCCTGGGCTTACGAAACCTGTTCCAATTTAGATGGAGGGGGTAGAGGATGGAGACTGTGTAAAGAAACAGAAATTTATTCAGGTGCTTGTTGTAAGGAATCGTCAGGTGTTCAAGCCTGTGAATTCCACGACGCCGATGTTTGGTTAGACGAATACAGTTTTTGCGACAGTGTAACTACCTGTGAAGTCGTTGAAGAATTTCAATATCCTTATAACACCAACTTAAATTTACGTGGTGAGGGTCTCTCTTCTGAATGGATTTCAAAGTTTTGCATAAGTACACAAGACACAGGGTTCACGTCGTCTCGTTCCCATCTTTGTCAAACGTATTACAGCACAGATGAAGACAGGCAACGATGCATACCACAGATTGGTAAAAAAGTTATGGGAGATAATTCGGGAAGATTTGGATACTTCATCTTTATACTCACAACTTCCGCTGACGCTTTTCCATACGAAGTTTTAGACCGACACGATATGGAGGACGGAAGCGGTATTACCTATCTGTGGGCAAATATTACACGAGACGAAGCAACCGCGTATGAAACTTGCACAGCGACAATTCCCTACGCACAATGTGCGATTGAAAACGTTGTCTTTACACCTGAACCAGAAATGGGCGACTCTGAAGAATGCGCGTCCGTTCCTATGGACGACGACTCTACCTCGCGAAGAAGGCTTGGAGCAGCACCACGTTCTGCTGTCTTAAATACACCATCCGCTTTTTCTCCTGTAACATATGCCTATGTTATTGATACAGGAGTTCGTTCTACACATAAATCATTTGGAAACCGTGTTATTACAGGTTATGATGTATGGGAAGGTACACCAAGAGCAGCAGGATTAGAAGACACAAGTTCTGGACACGGTACTCACGTTGCTGGAACGATTGCTGGGGCCGCTTTTCTTGGTGGTGCACCAACAGGTGTTGCACAGCATACAAAAATTGTTCCAATCAATCTTTTTAACAAAGATTTGTATGCCGATTTAGCCGAATTTTTCAAGGCTTTAAGGTGGATATACCAAGATATGCTAACGAAGCCAGGTGGTCGTTTTGTCATCAATCTTTCTATTTGCAAACCTGACCAATCTGGCGGTTCATCAACAATTAAAAGGGCTGATGTTCAAGAAATGATTAACAATATTATTTCGAATCAAGGGGTTATTGTTTCAGCCGCTTGTAATAGTGGTGAACCTGTTGCACGAAATATGTTTGGTAATTATGCTGGAATTGTTGTTGTTGGTTCTAACCCAACAGATAGAAGCAAACTTTCTTGGTTCTCTGGGTGGGATGCGAATGTAGACGTTCATATGAAGGGTGAAAAGATTTACTCTGCTTCAAACAAGGAAGACGATGAACTTGTTAAGAAAACTGGAACTTCTATGGCTACTCCCTATATCACTGGAGTTTTTGCCAAACTCTGGGAAATTCATCCAGAAAAAACGTCTATTGAACTTATTAATTACTTTAAACAAAACTGTGTTAGAACTGACGTTATCAACAGTGAGGGTACTCATTTATGGTGCACCTCGGGAACAAAAACTTGTCCAACAACAATTACAGCCTCAAGAGTGGATGTAGAACTCCCAAACTGTTTGGCTGGTGTTGTTGTTAGTTGTCCCGAAGGCGACGGTATTTGTAACGCTGCTACAATCGCAGAAATTTACGGCGTTCAGGAAAACCAAGTTGAAATTGTTGGTCAATCAAACTCTTCTAATATCGACGTTGTTGGTGTTGAAAAAGAGAAATTCCGTATTGTGGGAGATGTAGGCGGAAAACCAGTTACTACAAGTAATTTAGGTGTTGCGACAATTGATTCCGCACCTATACCCACACTACCACCCATTTGCCCTACTTGCACCTACGCTCCAACTCTTTTCGTTCCTACACCAGCCGCCGCAGAAGAATCAAGTTTAGGACCAATTATTGGTGGTGCTGTTTGTGGTGTTGTTGTGATTGGTGCAATTGTTTACTTTGTATTTTTTAGAAGAAGTGGTTCTGTGGCACCATCACAACATAAATACACACAAGTAGCAACTAATGGTCCGTTGCGTCTCCCATCATCGGCGCAATGAACGTTTGAATATTAAACTGTTTTCCTCTCTCTTCTATCATTATTGGAAAATCATTTTTCCAAGACATAGTAATTGTATCTTGTGTTTTAGCGGAAAGAAGACGAGCAGTGAAACGCGGATCGTCCATCAGAATATCTCCCCATAGGTATATAATATTTTAATAAATACTTCTTGGACAAACGACATGTCTAATCCAGCCGAAGATGATTATAAGGCAGAGGCTAAAATTGTATATGGTGTAGTAGTGGGTAAAGGCAAACAAGACCATGATGCTGGTATATGGTTAAACTTGAAACGATTTGATACAATCGTTAAATATCTTGAGTTCGCTACACTTGTTACGGCACTCGTCTTTGACCGATTAGGGACACTTGACTGGTTTGAGGAGAAATATTTCTGGTGGATGACTGGAGGAGCACTCGGCCTAAACTTTTTTATGCAATCTGTTCATATGTTCCTGTATTACGTTGCTAATCGTTATGCTAAAGACAAATACTATTGGCCGCGAGTCTATCCAACAGAATGGATTCCAGATAGTTACGGAAGTGGATATAGCCAACATTACAAATTCTTTTATTTTTTGAAGGCGCTTTTGCTCGCTTACATTGGCTTTATGGTATTTCAAGAAAAATTAGATGGATTTTTTATGTATTGGACCTACGGGCTTACTTTGTTGTTGCTTATTTTTGACTTGTGTTTTTACCTGTTTGGTTTAAAGTAATATTTATGATATAAAAACCCAATCAAACAATAATAAAGGAAACAATGTTGATAAGATTTCTTTTACTATTTTGTATCGCTCGTTTAATCCACGGTCAGCGGGACGACGATATATGCGTTGTTCGTATTCAAGACGGTCATAGCAATGAACAGGATAGTATTTCCGAAGTGCATTGTGATCTGTATGACAGATTACATCACAATAATGTTAGCACTATGCAAGTAATCGATTTAGATGGAACTATCGCAGGGTGTTGGTTGTATGAAACCGAATCAGAGGAAACATTTTATTATAATAAAAATCTAAATCCTTCTGGAATGTGCGCATCACCACATTATTGCGTTCAGTATACAGATTGTATCGCAGAAGGCGAACCCCTACCTGCCAATTATGAAGTGTTGTATGTAGCGCCCACACCAGCCCCCACAACACAAGCGCCTACAAGTGAGCAACAAGGAATTGACATTGCAAACATTTTTGAGACCGACGAACCTACACCCGCGCCTACGCGAGAAGAACCGTCTTATCCAACTCATACGATTTTGTTAGTAGCAACCATCCTATTAGTTTCACTCGCAGCAATTTCTGGCTTTATAGCAACAAAAACAGCCGCACGAGCCGATATAAATTATCCATCTGATGTTTAAGCAACCATTGGTTCCTCCAATTCACAAAATGCTTCTTCATCAGTCATAGCAACATCGCTAGTGGGTGCTACTGGAAGCGGTACAGATGGAAGACTATCCAAAAGTTCCGTATTTGTTTGCTGCTTCTTAATCTTTTCGTGTGGTGGCGGGTTGCTGGATGAACCCGTTGTTGGTTTAACCTCTGGACTGTCGTCAAAGAGTTCATCCAACTCGACAGACAAGTCGTCATCGTTTCTTCCTATGTTACGAGAAACAGCATCTTGAAGTTCGTGGACATCATCTTGCGCGTCTTGTAGGTCCTCTGCTAACTCTTCGTATGTTTCAACTGCATTGCGGCTACCATTCTGCCGCATAGTTGTTTTAAGAATTGAGTTCGCTGTCTTGTAGGATTTCACAAGCGCGACTTGGTCACTACTTTCTTCTAATGAGATTAGAACTTGTTCTAATTCTGCTCTTGAATTATAGTATGATTGTATTGTATTACTTAATCGTTTTCGTTTCAATAAAAGTAATCGAGCCTTTTGCTTGCTCTTTGTTTGTTTGCACTTCTTTAAATCTTGTTCAATAACTACCATTGTTGCTTCGTGAGTGTCAATCTTTTGTCCTATAGTCTCAATTTGATTAATTAATTTCTCTTGATTCTTCCTCTCCCGTTCACGCTTCCAATGCCATTTGGTACGCACCCAGCCTAAACAACCATCGTCCTCGTCTTTTCCCTCCTCCGATTTTTGTCCTGCCAAGGACACTGTTTCTGTTTCAGGATCAGAAACATCACCATCCTCAAGGACACCTTCGTCAGATGTATCTACAAGTGTGAATTTAGTAAATTTGCGTGGAATACGCAACCTCCGCATCCTTTACTGATTATTGAAAGTATTTATCTTTATATCATTTTGATGTAATTTCTAAATTAAAATCATACGAACCAGCAGTCCATCTTGCGTAATTTATTTGACAACTCATCTTGTGTGCATAAGGGACGCAGACATTCAAACCACAAAAAGGACAAAAGGAAGAATAAGATGTGATTAATCTTTCTGGTTTATCAGAACATAATACACTAAAAAACACTGCAAATTTTTCATCCCATAATGAAGTGAACCATACATGACTATCTTCTGTAACAACAGCAATCAAACCATCGTCATTTGAGATGACGATATGACCTCGTTTATTTAAAAACATAAACAACTCACCGAATTTTGTTTTCCTTATTACTTTTTGTCCAAACGGAAGTTTCAAAGCCTTTTTCAAAAGTGTTAAAGAAAAATTTATTCTTAACGGTCTTCTTGGTAAAAGTTCAACTACAAACCAATAAAACAACCTTGAGGGTTGATTATCTAAAGTCATTTCTACTAATTC
>Ga0114997_10004651_pt1 | contig 10576 bp, 7 predicted proteins | sample ArcticOcean_MG_C_2_FD_87045 | JGI IMG/M metagenome (GOLD analysis project Ga0114997, IMG submission 87045) | Marine microbial communities from western Arctic Ocean - ArcticOcean_MG_CB4_136 | ecosystem: Environmental > Aquatic > Marine > Oceanic | place: Arctic Ocean: Canada Basin | collected... | reverse complement strand
GGATATGTCTACGCTCCACTTGGGCCAACTCATTTAGCTACAGACGATATTTCTATAATGAGATGCATTCCTAATATGATGGTATTGTCTCCATGCGATTCAATAGAAATGGAAAAATTAGTAATGGAAACGCAGAAATTTAAAAATCCTATTTATATTAGAATGGGAAAAGGTGGCGATAAAATAATAACCGATAAAAATACTAAATTAAAAATAGGTAAATCAAGAATAATTAAAAAATCAAAAATAGCTACATTTGCAACTACTGGAGTAATGGCTCAGATAGCAATTGATGCTACTATAATTTTAAAAAAAAAATATAATTTAGATGTTGGGGTTGTTCATTTTCATACTATTAAACCATTAGATAAAAAAAGTTTATTCAAGATTTTAAAAGAAATTAAGTGTTTAGTGTCTGTAGAGGAAAATAATTTAATTGGTGGATTTGGAAGTTCTATCTTAGAGTGCTGTAATAATCATGAAATCAGAGAGGTTAATAAAATTCATCGTATTGGATTACCAGATAAATTTCCAGAAAATTATGGTAGTCAAATTCAATTACTAAAAAGTCAAAAAATTGATAGTGAGAATTTAGCTAAAAGAATGTTTTTAATTTTGAAAAAAAATAAAAAAAATTAATAATTTTTTTAAATGAAATCTTTAATAAAAATATGGTCTTTTTTTAATAAGAAACAAAAGATTCAATCTATCTATTTATTATTTGGAGTGTTAATTGCTACAAACCTTGAAATCGTTGGTATTTCTTCTTTTTTACCAATTGTAGCTGCAATAGTAGACTATGATAGAATAAAGGATTATCCTTACATTGCTCAAATATCTCAAAATCTTTCACAAAAAGAGTTTATTTATATTTGTCTAGTTTCTACTATAGCAATATATTTTATTAAAAATCTATTTTTATTAATATTTCTGTGGTTTCATACTCGATTTAATTTAAATGTTCATCGTAGCTTAATAAATAAATTATATTCGACTTACATGAATATAGATTATTTATTTCATATCAAAACTAATTCAGCTCAATTACTTACCAACATTCAAAGTGGTGCAAGTCATACTAAATTTTATATAGAAACGTATTATAGATTAATTGTAGAAATAGTTTTATTAATTTCTATTTTTTTATTGTTATTAATTATTGAACCATACTCGACTTTAATAACTTCAATATTTTGTTTAATTATGACTGGAATTTTATTTTTTTATAGTAAAAATAAATTGCTTCAGAATGGAAAACTTAAAATAGTACATGAAGCTAGTATTAATAGACTATTAATTTCTTCCCTGCACGGCATCAAAGAAGTGCAGATATTAGATAGGCAGGATGGATTTGAAGAAAATTTAAATCAACAATTTGTTGACTTAAATAAGTTAGAATTAAATTACATCATTCTTACAAGCTTACCCAGAATATCCCTAGAGGTAATTGGAGTTTTCTCTTTTGTCATATTTATAGTAGTTCTTTTAATTCAAAATCAAAATCCGAGTGATATTATACCTCTTATAGCTTTATTTTCTATTTCATTTATTAGAGTTTTACCTGCAGTGGTCACCATAGTTCAAAATTTACAATATAGAAAATACCACAAACCTGCGTTTGAGTTAATTTTTGAAGAATTGGAAATGCTTAAAAAAGCTAATTTTATAGATAAAAAAGATAAACAACAGATAAGTGAATTCAATAAAATAAAAATAGATATTAATTTTGATAAATTATTTTTCAGATATCCAAATCTTGAGAAAAATGTATTAAATAATATAAATTTAAAAATTGATCATGGTGAAGTACTTGGAATAGTTGGGAGCAGTGGATCTGGAAAAACTACCCTTGTAGATAATTTACTTGGTTTGTTAAAACCAACAGCAGGAAAAATCTTAGCTAACGATAAAGATATTCAATTAAATATTCATCAGTGGCAAAAAAAAATAGGATACGTATCACAGTCAATTTTTATAATGGATGCTTCGATTGAAGAAAACATTGTCTTTGGTATCGAACCAGAAAAAATAGATAAAAAATTAATGGAATACGCTTTGAGTAGTGCGAAATTGATTGAACTAAATCAGAAATTGAGTAACTCAACCAATCCAAGAGTTGGTGAGAATGGAGTAAGGCTGTCTGGTGGTCAAAGGCAAAGGATTGGAATTGCTAGGGCATTGTATAGAAATCCATCTATACTATTACTAGATGAGGCTACAAATTCGCTAGACAAAGATACAGAAAATCAAATTTTAGACGTTATTGGAAATTTAAAAAAAGAAAAAACTGTAATTTTAATTTCTCACGACAAAAAAAGTCTTCGATATTGCAATAGAATTATTTCTTTAAATAATGGATATATTGAAGAAATTAACTTATAAGAACTTAAAATGAGCTTTTTTAATCAATCAGTTATATTTGTTACCGGTGGGACAGGGTCTTTTGGACAACAATTTATAAAATCAACTTTAGCAAAATATAATCCAAAAAAAATTATAATATATTCTCGAGACGAAATGAAACAGTGGAATATGGCTGAAAAATTGAAAAAGTATAAATCAAAATTAGAGTTTATAATTGGGGATATTCGAGATATGCAAAGATTGGACATGGCAACAAAAGGTGTTGATTACATTATCCATTCTGCGGCAACAAAAATAGTTCCTACAGCAGAAGATAACCCTTTTGAATGTATAAAAACTAATGTGATAGGATCCATGAATGTTCTTAATTGTGCAGTTTCTAATAATGTAAAAAAACTCGTTGCCTTGTCGACTGATAAAGCAAGTAGCCCAATTAACTTATATGGAGCATCAAAACTTTGTGCTGATAAATTATTTGTTTCTGGAAATTATTTGAAAATTGGACAAAAAACAAAATTGTCTGTTGTGCGGTATGGAAATGTAATGGGATCAAGAGGTTCAGTTATTCCTTTTTTTTTAAAATTGTCTAAAAAAGATAAAGTTCCAATCACAGATATAAATATGACACGATTTATGATAAGCTTGAAAGATGCTATAGATCTAGTCTGGTTTGCTTTTCAAGATATGAGTGGTGGAGAAATTTATGTTAAAAAGATACCGTCTATGGGAATAACGGAGATAGCAAAAGCAATTAATGAAAAATCTAAATTTAAAATTATTGGTATAAGACCAGGTGAGAAAATACATGAGCAAATGATTGGCCCTGATGATTCTAACTCAACTTATGAATATAAAACATATTATAAGATTTTCCCAAATTCATCTAAATTAACAAAGCAAATTGTAAAAAAAGGCAAAAAAGTTAAGCAAGGTTTTCAATATTCATCTGACGCTAATAAAGAATGGATGACCATCAAAGATTTGAAATTCTGGATTCAAAATAATAAAAAAAGTTTTTTAGAAATTTGAAAAAGAAAATCTTAATTTTTGGTGGAACAGGACTGTTTGGAATAAATTTCTTAAGCTATTTCAATAAAGATTTCGAAATTACAGTAAATTATAATTCTAAGAAATTTTTTCATCCTAATATCAAATATATTAAAGTTAATTTAAATAAATATGATGACATTTTGACTTCAATAAATAAGGTAAAACCTGATATAATTATTAACGCATGTGCAAAAACTGATATTGATTGGTGCGCTGCAAATGTTAAGACTAGTTATGCTATTAATGTAAGTTTGGCTGAAAAATTAGCTACAATCTCCAAAATTAAAGGTATTTATTTTGTTCAAATCTCATCAGACCATCTTTTTTCTGGTAAAGTAAAATTTAAAACAGAAAAACATGACAAAAACCCCTTAAATGTCTATGCAAAACAAAAATCAGAAGCAGAAGATTTAGTAATAAAAAACAATAAAAGTACCCTCATAATTAGAACAAACTTCTTTGGATACTCTCAGGATAAGAAAAATAACTTTATAACAGAATCAATAAGCAGATTAGAAGATAAAAAATTAGTTTTTGCTTTTACGGATTATTTTTATACACCAATTTATATAACAAATTTTCTTGGAATTTTAAGAAAATTAATTAGTAAAAAAGCAACTGGTATTATTAATATTGTCGGCAATGAAAGAGTCTCAAAGTATGAATTTTTATTAAAAGTTAGCAAAATATTTAATCTTGATTATAGGAAAATAAAACCAACTTTAATTTCTAAATCTAAGCTTGCTTGTAAAAGACATGCAGATTTAAGTCTTTCTAACAACTTTTTGAGAAAAAAATATAAAATTAAAGTCCCTAACTTGAATGACCAAATTAAAACATTCTATAAAGAAAAGAAAAAAAATAATGTTTTTAATAATTTTTTTAATTATGGTAGACATTTTACCGACAAACAAGATGAAAATTCAATTTTAGAAGTTGTTAAAAAAGGTGCATTAACACAAGGTCCAAAAATACTAGATTCTGAAAAAATAATTGCTAATTATGTTGGTTCTAAATATGCGGTAGCAGTTTCAAGTTGCACGGCGGGCCTACACTTAGCTGGAAAAGTATGTGGTTTAAGTAAAGAGAAAAATTTATTGACGACGCCAATTTCATTTGTTGCCACCTCTAACGCTGCATTTTATTGTAATGCAAAACCCTTTTTTTCAGACATAGATCCAGATTCTGTATGTTTGGATTCTAAAGAATTAAAAAATTCTTATATTAAAAAAAATAAAATAAAATGTATTGCTCCTGTGCATTTTGCGGGTGCACCTGCAAACATGAAAGAAATATATAAATTTTCTAAAAAAAATAAATTAAAAATAATTGAAGATGCCGCTCATGCTTTAGGTGGCAAATACAAGAACGGTAAACGAATTGGTTCATGTTGTTATTCGGATATGACTGTTTTTTCCTTTCATCCTGTTAAAATTATTGCTGGAGGAGAAGGTGGAATGATAACAACTAATTCAAAAGAATATTATCATAAATTGTTAGCACTACGTACTCATGGCATTACTCAGGAATATTCTAATTTTCAAAATTCAAAAGAAGCCTTTGACAAGAAAGAAAAAAATTTATGGTATTATGAGATGAATTCATTGGGGTACCATTATCGTCAAACAGATATTCATAGCAGTTTAATTATTTCCCAAATGAAAAAAATTCATTTATTCTTAAAAAGAAGAAGTGAAATTGCAGCAATTTATGATTTAAAACTTAAAAATAATAAAAATATAGAAATACTCCAAAAAAATCTTAGAAAAGAGAGTTCAAAGCATCTATATATAGTTAAAATAGATTTTAAAAATTTGAAGAAAAGCCGTAATAGATTTATGCGTGATCTTATTTTACACAATATACAAACTCAAGTACATTATATACCTATACCTATTCATCCATTCTATAGTCAAAAAGGTTATGATCTTAAACAATTACCAAATACAAAGAATTATTATGATACGTGCTTAAGTTTGCCAATACATTATAATTTAACTAACAAGCAAGTAAATTATATCTGTCAATCAATCAATGATTTAACGGTGTGATAGCTAAGGTCATGAGTTTAAATTTAAAATTTTAGTAGAAAATGAAAAAAATTATTATTTTAAATAAAAAAAAAATAACCCTTTTTATCACCAGAATAAATTAGATGTCTAAGTACAAAGTAGAGGAGATTAATGATAAAAATATTTGGGATGAATTTATATTGAAATCTAAAAATAAAAATTTCTATGCCATTTCAGATTGCCTAACATTAGAAAAAAACATTCGATATTTTTGTATAAAAAAAAATAATGAAAAATTAGCACTAATACCTTTGAAAATTCTAGGTGATAAAATTATAAATTGTGATTTTGTAATACAAACACCAATCATATATCGTCATTTAAAAAATTCGAACAACTATAGGGATACTCAAGAACAATTAACTGTAGTAGATACAGTTAAAGATTTTATAGTAAATAATTTTAAAAATGGAAGTGTAACTTTTGATTTTGGAACACAAGATATTAGACCTTTTTTGTGGTCAAAAGAAAAAAAATTTTTAATACATCAAAAATATACACTTGTTATAGATATAAACAAAAATGATAATAATGATTTTTTATTATCTAGTTTATTTAAAAACTTTTCGTATGCCAAAAGAAATGAAGTAAAAAATTCACTAAAAAAAAAATATATAATTGAAGAAAAATTTTCTAAGCCAATGTTTGAAGAATTGATGAAAAGTAGTTTGTTAAATCATGGACAAAAATTTGATGATGCCAAACATAAAAAACTGGCAAACATGTTAGAAATAATGTATAAAAGAAAATTGTTAACTATGTTTATTGTTTTTCAAGAAAGTATACCAGTTATGTTATCAATAATTAGTACTATAAATAATTTTTCATCATACTTATTTTCTGCAAGGTCTCATAATTTTCAAAACTCAAGCCTAGCAGGAGCTTTTATGATGAAAAATATATTTGATTATTTAAAAAAAAATAAAATTGATAAATTTGATTTTGAGGGAATGAATAGTGAAAAAAATAGTTTTTATAAAATGAATTATGGTGGTACTTTAGTTCCTTATTATCGAATAGAATTTTAACCATGAGTTTTGACATTAACTGGGAAGAAAAAGTTTATAAAAAAAAAAGACAAATAAATAATTACCCATTTGATTGGGTTGTTTCGAGTGTTAGTAAACATATTTCTAAAAATAAAAAGAATATAGCTGTAGAGCTTGGGTGTGGTACAGGAAATAACTTAGAATTTTTGTCAGGTCATGGCTATTCTAAGATCATTGGAGTTGATGGATCTAAATCAGCAATACAATACACAAAAAAAAAACTTAAAAAAAATAAAAAAATTCTATTAATGCAAGCGGATTTTTCAAAAACTTTTTTTGAAAATGTAGATTTATTTTTAGATAGAGGTTCTGTTACCCACAATAAAAAAAAAGTTATTAAAAAAATATTTAAAAATGTTTTATCTCAATTAAATTCAGATGGATTTTTTCTCTCTTCTCTTTTTTCTAAGAAGCATGATGGATTTAAAGATAGGAAAGGTGCAAATTATTTTGCGAAAGAAATGAATATTCAAAATGGAATAGTGGCAAGTTTTTTTGATGAAAAAGAAATTAAAAATTTATTTAGAGACTTTAATATAATTTCACTAACAGAAGAAACCAAACATGATAAAATCACAAAAAAACGAACTAGTATGTGGAATATAATATGTAAAAAACATTAGTGTCGTTATTATTTAATACAGTCTTTAAATTATTCTAAAATAAATTTTTTATGGAAACAATCGCAATTTTTGATGACTTGGAACACAATAGAAAAGATTATGATAATCTTTTGATGGAAAGTTCTGAAACTAACAAAATAACTATTATTTTACTTAATAGTTATTATGAGAATAAAAAAAAAAAAATTTATTCAATATACTCTTTGCTTGAAAAAAAAAGAAATTTCTTTCGAATAGAGCTTTTAAAGGAATTATCGAATATAGGTAAAATTAAATATAAAAATCAAAAAATAGAAAATCATTTCAATATAGATAATTTTAATTTTTGGGAATTTTCTGTTTTTAGAGAGTTGATTTCATATGGAAATTCTAACACGATTTTATTATTAAAAGTTATGGTTCTTGATAATTTTTTAAATAACAAAAAAATAAAAATTCTTAATTATTCCTCTGATGTTTTATTCGCAAAAGTCATCAAACAGTATTGTTCAAAAAAAAATTTTTTATTAATTTCCAACACAAAAAATAAAAAATATTTTGATATAAAATTATCAAATTATGTTCCAAATTTTGTTAAATTCGTCATTTATTTTGCTTACATAATAATTTTTCATTTGAGCCTATCAAAACCCAAACAAACAAAAGCATCCACTGCTTTTTTTGATATTTTTACTCACATTGATTTTAAAAAATTGAAAAAAAAAATTTATAAAACAAGTTATTGGGAAAACCTTCCATCAATACTCAAAAATTTTTCTTCAAATATTGACTGGTACCATTTATTTTATAGACAAAAAGAAACAAAATTTCCAAAAAATGCAGTTGCTTACTCTAATGGAATAAATACAGATAGAAATAATCATAAGATAGTAGACATTGTTACATTAAAAGATTTATTTTTTATATTTAAAAAATATTGCCAACTTTATAAAAAAACAAGTTACTTAAATATTTTCCTGAAGAAATATTATGTTAATAAAAATATTAATATTTATTATATTTTTAAACCAGATTATTTAAACTTTTTAATTGGCTTGAGAAGTATTAAAAATATTCTTTATTTCAGATGTTTAGATAATGTTTTGAATAAAAAAAAAAAGTATAAATTAGGAATATATATTTATGAAAACCAGAATTGGGAAAAAATTCTTAATTATTTTTGGAACAAATATAATCACAAAAATCTATTTGCTGTTCCTCATAATGAAATCAGATATTGGGATTTAAGATATTTTGATTTATTTCCTACTTCTTTTTGTAAAAAAAAACTAAAACCAAAGAATTTTTTAATCAATAGTTATGCCAGTGCGAACATAGCTAAACTTCATAATTTTAAAAATCAAATGAAAGCAGAATCTTTGCGGATGATTAATTTTAAACATAAGTTTACTAAAATTATAAATAAAAAAATGAACATATTTGTTGCATTGGACTTTTTTGATAACTCTTCAAGAAAATTAATTTCAATTTTAGATAAAAATGTAGATAAATTTAATCATATTGGAAAAATTTATATTAAAAAACATCCTGCTAGTCCTGACAATTATAATTTTAACTCAAAAAAAATCCACCTATATGATAATTCTATAAAGAGTATTTTACCTACAGTTGATTTGTTTATTGCGTCCAACTCTACTACAGCCATATATTTTGCTACTTTTAATCGTATCCCATATATTACCTATATAGATAATAGCTCTATTAATCTTTCTCCCCTGTATCCAAAAAAAATATCATACTTTTATGATAACTATTCTTTTTCTCAATCTATAGAAAATTTTACTTTTGATAAAAATTTTCATAATAATTATTATTTGCATTCAGATAATAATTTAAATAAATGGAGTTTACTTTTAAATAAATTTATAAATTAAATGAAAAATATTCTAAATTTAACAATTGTTATTACAACTGTAGGAGAAAAATCTTTATTAGCTGTAATAAAAAATATCAATTTGACAACTTCTAGGCCTAAAAAAATTTTAGTTGTTATTTATAAAAAAAATATAAAAAAAATTGATAAAAGAATTTTAAGCACTTATGATAACGTGGAGATAGTTCAAACAAATTTACCAGGTCAGGTTAATCAAAGAGTTGAAGGTTTTAAATTAGTAAGAACTGATTATGCTATGCAGATAGATGCTGATTGTTTCATTGAGTATCTGTCTATTAAGAAAATGATGAATTTCCTAAAAACTCGTAGAAATGTCTCGGTAGGCCCATGTTTTTTGGATATTAAGAACAATTTACCAATACATAGATTAAATAATAATCACAAATTTTTTAAAACTCTAAAAAATTTAATTTTAGGTTTTCCAAACGACAATAGTATTATGGGAAAAGTATCTAAGACAGGAACTAATTTTGGAGTAGATTATTTTTATTTAAAAAAAAAAGCAATACAGGTCGATTGGATTCCCGGTGGTTGTTTGATGCATCATAAGAAAAACTTATATTTAAAAAACTACTATCCATTCCAAGGCAAAGCTTATTATGAAGATTTAATTCATTCTAAAATTTTAATTCAAAAAAATATAAAGTTATTTATAATTAAAGATGCAATTTGTAAGACAGATTTTCCAATATTTCCAAAAAAATTCAAAGAGTTTATTAAGTACATAGTATCTTATAACCACTCTAGTAAGATTTATAATGTGAGTATAATAAGAAAGTATATTTGTATAACTTTATACTTTATAAGATATTTTAAAAATCGAATTTATTAAAATGATAGTTGGAATTTTATCAAATAAAAAATCTTATTTACCAGAAATTATTGCGTATAAAAATTATTTTATTGAAAATAATATCAAAGTTAAAATTTCTGATCAAGAATTATTATTAAAAAATTGTGATATCATCATTATTTTTTGTGGTTTTTTTTTAAAAAAGAAACTAAAAAATAAATTTTATATTCATGACTATTCAAGTTTATCAACTCCTCCACTATGTAAAGTTAAAGATTTAATTAAAAAAATTTTTAATTATAAACCTGATTTAAGAATTTTTAATTCAAAATTAATAAAAAATTCTATGAACTATAATGATAAAGTTCCATGTGTGATTAGAACTCAAGGAGTATTAAAAAATTTTTTTCAGAAACGTCCAAAAAATTTTGGTTATGATTTTTTATATACTGGCTCAATAGAGGAAAGAAAAGGATTGGAAAAAATATTTTTTAAGTACTTAAAATTAGGATTTTCAATACTTGTCATAGGGAATGTTTCTAATTCTTATAAGATGAGATTTTCTAATTTTGCAAAAATTAAATTTTTAGGACCTAAAAAATACATCCAGATTCACAAATATTATAAAATATGTAAGTATGGACTAAATTATATACCCGACGAATTTCCTTATAATGCTCAATATAGTACGAAATTTTTAGAATATTCTGCATCTAAATTAAATATAATTT
>Ga0114997_10004648_pt1 | contig 10582 bp, 9 predicted proteins | sample ArcticOcean_MG_C_2_FD_87045 | JGI IMG/M metagenome (GOLD analysis project Ga0114997, IMG submission 87045) | Marine microbial communities from western Arctic Ocean - ArcticOcean_MG_CB4_136 | ecosystem: Environmental > Aquatic > Marine > Oceanic | place: Arctic Ocean: Canada Basin | collected... | reverse complement strand
TATAATCTTAACTGTTGGAAGATTTACTCATCAAAAAAATTTATTTCCCATTATAAATGTTTTTATTAATTTATCTAAAAAATATAATCAAATAGAGTTAAATATAATCGGCGACGGAAATCAAAAAATATCTTTAATTAAAAAAACAAAAAAATATAAAAACATCAGAATTCTTAATTGGAAAAAGAATATAAAAAATTATTTTTTAAAATCAGATTTGTTTATTTTAAATTCATTTTACGAGGGTTTGCCCAACGTGTTAATTGATGCTGTAAACTATGAAATTCCATGCATCTCAAGTGATGTAAGTGGTGCAAGAGATATACTTATTAATGGCAAGGGAGGGTATTTAATACCTATAAATGATCCTTACAATTTGGAAAAGAAAATAGAATATGTTATGAATAATTATTCAGAGGCGCAAAAAAAAGCAAAATATGCTAGAGGTAAAATTGAAAATTTTGGTAAAAAAAATCTTTTAATTTTTTACAAAGAATTTATAAAACTTGCAAAATAAAAAAAATCAAATTTAATGAAAGATATTCCTAAAATTTCAATTATCACTGTTACATTAAATTCAAAAAAAACTATTAAACACTGCATCGAAAGTGTCATTAATCAAAATTATCCAAAGAATAAAATTGAACATATAATAATTGATGGTGGTTCAACTGACGGAACAGTTGAAGTTATTAAAAAATACAAAAAACATATAAAATATTGGCATAGTAAAAAGGACAAAGGCCTATATGATGCAATGAACACTGGAATAAAAATTTCCAAAGGAAACATTATTGGAATTTTAAATTCTGATGATATTTTTTACAAAAATTGTTTCAGATTAGTTTCTAAGTATTTCTTAATTGATAAAATTGACTATCTTTTTGGAAGTGTTTTAAAAAATAGAGTTTATCATAATTTTCATCCACATAAAATTTGGTATACATTCAATATTTTTCCTTCACATTCAGTTAGTTTTTTTGAAAAAAGACAAACACACTCAATTAATGGTAAATATGACATAAGGTTTAATTATTCTGCAGATAGAGATTATATTTATAGATTAATTAGAAATAAAGATCTGAAGGGAATTTCAACAAGTAAAGCTGACTTGTTTGGAAAATTTAGTATGCATGGACTATCCTCAACAGTAAATTTTTTAGAAAAAAATTTCGAGGAAATAAAAATTAGAATAAAGAACAAACAAAATATATTTATTATACTTTCAGTGCTTTCAATTTTTTTAGTATATTTTTTATTTAGAAAAATTATTAATAAAGCACAATTCTAATTATCTCTTTAAACATCTTTTAAATTCATAATAATATCGTTTATTATATTTTTGTTAACTTTTGCAAAATCATTAACATATTTTTTTCTAATGAGCTGAATCTTTTTTGAGAACCACCATTTTGCTGGGTCTTTAGATATTTTGTTTAGATGATCAATAAGACTATATGGATTATCATGTATTATTCCTAATTTTTTAAACTCTATAAAATATTTTTTTGTTTTGTCGCTTAACAAGTTCATATCGTTAAGAAAAAGAACTAAATTTGGTATATTAGATGCCATAGCTTCTAAGTGACCAGTTCCTGGAAAAGTATGAATTACTAATTTTGCTTTATTATAAAATAATTTAGTATTAACTTTATGATTAAGAAATTTTATTTTATCATTCGCTTTTAAAAAAAACTCTTTATCCTTTAATCCAAATTCAGTTCTATGCATTTTAACTCTTAGTTGATTTAAAATTTCTTCATTTTTTAAATTTGAAAAAAATTCACATAATTTTTTTAAATATATTGAGCGACTCGTTGCCCCATGATCAATTCTCATAGTATGTGAATAAGTATTTCTTGTCCTTGCCTCAAGTATGATTAATTTATTACTCTCATTATATTTAATTTCTTTCACGTCTTTTTTTATAATTCCTAATACTTTGGTCTTTTTTTCAATTCTAGAACCCCAAGATAAAAACCTCTGTGAAATTTTATGTTCATGTATTGTATCGCGGTGTAATTTGTGTTGTCCGTAATTTCCACCATGCTGTGCTATTACTATCTTAGCACCATTTATTGCGTTCTTAGCAATATACATATCCATTAGGGTACTTCTACCACCAGCAAAACCACGTGTGCTAAATATAACCTTAGGTTTTTTTGGTAATTTATATTGTTCCAAAATTCTATTTGTTAATTGAAAATTTTCCAAATAGCATTTAGGAAGATTTTTTTTACATAAATTATATAAAATATACTCAAAGTTATTTTTGTAGACTGTTTCATCTATATATCTTTTTTCAGAAATTTTTTCTTTTGTTGAAATAAGCTTAGGGAATAAATTTTCACGTTTTAGTGACTTAAATAATAATAGTTTTTTGTTTAATCGAAAATTTAGCTTTATTTCATCTAAGTTGGACTGATATGTATCAAATATAAAATACTCCAAATTAGGATTTATTTTCAATAAAAAGTATTGAAAATAATTAAAAATTTTATTTATATAATTGTTATTTTTATAAGTTAGTTTTTTATAAATTATTTTTTTATCCTCTAAAAATAAATTTTTTTTTTTAATTTCTTTTTTTATAGATTTAAAATTAAAAATATCAATTATTTCTAAATAAATGTAATTGTTCCAATCATCACTCTCTATAAAATAATTAAAATCTTCTGTTCCGTACGGTATAAAATTTTTAAAGTTATAACTTAAGTTTTCTATATTTAATTTCTTGTATTTTGTTGTTACTTTTTTTAATGCATTATGTCTTTCAAAAATTATGGTTATGAACTTATATAACCAAACTCCTATTAAAATTCTCCAATATAATTTAGAAAAACTCACATTATGAAACTCATTCAAAAATTTAGTTAAATAAGTAAGATTTTTTTCATAAAGTTTATTAAGATAACTAAAGTCTTTAATTAAGTTTCTTGTATTTAGTTCAGGGAAACTTAAAAAGAATTCATTATATGAGTTTTTTTTAATTAGATAGCTATTAGGATGATTTAAAATAATCTTTTTTTTTTTATCTTTAAGATTAAGATTTCCTAACTTGAAAATTAATTTTTTTCTCATTTTTTTAAAATTGATTTATTATCTATACTTTGAAATATATTTAATCAATATTTTCATTAAAATTTAATTTAAATAATTATTTAAATTATCATATTTCTTTTTAAAATTTTCTAAGTTATCTTGATCTATTATATGTCCATCTTTGAGCAAAATTATTTTATTACAATATTCTAGTGTGTTAATTCTATGCGCAATTATTACTGATGTAATGTTTAATTTTTGTATAGTTTCAAAATAGAATTTTTCATTTTTATAATCTAAATTACTAGTTGGCTCGTCTAGTATTAATAATTTAGGTTTATTGTATAAAGCTCTAGCTAAACTTAACAATTGCTTCTCTCCTCCTGAAATTTTTACAGCTCTATTGCCAATTGGTTCATTTAATTGGCCAATATATTGATTTAATCCAACCTTTTTTAAAGAATCTATAACTAGCTCATCATCTATATCTTTCTCTCCTTTACCGAATGCAATATTCTTTCTAATTGTTTCGTTTAATAAATAAATATCTTGCCTCACATAATGTAAATTTGCCAGTCTATACTCTTCATTAGGATTTATGGTTATGTTGTCATCCAAAATTATTTGGCCACTAGAAAATTTTAATAAATTGGATATTATATTAACCAACGTGGATTTGCCAGAACCTGTTTTTCCAATAATTGCTAATCGATCATTTTTTTCTATCTTTAAATTAAGACTTGAGATGATATTTTCTTCGTGATTTTTGTATTTAAAATCTATATTTTTTAATTCTAAGCTTTTTTCAAAAAAAAATTTTTTTGTATGTGCTGTATCACCTTTAATAAGACTAATTTGACTCTTCTTAAAATTATCAACTAAATAGTTTAGTTGTTTTTGCTCAAATTTAAATCCATTTAAATAAGATGTTATAAGTACAGCGCTTGGTATTACCCTAATAAATGATAAGGCTAAAAAAGACATGATGGGTATAATTTCATTAAAACTCAACCCTAAATAACTAAAATAAAAGATAAAAGAAATCATAGTGAGAATCCCTAAAATTTCAATAAAAGGTCTAATTGTAGAATTAATTATTTTAGTAATAGTAATCGATGTTTCATATCTCCAAATAAAATCTAAAAATATTTTAGAAAAAAAATTCTCTTTATTTGAAGTTTTAATATCAGCTATAGATCCAAATACTTCATTAATAAGTCCATATCTCTTTTCCTGATAGTCATAGGCCTTTGCTCCTTGCTTACGAAGGATTTTTCCTAATTTAAACTTATGTAAAAGAAGAGCAGCCATCACAATGAAAATTAGCAAGATTGCAATTTTTATATTTGTTAATGCAACAACCAGTATTAATACAAAAATAATTGATATTTCTCTAACAGCACCTAGTATCATATTCAATATACTTGGCAAAATATGCACGGAATCCAAATTTTTTATAAAGTTTGCTGGAGTAGTATCTATGAAAAAATCATATTGTTTATTAATATATATATTAAAAAGTTCAGTTGTATATTCTACTTTAACTTTTCTAGCAAAATAAATTTGATAAAAAGATACCAAAAATATAAAAATATTTTTAAAAATAAATATAACAACTATAGCTAACAAAATTATTGTTGAAACTTCAGATGAGTCATTATTAAAAAAATCTTCAGAAAATAATTTAACTTTTTCAAATGGAATTTGAGAGATTAATTTATCTGGTTCAAGCATATAATATAAAAAAATTGGTATACTCCCTATAGAAATAACTTCTAAAAATGCACTAATTGTATTTAAAAAAAGAAGAGTGATAGCTTGAATTTTTGTCTTAAGATTAAATATTCCAAAAGTTTTTTTTATCATAATTTTTATTTTTTTTTCTTAAAGATATGTTTATTGACATTAAATGAGTTGAACCAACTATCTTTAAATCCAAGTGCTTTATCATCAATTAAAAGATCGTAAGATGGTTTGCCCAATATCAAAGAGTGGTAATTAATTTTCCATTTTTTTAATTGTTTTTTTGTTAAATTTAATCCTTGTTTTTTTGATAATCTTATATTTTCATTGTTTCTGCCCATAAATCTTGAGGTAAAAATTTTTATCACAAAACCTTTGTTGTATAAGTCATTAATTATATTAACTACTTTTTTTTTAGGTTTCGAAAGTTTATAAAAATTTTTTTTTGTTGTGCAAATAGTATTATCAAGATCAAAACAAATTATATATTTTTTACTCACCATTTTCTTTTAATTTATTTTTTACTCCATCTGCTTCTATAATTTTTTCTCACGTCTAACTCTACATCTTGATAATCCTCACCCTTAAAAGTATTTATTTCTTCATACTCTTTAATATATTTTGATAAAATCAACATCTCAGAAGGTGAGATAGAAAATTTATTGTCTCTACCTGGTAAATTATTATCTGTAGTAAAATGTTTTTCTATATATTCAGGCTCATATGCTAGCGCTCCCAAAGCATCACTAATACCTTTTAAATGTCCACTATATCCCACTCTCTTATTAATTTTTTTCAATACATCCATTCTTGGTAAATTAATATTTTCTGATGGTGTGGGATATGAAGAAACACAGTGCATTAAAACACATTTTTTTTTATCAATAACCCCTAAAACTTTTTGAACTTCAGAAATTTTTGACGCTCCTGTACTAACTAAAATTTCAGAGTAATCTTTATTTAATGCTTTGAGTAATTCTATATTATTTATTTCCATACTGGCTACTTTGATAGTGTCACTCTTTAATTTTTTTAAAAATTTCAAATAATTAATATTAAATACTGATGTTAAAAAATTAATTTTTTTTTTTTTGCAGTATTCAGATAGTTCAAAATGTTGATCTTCGGTAATTTCTGCTTTTTTATAAAGTTCTAATCTTCCATCTTTATCCCAAGGTCCTGGTTTTAAATTTTTAGTTGACCAAGTTTGAAATTTAGCAAAATCTGCTCCTGACTCTTTTGCTGCTGAAATCATTTCTTTAGCTAGATTAATTTCACCAATAAAATTCCATCCTATCTCAGCAATTAACTTACATTTTTTTTTCATTTATTTTTTCTAAATTGCTTTAAACTTTGAAAAATCAATCTGTCTTTTATTTAAATAACCTAATGGTTCCTCAATTTGTTCACTAAATGATATATCCATTTTTTCAATTCTTTTGCTGTGCCATTTTCGTTTAAAGTTTGAACTATTGAATCTTGCATTGTTTGTTTGGCCGTCCCACAAAACTAAAGTTCCTGGAAGTAATAAATTTTCAATTTTCAATAAATTACAATTAAGTGCAGTTCTGTCTTTATCCTCAAAGTGAACTCCATCTATATTTCCCTTTATATCTAAAAAAGAAGGCCCATCAATATAAATAAAGTCTGGTGTAATATTGGGTATTTTATCTAGTTTACTACAAATTTGATCTTTAAAAGTTGTAATACTAGCACTTGAATAACTTAAGTTTACAAATTTAAGCAAGTTTTTTGGAATTGTATTTTTGAATATTCTTAAATATTTTTTATTTGAATCTATCGAAAAAAGTTTAAATGGATGTGATCTTCTTAAATTCTTTGAAACATATAATTTATTTTTTTTTAAATTATATTTTAATGCGTCTGCTAAAAATATAGTTGAATAACCTACACCAAATTCTAATACTGTTGTAGCTTTTCTAGTTGTAACTATATAATGCAGTCGGATTAGATCTTTTAAATCTGGTGGATATACAGATTTATTGTTGTTTTCATATACAAATGACGGAGAAAAATTTTTTTTTTTAAATTCTTTAGTCTTAAGTAATTTTTTAAGATTAAATTTTTTAAAATATTTTTTATAGTTTAATTTATTAAGGTCTTTTTCGAAATTACTTTTTCTCATTTAATTTTTTTAAATCTTCCTCTGTATGAATATCTGTAATATCTGATTTAATTACACCAAAATGAGTACTAAGATTTTTATCAAATACTGAGTTGTATTTCATTGTTCTTATTGCTCCGTTCTGGTTAAGGTTAAAATCAACAGACATTACTTCATTTAAATTGTATTGCAATAATTGATCTATTGAGCTGTCAATAATTTTAGAAGTTATCTCTGGTGAGTTTGCCTGTACACTTGTCACTATAGTGGGTCTTCTAAATTTTTTTATTTCATTCACAGCATGCGCTATGACATCCATTTTATAGATATTTGGTGCACTTAAAAATTCTGGTCTATTAATAATCTCAGCACCAAAACTTAGTGCTATATCTTGAATTTTTTTGCTTTCAGATGACACATAAACTTTCTTAATATATTTTGAATTTTTTGCAGCTTCAATCGCCCAATAGATTAATGGCTTTCCTTTATATAATTGAATATTTTTTTCTTTGAGCCTGACTGAGCCTAGTCTAGCTGGAATAACTACAATGGGAAAATCTAATAAATCTAATTTTCCTTCTTTTTGGTCATCAATATGTAAGTTTGAAAATATTTTTTTTTTGTATAGCTTCATGTTATCTAGCTGTGTTGTTTTATTAGATCCATGAATTCTGTACCGATAAAGAGATATTCCTAAATTATGTATTTTGTATAAAGGCCCAAGTCTTGCTCTTAATTCTTCCTCTTCTCTGTGTCTATATTCTTCATTGTACATCCCAAGTTCTATTAGCTCGTCTTTTCTATACATTACGCCACATGAAATAGGTTTTTCGTCATACTTGAGTCTTTTATATTTTTTTTCATCATTATCTATATAACTATAATCACATGAAACACAAAAAGCTGATTTGTTATCATCTAAATAAAATATTAAAAATCTTAAAAATTCATTACTCACGTAATCATCTGAATCGACTCTAACTATGTATTCAGCTTTAGAGACAATAATTCCTTGATTGGCAGATCCAGAAACACCTAGGTTTTTTTTGTTTTTTATAATTCTGAAGTTTTTTTCGTGAAGAAATTGAGAGGCAACTTCTAAAGAGTTATCAGTTGAATTGTCATCTACAAATATTATCTCATAATTTTTTTTATTTAAGCTTTGACTGAAGCAACTTCTCAAACATCTGGCAATATATTTTGAATAATTGTAATTTGTAATTATTATTGATGCTTTCATATTATTGAAATTTTTTATTTATTAAATTTATATTTTTCTTTTTTTTAGAACACAAAAAATACAATTCTTCATTTTTATAAGATTTGTTAATTTTTTCTGTTATGTCAATATTATAAATTTTATTATTGTTTAAAAATTTTAAAAAATTTTTTGTAAATGAAAACTGATGCTGTTTGGAAATACCCTCTGTCTGATTATGACAAAAAACTATAACATATTCACTTGAGTCTAGAGCAAAATTAAGAATTTTTTTTGGTTCAAATGTATGATCTAGGCTATAAAAAACACCAAATAAATCAAACTCGTATTTTTTATTATTATCGTCAAACTCCAACAATTTTAAGTCAAATAATTCTTGGGCATAAGATTTGCTATTAACAGATCTAAAATTATCATTTTGTCCCCATCCAAGACTAGTGTTATCTATAAATAAATATTTATTCACTAATTTTGTTTTTTGATTTGCTTTTTTCGCTTTATATATATCTTCATTATATCTAACTGATTTTTTTTTAGATAAATTTTTAATCAAATTTGATTTTCCAGCTAATTGTCTTGAATTAAAATAGTTAATTAAATTTTTATGAATATTTTTATAAAAAGATAAATTCTTACTATACTCATTATAAAAAAAATCTAAAAAAAGACCCATAAATGGACTATTATATTCTGCATAATTCTTTATTTTAATATTTTTTCTTAACATTTTAAATAAATCTCCATGCTCAGGTAATTTACTATGATCAATAAATGTAATTAAATTATTCCAGCTACGATTATGTTGACCATAAATTGATGTATAAATTTTTCTTGAAATGGATTTTGTAAACCATGGATTATTTAGTTTAATTTTACATTTTTGGCATTCATACACTTTTATAGATGAAAGTTTTTTTTTAGTTATTCTTAAATCAGATAAAATTGCATCAACATAAAAATTACTTTTATCTTTTATATTTTTTAGTTTTAAAAGTTTTTTTGATTTACAAAATGTGCATTCGTTATATTTTTGAAACATATTATCTTTATTTTTTTAAATTGAATTTAGTCAAGCCAGTTAGCATTATTTCTTAGAAACTTACTACTATAGTTAGATCGTATTATATCTCCGTGCCATCTTATTCCTGTTTTCTTGCATATTTTAAAATTATCATATTTTTGTTTAAATATATTTTGTAAAATAATATCCTCATTTTTATCTACCCAATTACCTTGAATTCTATCTAATAATTCAAGACAAGCGTCTTTGATCTCCTCTTCCGTGCATTCTGTTACCTCAATTTTTGCTTCATCAAGCTGTTCCCTTGTATTTAGGCTTCCTAGATTAAATTGCATTAATTCTTTAAGAGTTAAATTTCTTTTTTTTTCTTTAGAATAATAATGTTTTGAAAGTAGAACATTACTCTTAGGGTTAGTTTCAAGTTGATAAATATTTCCATTTAAATCTAATAATGGTTTTCTATGAACAACTGCGATAGCTGATGATCCAGTTCCACAACTAATTCCAAACATGCAATTTATTGCCAAAAAAATATCCATTACTTCGCTTCTAAATTTAGAGTTTGCGTAATCGATAACCTTAGAATTATTTTCTCCAATAGTGCCCTCAACCTTAGCTCCCATTCTAAATGTATAAATGTCTCTTTTACTTAATTCGTCTACCATGAGATTAAATTTTTTTATGTTATAATTTTGGTGAGAACGATAATACCAACTTTTATTATTTTTAAAGGAATTAAAATAGGCGTCATCTCTATTAAATAAACAAACAAATTTAATTTTACTAATTTCTATCTTGTTATTTAATAATATATTTACACAGCTTTTATGCTGTTCTGGGGAAAGGTTAATAGAAGGCTTATATTTATCCCAAACAAAATTTAAATCTCTACCTTTTTCATTAAAATTTTTAATTGTATGTGGATTTTTTAATGGTGAATAAATTTTATTTAATAAATAAATTGTTGGAGCGATTATACATCTTGGTAAAATTATTATTTTTTTTTTCCATAGATTTAATAAAGTCATATTGCAAACACCAATTTTATTAGTACAAAAAAAATCTAGATACCTTACTTTTGTCTTATCTTCTTTTTTTTCTATAAGATGGCCATGAGGGTTTGCTCCTAGATGTCCATATCTATGAGAAAAAATTTCAGTAAATCGTATTTTATAAAAAATTCCAATTAATTTAATGATAAAAAAAATTATAGGAAATAGTAATATCGTTATAAATAAAGATATAAAATAAATAAGTGTATTAAATTTTGAGATTATTAATTTCATAATTTAATTTTTTAACTCCTTTTTTAGCTCTTCATACTCTTTAATTTTTTTTTTCATAAAATTAAATGTTAACTTTTTTTTTTTTTATATTCTTTTTGGTGTTAATATATAAAAATAATTAAATTTATTTGGTTTTTTTTTAAAAT
>Ga0114997_10004646_pt1 | contig 10583 bp, 9 predicted proteins | sample ArcticOcean_MG_C_2_FD_87045 | JGI IMG/M metagenome (GOLD analysis project Ga0114997, IMG submission 87045) | Marine microbial communities from western Arctic Ocean - ArcticOcean_MG_CB4_136 | ecosystem: Environmental > Aquatic > Marine > Oceanic | place: Arctic Ocean: Canada Basin | collected... | reverse complement strand
TCGCGACACGCGCCGCCACTCAGCGACGCCTCTCTGAACAAACGCCACAACGGCAAAGGGGGTGTACTCTCGCACTCTTCTCCCGTCGTCATGATGGGTTCAGATCGTTTTCTTATGAGCAAAGACGTGATCGTCTTCACGTGTATTTTATTATTTTTTTTCCCTTTAAAATTAAGCCGTTTTTTCAAAATAATTGGTTCATTTCTCCGCATAAAATTTTACACTTTAAACACAAACTTTACGCGGGGCTTTGCGACGGTAGAGAAACAACGCACCACGCGCAACATCACGCGCACTCTCTCGCGTTTGTATTTATTTATCATCGATCGTGTTTTTCTCGCGCATTTTTGTGTACACACACACAAAGAAAGAACGTTCGGGGGCCAAAATTTGAATTCTCATCTCTTTTCCCCTCATAACGATTGTCTCTCGATAACATGTCGTCCGTCTCGATGCAAACGGACCACCACCAAAAGCAGCCCCATAGACGCGAAAATAATGAGTATTCTTTTCGCGATGGTGACGATTTTGATGGGAAAGATGACGACGATGAGAACAACATAGATTTAAACGAATGTTTGGAAATGGTGCAAGATTTCATCCACCTGTACCAACAAACGGACGAAGACGTGCAGCAGATACGTTTAATGTCTTCGGAGTACGAGGAGATAAAGTCGGTGTCGAATAAAAGAGAGCAACACATGTCAGAAGTCATACGAGAGATGACGAAACGAGTGCAAAACGCGGAACGGAAAACGAGCAACCTTTTATCCTCGGCGGCGCGGTCGGACCGGTTTCGGAAAGTGGAGGAGGAGAAGCGAGACGCGGAGCGGTACTGGTCGCAAATGGAACGCGAGGCGCAAACGTTGGAGGAAACGAGAGAGATTTTGAAGAGGAAAAGGAACGAATTGAAAAAGAAAAGACGGGAGATGGACGTGTTGGTCACCGAGGAGATTCCAAAGTTGAAGAACGCGTTGTCGCTGTACGCGCACGTGACGAAGATCGCGTGGAAGTACGAACAAAAGGCAAAGATTGAAGGCAGAGTGAATACGAACAGCGCGAACGGGGAGGTTAAAGTCATCGACAAGAAGTTTCCCAGGACGGAGGAGGATCGGTTTCGTTTGTGTAATTCGCTTTGGGATTTGATCGATTAATAAAGATTTTACGCCCACAAAAAGCGCGAGAAAGAAACAAAAAGAGAGAGACATTATTGAAACGACTTGTTGTAAACTACCACTCATAATAGTACACGTAGAAGATAAGGAACAGAAAGATGATGCGCTGCGCCGCGAAAAGCAAAACTTACCACATATAATGGTATATATGCGCACACATTCGCTCGTAAAATTTTCCTTACAATTTTCTTCACTTCAACGCTCTCTCTCTATGTTTCCTTGACGCATTAAAAGCGGACAAAGAACCACTACTCACAGTCGCTTTCGCCAAAAAGAAATGCCCTCCTCCCTCGGCACCACGGAGACGACGACGACGAGTAGTAAACGACGCGCAGCGGCCCGAAGAATACTCGCACCCCTTCTTCTCTCCGTCGTCTCGTGCTTCGTCGTCGTTCAATTTTATCCAATTTTGACATCTTCTTCGTCTTCGATGATTACGATGATGAAAGGGGTTCCTCCTGGTGTTTCTTTAAACGACGACGAATACGAAGCAGACTTTGTCGTTTCTTCCACACCCCCGTTGGCATCCAGCGAAACGCGCGTGAAAAATGTCGCCGGAAATCCAAAACTGTCCAGCGAATTACACCGAAGCGGAGGAGGAGGAACGTGTTCGGCGAAAAACGCAAACAACGGGAAATCCGCGCGAGCGTTTCACGGGGCGGTTTCTCCGATGTGCCGGAACATGGCGACGAGCGAGGTGGAGGACGATCCGTGGATGACGGTGGATGCGATGTATGGGAGCGAAGAGGGATTTGTCGATGGATGGCATTCGATATATTCGATCGAGGTATGGGTTGGATTGAGAAAATGTGACTCGATACAATTCGCGGAGAACGAACCGTGCGAATGGATGAGGATTACGGACGAGAAGCCAATGGTGGTGGAGTTAGTGTTTGGTGATGACGAGAATGATGACGAGAACAACAACAGAGAAGAGGACGACGTCAACGTCTCGCCGGAAGAAACGAAGAAGATTTTCACCGACGACGGACGATTGGCGTATACGTGGGACAACGTTCAGATTTATAAAAACAAGAACAGGGAGGGTAGCAGTGGTAGTAGCAGTTCTAAGAATCGGCGAACAACACACAAACAGCGCGTCATTAAAGGCGTCCGGATCTCGTTGCCAGGGAAACAGAGACAGTTGAGCGTCCAAGAGGTGAAGATTTGGGCGAGGATAGAAGAAGAGCAAAAAGCAAACGCGTGCGTAAACGACAGGATAGGCGACGATTGCGCCACGGATTTGACCCTAGATTGGGCGTACCTCCCGCAAAACTTTCGCTTCGCTCGAGAAAATTGGAACCGGACGATGTACAAAAGTTTGGAAAAGTCGATCGAGGAGACGCAATCGTCGAAGTGTAACGCGCCCAGAGCGGCGAGCACGGACTCGTACAACATTGGCATGGGAGGCAAAGGCGCCGGACTCGCCTCCACCATTCATTTCTTATCCGGCTATTTATCCGACGCGCATCTTCAAAACAAACCCTGGGTCTTTGCCGGTCGATTGAACTACGCGTACAATCGAAATTGCGCCAACTCGAACCGCGCCGGGGACGTCGAGTGCTACTTTAAACCGTACAGCGCGTGCGATAAAATCAAACAAACGGCGTTTGCGAAATGGAAACCGTACCCGGCCAAAACCAATCGATGCACGATGCCTCGAAATAGATGTCGCGATTTGGCACCTTGGAAGCGAGTTCCAACGAGCGTAGCGAATTATTATTCGCGAGCTCCGTCGTCGTCGTTGTCGTCGTCGTCATCATCTGGGTCGATGTTGCAATATAACAAAGGTTTATTTTTCTTTCGATCGGCGATTGTCGCTCGGATGATGCGATTGAATCAAAAAACAATCGACGAACTCAGTTTGCACCGAGTGAAAGAAAGCATAGGGTTTAAGCATCCAATCATTGGCGTGCACGTGCGAAGAGGCGACGCGTGTCACACGACTGGTAGGAAAAACAGGTGTCGATCGTTCGAGGAGACGTATTTGCCTCACATTAGAACGTTATCGGAAAAATACGGCGTCAATCGAGTCTTCTTGGCGACGGACGACGACGCGTTGTTGCGAAAAGTAAAGAGCTCTCCGGCGGCGAACGAGTTTGAGTTTGTGAACGTCAACATGGATCGGTCGATATACAAGGCGTCGAAACTCATCGAACGGAGGACGGAGTTGTACACGAAAAAATCTAACGTCGCGCACGAGATGACTTTGCAAGCGCTGACGGATATATTCTTGTTGGCCGAAGCGGACGCGTTTATCGGGCACTTTCTGTCCAATTTGAGTCGATTGGCGATTGAGTTGAGCGCGGCGGAGAAAGGGTTTGTGCCGCCGTTCGTCAGCGTGGACGGGCAGTGGTGCAGGCATTGGAAGTTTTGCCGATGATAGAGTAGTTTTTAGTGTTAGGTATATTATATTTGTTTTAAATACGTATGAGATTATTTTGTAGTGCACATCGTAACTCTCTCTCTCTCAACTCGACGGGATTTCTTTCTTGCTGATGTTACCAGGTACCTGGTACTTAATTAATATGTTATTTAATTATTCCTCTTGCAATTCGCCTTGCGCCCATTTGACGTAGAAGTACGCGCCCGGTTGACCCAAAGTGTCGTTAAAGACGGAGCCGATGAATCGAGACGAGACGACGTCCGGACACACTTTAGCCATTTCTTCCTGTAATCCAGACGGATCTTCCGGAATTTCCGCCAAATCAATCACGGTGTACGCCACCGGATCTCGAGACGTGTTAATTTGCTGCAAAATATTGACGCCTTTGGACCCCAAGAAGGATGTGATTTCACCGAGAGCGCCGGGGACGTTTTTGTTGACGATGGTCAATCGAGCGCCGGAGGAGTTCACGTGCGGCGCTAAAATAGTCGTCGGGAAGTTCACGGAATTTCGGATCGTCCCGGTTTCCAAAAAGTCCATCAAAGTTTCCGCAGCCATCGCGGCGGAGTTGTCCTCGGCTTCCTCGGTGGAGGCGCCCAAGTGCGGCAAGACGATCAAGTGCGGGTCGTCGCGCAACGCTTCGTCCGTGAAATCGGAAATGTACTTACCGGTCAACATTTTCGAGTCGTAGCCGGCTTTCAAGGCGGCACCGTCGACAATTTCACCTCTGGCGAAGTTCAAGATGCACACGTTCGGTTTGCAAATCTGTAACGCTTTGGCGTCGATCAAATGGTGCGTGACGCCTTTGATGTACGGGACGTGGATGGAAATATAATCGGAAACTTTGAAGAGGTCGTTGAGATCGGTGACTCTAACCATTCGGTCCCCGGGTAAAGCTAAAGCGGCATCGACGGATAAGACCGGATCGTAGCCAACGACGTTCATGCCGAGACCTAAAGCAGCGTTGACGACGCTAAAATATTGTTATTTTTTTTAAGAGAAGAAGAAAAAAGGACCGGGTCGTCGCCGCGGCGTCAGCGTCTTGTCGTCTAGAAATTTAAAGCAAACGAACAAACAAAACAAGATAAACGAACGAACGAACGGGTCAGAGAATTGAATGGATTGTGCCTCGAATGGTTTTCCGATCACGCTAGATTCAGAGTCTAAAACAGACTCTAAAAACGTCAAACATCTAATCGAGATTTCATCACTCCCGTTCGTCTTCGTCTTCGCGATCAAAACGGCCAAAAAGAAGAACAAGAGATAAAAATATAAAACGCAACAACAACAAAAGACGACGTACCGACTTCCGATCGCTCCTAACCCGATCACCCCGATCGTCTTCCCTTGAATCTCCGTCCCGCCAAACTTCGCCTTGTCCTTTTCGATTCTCGTCGCAATTTTCTCGTGCTCGCCCTTTTCTTCCACGTTGATCACGTTCTTCACGTGGTTTGCGCCTTCCAAGACGTCTCTCGACGCCAACAACAACCCGCACACGACAAGTTCTTTCACCGCGTTCGCGTTCGCCCCGGGCGTGTTAAACACCGGAATACCTCTTTCCCCCATCTCTTTCACCGGAATGTTGTTCGTCCCCGCGCCGCATCTCACGATCGCTCGAACCGTCGGTTTCACTTCGTTCACTTGCAGCTTGTGCGAGCGAAGCATGATCGCCATCGGCGGACCGGGCAAATCCGACTCCTCGCCGGCAACTTTATACTTCCCCTGCGGGAACTTTTCCAAACCCGTCGGGGCGATCGCGTTAAACGTATTCACGTTAAACGACGCGCCTAAGTTTCAATAAAAGAAAGAGAAAAAGGAAATGTTAGTCATCGTCTCTTTACCGTCGTCCAAGCGCTAAAGAAAGAGTTTACGCTCGAGAGCGAGTGCGAGAGAGAAAAAAAATTCCACATCATCATCAATTACACTCGAACAACGCCGTGATATAACAGAGCCACGTGTGTTTCGAGTACGCTTTTGGTGGAAAGTCTTTGGGAATAGAGTTGCGAACAAAACCGATCTGTGATCTGCGAATCGCGCGACGCTTTGAGAAAGTCTTATTTATAATAAGAGCAAAATTGGATTCAAAAATCGCCTCCAAAATCCGCTCTTTAATCTTACCTTCGTACCCAGATCCATTGCCTTTTTCTCCCGTTGAAACGCTCGAGTCTTCCTTTTTCTCGTTCTCTTTCCTTCGTTTGGCGAGTTCGAGCATTTTTTGGAGCATTTCGATTTCATCGCTCGCCGTTCGGTTCGCTTTGACGACAGACATGCCTCGTAACGAGCCCGTGCTTTTTTTCCATCTCGTGCGCGCATGAGCGCCTCTTTTCACGGAACTCTCGCCAGATCTGAACAGCATCTTCGAGGAGGAATGAAGTGTGGTCGTGTATGTGGTGAACATCGTGGAATTTTCGATGCAGTCGAGGTGTCTCGATCGAGAGAAAAGGAGAGAATAAAAGGACAGAAATGCAACCTTTTTGTGGCGGCGAATAGAGAGAGACTTTTAAAGGAGCACTAAAGGGGAACATTCGTACGAACGGAATATAATAACATTACATAGTACACAGTACATAATCTCTCTCTCTTTCGATGAGACGAGATGCTATGGTATTAGTATTAGTATATTATCTGTATTATTATTATTACCACTCGTCCAACAAAATAAACTCGTCGTCTCGCACGTCTCTAATACCGGCGGCGTCTCCGGCGTTGACGAAGTGCTCGATGCCAACCGTTTCCATTATTTTTTTACCTTCTTGTCTGGCTTTTTCATCGTACGGCGCGTACGGCAAGCGAAAGACTGGTTCTGCGCATCCCAGCATCGCGAGTGCGGTGTTCACGCCGATTGGGTTCGGTTCTTTGAACAACCATCGCATGAGAGGGATCAAATCGTCTCTCAATTTCGGGTTCGGCTTGGAACCGAGCATGAGTTCTCGCATGAGTTTCGGGGCAACGTTCGAGGTGACGGAAATAACACCAGCCGCGCCGGCGTCCCACTTCGCGTCGTGCGCCTCGTCGTCGTTCCCGGACCAACACGTGACTCCATTCTTCGTGTAATTGCGAATGCGTTCGTTGCCTTCGCACTCTTTCACTCCCGCAAAGTTCGGATGCTTCGCCAGCTCAAAAATAACCTCCGACGGAATATCTTGCGTCGTTCGCGCGGGAACGTTATACACGATCGTCGGCCCGAAATCTAAAACCGCCCCGAAATGCTTCATCATCCCAGCTCGACTGGTCTTCCCGTAATACGGGTTTATCTGCAACGCGGCGTCCATCCCGACGGCGAACCCTTGCGAAGTCGCGTGTACGGCTTCCCGCGTCGAGTTCGACCCGGTGTTCCCAATCACGAGTAAATCCTCCCCGTATATTTTGCTCGTGTGTGCAATCAGCATGATGTGTTCGTCCCAGCTCATGAGTTGCCCCTCACCAGTCGTCCCTCCCACGACCACGCCTTGCACGCCGCCGAGTATTTGCTGCTCGACCAAAACGTCGTACTTTGGTAAGTCGATCTTCCCGCTTTTTAAATACGGCGTTTTAATCGCCGTGATTAAGGCGCATTTTTTCACCTCATCGACTGAGGCTTGCTTCGAGGATTGTTTCTTGTTCGTCGCGAACGCTCGCGCGTGGATGGAGGCACGCGAAAAGGAGTCTCCTCTCGATGATGATTTTGTCCGCGACGGCGAGTTTTTGAATCCAAAACGCTTCTTCATAAACGTCTTCGCTTGCGCTCGCTGCTGATGCGTTTCGAGGACGATTTTCGGTGAAGAATTAAAGCACAAACACGAAGACGACATCGTTTGTACTACTGCGTTCGCACGACTGCGTACAAAGGGAGGAGATTCTCTCGTTACTGGTGGTGTTCTTCTCTCCGGGTTTTATGGGGAAATGGTTCAAAAAAGGGCTCGCGAATGGTCTTTAAAATACGAGTCAATGCGATAACGTTTACTCCTCCATATCTTCAGCGTAGGTTCGCAAAAGCGCTCGATTTTAACCGAAGATGAAAAGAAGTAAAAGTGTTACGTTTCGAAAACGTCCTCGAATTATGTTTCGCTTTTCGTGGCAAGAAGTTGATGCGTTGGAAGATTCAACGACGCGTCCGTCTCGGCGGAGAAGTCTTTCAAAACGGAGAGCGAACCGCCCGGAGGATATGTGTACTTTTTCGAACAGACGCGAAGAAGAAGAAGAAGAAGAAGAAGACATTTTCTGAAAAGAGGCGCGCGTGAGAGAGGCGCATTTGTGCACTCGTTCGCGTCGTTTACACATCGTATCCGCGACCACAAACAACGTTTTGTAAAGTTTTATATGAAGACGGTGTACTCCGCGCCGCCGCGAAATACATGTGATGCTTCTCTCTCTCTCGGTTTTCTCTCGGTTGTTGTTTCAATCGCGAGACATCGACGATGCAAAGTGTCTCAAACAATACAGCGCAAATGTGAGCACAAAAGGTACGGCAGCAGCGCATGCCAATACCACGTCGTTGCTTATCTGGAGATCCATGACATCTTCTTCCAATACGTCGAGTCGTTTTTCAAAAGCGTTGAACTTCTTCTGCGTCGCGGTCGTGGTGTCATCGTTCGTTTGTGAATTCCCTTCTTCTGTCGATCCTACTCCTTCCTCGAAATCGTCGGAGTCGGAGTCGGGTGATGGTTGTTGTTGTTGTTCAGGAGGAACGTTCGCATCGTGATTGTGTCGCACCATAATCGGCAAAAGCGGAAGGATATTTGGATATTGGATATGTGGATATTTTTTTCTTTTCGGATCTCGCATGTGACTGGTAAAAGACTGAAACCGTTTTTCCCTCATAACACAACCAACACCCTTACTTGCGCCCGTAATCGTCGTCGCGAGAGCAAAAAACGCAACACCAAAGATCAATTTCAATACCTATCACACACACACTCTCTCTCTTTCAATAATGTCCGGTCAAAGCAACAAATCCTCTTCCTCTTCCAACACCAACTCGGGAAATTCCAACACCCAATCATCATCTCCCCCCGAACCGACCGTGATCCAAGGTTGGGAGCATTCGACGTACGCAAACAGAGACAACGACCGTTACGCGTACATCGGGAAGGACGACGACACGAGAGAACCCGTGTGGATGGATAACGGACCAAAAGGCAAAAAGTAATAAGTGACTCCTTTAACTGCGTTTCTTTGGATGATTGGACGAGAGGAGAGAGGATTGCGAGCGATTTTTACATACACATATACAAACATATACAATTGATTCACGTGCACGCGTCATGCAAACTCTCTCGCCTTCTTCTCTTTTCTCTCTTCTTCTTCTTCTTCTTTCATAAATACATTTTTAAAACAAAGATCTCCTCGGCGCCTGTTCTTCGCCGCATTCGAAGTTGGTACAAAAGTCAGCGTTCCAAGTACCGAATTGAGCTCTTCCAGCTCCTCCTCCTCCTCCTCCTCCTCCTTCTTCTTCTTCTTCAACTCGCCTAAAACTATTTCTAACGCGCAATGGTGCTCCCGGTGGGGTCAAATGTTGCGGATCCTTTTTATTTTTATTCGATTGTTCCGGCGTGCGAAACGTAAACTGAAAATTTTCGTCGTCGTCCTCGTCGCCGAGGTTGTTCTTGTCATTCGTCGGACGCGGCGTTATCACGCCTTCTTCTCTCAATCCCTCTTCTTCCTCTTCTCCTTTTTCTTTTTCTTCTAACACGAGCGTCTCTAGAAAATTGGAAATGGGCAAGACCAAGTTACCGTCGTCCACGCTGCTTCGATTCGAGTGCGTGGCGGCGCACGCGCGAGTATTTTTTAAAACCGGTGACCTCGTGATACGATTCCACTCTCTGTAATCGCACTCCTCCAGCTCCTCATCGACTGAATTCATCGTCTTTTCGCTCGTCTTCCCGGCCGTACTCGGCGTCCTCGCGTACCCTTCTCTCAGCAAAGGTCCATCAGGACTCGACAAGCTTTTTTCATCGCTCCTCTTCGACCCGCCAACGACGAAGGACGACGACGATTTCGAAGACGACGACGAAGACGAAGACATTTTCTCTCTCAACGTCCTCTCTTCCATCCACAACTGCTCGTAAAACGCGCTCTTCCACTCCAAATACAAAATCGTATCCTCTTTATCGCTCTCTTTTTCAATCTCTTTTTCCTCGTTCAAACATTTCAATCGCAACAAATTCTTCGCCGACGGAATCCATCGTCGCTCGCGCGTAGGTTGCATCTTCGAGAGCAAAAATTGAAGTTTGCTTCCTCCTTTCATCACGATGTTCGAATTCTTTCCGACGGAGAGGTACACTCCCAATCGCGCGACGGCATCGCTTTGTCCTCCTTTGTTGTCATCACACATCTTCTCCGAAATCAGCACCAGCGCTTTCTTAATCATTTTCATTACGACCTTTTCGGCATCATCATCATCATCGTTAGCAGTAATAGTAATAGTAGTAGTATCATCATCTGTTCTTCTTCTTCTTCTCTTCTCTTCCTCTCTCGCGTGATGATGATGATGTTCTTCGTTTCCAACGTGAAGAAGCTTCACATTATTGGGAAAAGAAGACATGGGTGGGGATAAAAAATCCATCGTTTGTTGTTGTAATAAATCGCAGTTTTGTCGAGAAAAAACCCGTTCGTTTCCTCTCTCTCTCTCTGTATCTCTGACTCTCTCTCTCTTTGAGGTGCGCGTATAAAATACGGCGCGACAAAGTGTGCGTGCAAAGGCGAGATATGATGTGAGAGTGTGACGAAATTTTGGTGAATTTTTGAATTTTTTGCCCCTGGCAGAACGCAATTAAGGTTAGACACTAAACACATGTTTTGCGGTCTCTCTCTTTTTTCTCTTTAGTATTACAAGGGTGCGGCGGCTTTAGGACGTGTGCAATTATTCTGATTCTGATTCTGATTCTGATTCTGATTCTACCACGTGCAACTCTCCATCTTCGTACGACCAGCCTTCTGGGAGAGGACAGTTATTGTCGAGGAGGTAGTGTACACATTCGGGGTGGTCGTTCTCGTAAGCTTCTCGTACGGCGTCACTGTTCCACGGCGCTTTGGCGGTTTCG
>Ga0114997_10004645_pt1 | contig 10583 bp, 8 predicted proteins | sample ArcticOcean_MG_C_2_FD_87045 | JGI IMG/M metagenome (GOLD analysis project Ga0114997, IMG submission 87045) | Marine microbial communities from western Arctic Ocean - ArcticOcean_MG_CB4_136 | ecosystem: Environmental > Aquatic > Marine > Oceanic | place: Arctic Ocean: Canada Basin | collected... | reverse complement strand
GGAAAGAGTACAAATTGTAGATCAAGCACAAAAATTTCCAGGACAACTTTCTGGTGGACAACAACAAAGAGCAGCGATAGCAAGAGCTTTATGTATGGAACCTAAAATAATGTTATTTGATGAGCCTACATCAGCACTAGACCCAGAAATGATTAAAGAAGTACTTGACGTAATGGTAAATTTGGCAAAACAAGGTATGACCATGATAGTTGTTACTCATGAAATGGGATTTGCTAAAGAAGTAGCTGATCAAATGATATTTATGGACGAAGGTATGATCGTTGAAAAAGCTTCAACCACGGACTTTTTTGCTAATCCAAAAAATGATAGAACCAAACTATTTTTAAGCCAAATATTATAATCTATATTAGTACATCATATGTTAATATTATCTACACTTTAATCAAAAAATATTAATTTATCAGCTTGACAGGTTTTAAAAATCCTTATTTTTTATTAAAAATATAATAATTTTTTTATTGCAGTAAGTTAAAAAAATATGTTGAATGTGACATTAACAAAAACATTATGAGGGGTCTTAATGGAAGATAATTTTAACAAACATTTAGGTAGTAAATTAAAACTAAGAAGGTTAGCTCTTGGTTTAACACAAACAAAAATAGCAAAAGCAATTAACGTTACGTTTCAACAAATACAAAAATATGAAAAAGGAACTAACGGTGTTAGCTCAATTAGATTATTGCAACTTTCAAATTATTTAAAAGTTCCAATTAGTTATTTTTTTGAAGACTTTTCTGAATATTTAATTAATTCTGAAAAAATTAAAGAAGGACATTTAAATATTAATTATAATTTTTTAACAAAAATATTTTCTGAACTTACTAGTGATCAAAAACTAAAATTTTCAAAGTTACTTCAAAGTTCAAATATTGGAATTTCAAAAGTAGGATAGAATATTATTGGCTCCTCGGGCAGGACTCGAACCTGCGACCAATTGATTAACAGTCAACTGCTCTACCAACTGAGCTACCGAGGAATATTAAAAGGTGAACTTACTTTTTTTTCAAACTAAAACAAGATTTTTTTTGGAGGCATCGCCCAGAATCGAACTGGGATACAAGGATTTGCAATCCTCTGCGTAACCATTCCGCCACGATGCCATCACATCTCAAAATAAACAATTTAAGAACCCTTTATATATAAAAAATTTCTAATTAGTCTATCAAATTTAGTCTTAATTTGATTATTGTTAATTCATATTAATAAATTATAAACTTATTATACCTATGAACGAAGATAAATATTTGCATTCTGAAGTTGAAGATAAGATCTATTCTTATTGGGAAAAAAACAATCTATTTAAACCAACAAAAAATAAGAAAAAATTTTCTATAGTAATACCACCACCAAATGTAACTGGCAGTTTACATATGGGGCATGCTCTCAATAATTCAATTCAAGACTTATTAGTTCGTTATCATAGAATGAATAATCATGAAACTTTATGGCAACCAGGTACTGATCATGCGGGAATTGCTACTCAAGCTTTAGTAGAGAAAAAATTATCATCAAAAAACATTAATAAGAATCAAATAGGTAGAGATAAATTTATAGAAAAAGTCTGGGAATGGAAAAAACAATATGGTGATATTATTATTAATCAACTAAAAAAATTAGGTTGTTCATGTGATTGGTCTAGAAATGCTTTTACTATGGATAAAAATTTGTCAAAAGCTGTAATTAAAGTTTTTGTTGAATTACATAAAAAAAAATTAATTTATAAAGCTAAAAAGTTAGTTAATTGGGACACAGTTTTAAAAACAGCCATTTCTGATTTAGAAGTTGATCAAAGAGAAGTTAATTCAAAAATTTATTATATTCGATACCCTATAGATGAAACTAAAGACTTTATTACTATTGCCACAACAAGACCAGAAACAATGTTTGGTGATACCGCTATAGCTGTTAATCCTAAAGATAAACGATTTAAAAAACTAGTTGGTAAGAAGGTAACTATTCCAATTGTAGGACGTAAAATCAAAATTATTAAAGATGAATATGCAGATCCTGAACAAGGTACAGGGGCATTAAAAATTACTCCTGCACATGATTTTAATGACTATGATGTCGGTCAAAGAAATAGACTAGAAATTATTAATATTTTTACAGAAAATGGAAAGATTAATAATAATGCACCCGATGAATACACGGGACTCGATAGATTTGAAGCTAGAAAAAAAATACTTCAAGAACTTAAGGATAAGGAATTTTTTGTAAAAGAAGAGTATATTAAAAATAAAGTTCCTTATGGTGATAGGTCAAATTCTATAATAGAACCTTTTTTAACTGAACAGTGGTTTGTTGATGCAAAAAAATTATCTGTCAAAGCAAAAAAAATAGTTAAATCTAAAAAAACAAATTTTTTTCCAGAAAATTGGTCATATACATATTTCCAGTGGATGAATAATATAGAACCATGGTGTATTTCAAGACAATTGTGGTGGGGACATCAAATACCTGCTTGGTATGGACCAGACAAAAAAATATTTGTTGCTACAAATGAATTAGAGGCAAAAAAAAATGCAAAAAAATTTTATAAGAGAAATGTTGAGTTGACTAGAGACCCAGATGTTTTGGATACTTGGTTTTCATCTGGGCTATGGCCATTTGCAACACTAGGCTGGCCTGACAATAAGGAATATGTTAAAAAATTTTACCCAACAAATGTTCTTGTTACTGGTTTTGACATAATTTTTTTTTGGGTAGCAAGAATGATTATGTTTGGAATGGAATTTTTAAACAAAGAACCATTTAAAGATATTTATGTTCATGCATTAGTAAAAGATGAAAAGGGACAAAAAATGTCTAAATCAAAAGGTAATGTTATTGACCCACTTGTTTTAATTGAAAAATATAGTGCAGATGCTTTAAGATTTACTTTATTGTCGATGGCATCACCAGGAACGGATGTAAAACTTTCTGAAGATAGAGTTAAAGGATATAGAAACTTTTTAAATAAGTTGTGGAATGCTAATAATTTTTTAATAACTAATAGGTGTGATTTCAAAAATATTAAAAAAATACCAAAATTAACTAGTAATATTAATAAATGGATATACGTGGAACTGTTAGAAACAATTAACAAAGTAAAAAAAAACCTTAAGGATTACAGATTTGATGAAGCTGCAAAAAATGTCTATCAATTTGCTTGGCATTCATATTGTGACTGGTATCTAGAACTATCTAAAACAATATTATTTTCTGAAGATAAAAAAGCTAAAAAAGAAGTGCGTGAAGTTTCTAGTTATATATTTAAACAAATTTTAATATTAATGCATCCCTTCATACCATTTATAACTGAGGAAATATGGTTAAAAAATAAATTTGATAATTCAAATAAAGTTTTTTTAATGTTAACTAATTGGCCTTCAGGTAAATCTAAAAAAGATAAAAACTACAAAGAAGTAGAAAAAATGATTAATATTATTTCTGAAATTAGATCCTTTAAGAATGAATTGAGTGTTAGCCCCGGTTCATTTATTGATATTTCTATAAGTAAAATTAATAAAAAAAATCAATCATTTTTAAATGATAATGAAATTGTCTTAAAAAGATTAGGTAGAATTAACAATTTTTACATTAAAGATCAAAATAAACCATCAGCAGCACTAGTTGTTTGCGGTGATCTATTTAAGATTTATTTTGATGAAAATGTTGATCTAAATTTAATTAAAGATAATTTAACTAAAAAACAATATAAACACATAGAAGAAATGGATAAAATATCTCAAAAACTTTCCAATAAGAAATTTGTTGATAGAGCTCCGAAAAATATTGTTGAACAAGAAAAAAATAATTATAATAATTTAAAAAAAAACATTGAAAAAATATCACTAACAATGGAAAGTTTATAATGGCAAAATTTAATAAGAAAAAACTTCCAAGTAGGCACACATCAATAGGACCTGATAGAGCTCCACATAGATCTTTTTATTATGCAATGGGTGAAACCGAAAAGGATATATCAAAACCTTTTGTTGGGGTTGTTTCAACATGGAATGAAGCAGCTCCATGTAATATTGCTTTAATGAGACAAGCACAATCTGTAAAAAAAGGTGTAAGAGCATCAGGAGGAACACCTAGAGAATTTTGTACAATTACAGTCACTGATGGCATTGCGATGGGACATGAAGGAATGAAATCTTCATTAATCTCAAGAGAAATAATAGCTGACTCAGTAGAACTTACCGTTCGTGGTCATTGTTATGATGCATTAGTTGGTATTGCCGGTTGCGATAAATCTTTGCCAGGTTTAATGATGTCTATGGTTAGATTAAATGTTCCAAGTGTATTTATTTATGGTGGTTCAATTTTACCAGGAAAATATAAAGGTAAAGATGTTACTGTTGTAGATGTATTTGAAGCTGTGGGAAAACATTCTGCAGGTAAAATGTCAGCTAAAGAATTAAGAAAACTTGAATTAGTTGCGTGCCCTAGTGCTGGTGCATGTGGAGGGCAATTTACAGCCAATACAATGGCATGTGTATCTGAAGCTATTGGATTGGCCTTACCTTATTCTGCGGGTACTCCTGCCCCATATGAGGAAAGAGATAAGTATGCTTTTCTAAGTGGGAAAACTGTAATGAACTTATTAGGAAAAAATATTAGACCTAGGGATATAGTTACAAGAAAAGCTTTAGAAAACGCTGCAACAATTGTAGCGGCTACAGGTGGATCTACTAATGCTGCTTTACATTTACCGGCTCTTGCAAATGAAATAGGAATTAAATTTGATTTGATGAATGTTGCAAAAATTTTCAAAAAAACACCTTACCTTGCTGATCTAAAGCCAGGTGGAAGATACGTTGCTAAAGATATGTGGTTAGCTGGTGGTGTTCCAATGCTATTAAAAACACTTTATGATGGTGGATTTATTCATGGTGATTGTATGACTGTTACAGGTAAAACAATGAAAGAAAATTTAAAAAATATTAAATTTAACCCTAAACAAAAAGTTTTAAGAAAGTTTGATAACCCTTTATCTCCACACGGTGGTGTTGTTGGATTAAAAGGTAACATAGCTACAGATGGTGGGATTGTTAAAATTGCAGGATTAAAAAAATTACAATTTACAGGTAAAGCAAGATGTTTTGATAATGAAGAAGCAGCAATGAATGCTGTTCAAAACAAAAAATATAAAGATGGTGATGTAATTATTATTCGTTATGAAGGACCAATAGGTGGACCAGGAATGAGAGAGATGCTTTCAACAACAGGTGCAATTTATGGTCAAGGAAAAGGTGAGAAGGTTGCTTTAATAACTGATGGAAGATTTTCTGGAGCGACTAGAGGCTTCTGCGTTGGTCATGTAGGCCCTGAGGCCGCTTTAGGAGGTCCTATAGCCCTTTTACGTAATGGAGATGTTATTGATATTGATGCTAAAAAGGGAACGATTAATGTTAGATTAACCAAATCTCAATTAGTAGCTAGACGTAAAAAATGGAAACCTAAAAAACCAAGTTTTGGGTCAGGTACATTGTGGAAATATGCCCAAACTGTTGGCCCTGCTTATTTAGGTGCATCAACACATCCTGGTAAGAAAAAGGAAGTTAAAGAATACGCTGATATTTAATGAAAATTATTCCCGTTATTTTATGTGGAGGTGCAGGAACAAGACTCTGGCCTCAATCAAAAAATAATTTAGCTAAACAGTTTATTGATTTTGGTGGATGGAGTTTACTAGAAAAAACATTAAAAAGAGTAAAAGGATCTACTTTTGATTATCCAATTATAAGTACAAATTCTAAATATCTTAAGCTTGTTAAAAGTTACTTAAAAAAATTTAACGTTAAAAAGTATAAAATTATTGTAGAGCCATCTAAGCGAAATACAGCACCAGCAATTTTAGCTTCCGCTTTAATTAAAGATATTCCAAATGAACAACCATTAATGTTTTTTGCAGCTGATCATTTAATAGAAAAAGCTAGCATCTTTAATAAAGCAATAAATAAAAATAAAGATAATTTAACCGATCAAAACATATTCATTTTTGGAATTAAACCTGATTCACCATCTAGTGAATATGGTTATTTTTTAACAAAAAAGGCTAAAGGAAATATTAACAAAGTAATAAAATTTATTGAAAAACCTAAAGTAGCAAAAGCAAAACGAATTATAAAACAAAAGGGCTATTGGAATTCAGGAATGTTTTTTTTAAGAAAAGATTCAATAATAAATAACTTTAAAAAATATCAACCAACTATTTATAGGAATTGCATTAAGTCTTTTTCTAAAGCAAAACTTAAAAACAATACCTATTATTTAAATAAAGCATATTTTGAAAAAGTTACTGCTAAATCTTTTGATTATGCAATATTAGAAAAAACAAAACTAATTAATGCTATTAAACTAGATATACCTTGGTCAGATCTTGGTAGCTGGAAGGAAATATCTAAGATGTATCATAAAAATAAAAAAAAATATTTTAATAAAAAAAATATTTATTATAGACCATGGGGTAGGTATATTAATCTTTTTGAAGGTAAAGGTTTTTTAGTTAAAGAATTATTTGTTAAATCAAAAGGTTTATTAAGTTTACAAAAACATCATCACAGATCAGAGTACTGGTTAATAACTGATGGAATTCCAACAATAACTATTAACAAACATGTTTTTCTTAAAAAAAGAAATGAGACAGTATTTGTTCCACAAGGAGCAATTCATAGAATTCAAAATACATTTAAAAAACCTGTTAAGATTATTGAAGTCCAAATTGGCTCAATATTAAAAGAAACAGATATTGTGCGATATCAGGATATCTATGGTAGGATAGGTTAGTTTTAAAAATTTACGAATTTTTAAAAATTTTTAAAGGTAGATCTGTCGTTACATCAAATCTTTCTTTCTTAGTTATATCTTCGATTTGTTTTGCTTTTTTTTCCAAACACCAAAACTCATATATTTTGCAAAAAGTAAATATTGTATTATATCTATCAATCATTTTTACTGTATTTAGCTCATCTTTTATTAAAAATTTAACATCATATAATTCTTTTATATTAATTTCTGTAAGTACTTCTCTGGAATCAGGATTGTAATATCCAGATCCATCTTCACATGGTGTTTCTAAAACCTCATCAATAAATTTTTGAAAAATATTTCCTTTTATAAATTTTTCATTATAAGAATCAGAATTTATAACTTTATTTATTGTTTCATGTAGCGATGGTTTATCCATCTCTAACCAAATTGTAACAAGCTCAAAATAAATTAGTTCATATAGTCTTACATGTATTGGTTTGTCCCTTGTTATTTTTGTCCAACTAATAAATCTTCTTATATCTATTTCATTTTTAATATTCTTCATTACAGAATTTTTCTAATTTCCTATTTTAATTTTTATGTGGCCACAATTTTGGCATTTAATTTTAATTATTTTTCCTGAACCCCCAAAACTAAAATCGATATTTATTATTTTGTAGCTATGTATGCTCAAATAACATAATAGATGCGCCAATTTTAAATTCATAATTTAGACACTTTAATTTGTTAATTTTAATTATTGATGCTCAGCCAATAGCTGAAATATATGCGGGCTTAAAAAAATAATTATACCGCAAATTTGTATAAAGTTCTAGAAGTGTTCAGCTATTTAATTAACTTATTTAATTAAGTAGAGTTTTTTTGTTTTTTTTTAAAGAATATATATGTTCGTATCAAATAAATTTAATACAACCATAATTAATTTTTTTAGAATAGACCATTAGGAATAATTATGTAGTGAATTGCAAGTACAATTCCTACAGAAACACTTAATCCAAAGATCATTTTAATGAAGTCTTTACCAATTAATGGGAAGACATATTTAAACTTATAATCATTATTCATTGTAGAAATTGCTAATTCTCTTCCACACAGTAGTCCTACAAACACCCACGTAGTTGACATTGGAAGATCATTAAGTTCTTTAAAGTAATAAAGAACTCCAGCATAAATTATATTTATTATTGTTGCAGAACGAGCATATCTAGTTCCAGTTTTATCCAAAACTACTTTTTGTATTGGACCACCATGTATGTAGAAAATATAAAATATTAGAGCTGTAAAATAGCTCACAACAATTAATAACAAAGTAACATCTAATTGTCTTGGTAGGTATACTGCAATATTAGCAACATCATGAGATAACCAAACCCACCACAACCATCCAGAAGTTATCCAAACTGAGTTACGCCAAAATGCAATCCACTTATCTTCGACTTCATCAAATTTTTCATTGATAAATTTTGAAATAATTATCCAACTAATGTAAGCAACAACAGCTGCTAGACCATAACCTACAACACTTTTCACAAGTATTTTTTCAAGAACAACAGTTGAAGCAAATGCTGACAAAACTAAAAATGTAGTAGAAACTGGTATTCCAATTCTTGTTAAAATTAAAAGTATTGCAGGAGCAACAGCATGATACCATTGTATTTCCTGAAAAGGTATTTTGTTTAATCTTCCATATGAAATGTCACCATCATAAAAGTACCAACCCCAAGTAATTGCAATTATCATTACAAAAGAAGCTGCACTAGCAAGAGTATACCATTTAAACCACTTTTGTTTTGATGCTATAAATGTACCTAATGTTTGGATAGAGTCATTAGCAATAACGCTATAGCCAGCCAAAGCAAACCCTACGATTGTATATATTAATGTCAGTTCCATATTTTTATTTTTTCTTTTTATCTTTATTGTTTTCCATTTCGACCGATACTTATTCTTGATGATGATTTAATATAGGTGGAAAATTATATCTACAATTAAATTTAATAAGATAATTTTTAGATGGATGATTCATCGTTGAATATATTAATTAATATGTTTGTCTAGTTATAAAATATCTTAAATACAACTTGTCATACTTATATTAGCTCTAAAATATAACCTTATAAATTCCTATTAAGAATATGGGTATCTGCAACCCAAAGTTTGTTAATATAGCTTTATCTTTTGATATAAAACCAGCTATTATCCAACTAATAACACCAAGCCCATGAAAGTAGATATTGATAAGATAGATGTTCAAATTAGTTAATAATATTCCTGACAATATAAGAGCTGTGCTAATCCATTTTAGCTACTTTTTAATAAACATTATGTTTCTCCATTTTCTATATTTTAGATTTTTTTTAAGAATTTATTATAAATTTAAAGGAACCAATAATCTTTATTATTAGTGTATTGACATATCAAAATGTGATGTTATAACATAACATATGAATAATAATGATTTAGTTTTTGATATAATTAAAAAATCTAAGAAGCATTTAACTGCCTACGAAATATTAGATAAATTTCAAAAATTTAAAAGGATTCAACCAATGGCTGTCTACAGATCCCTGAAGAAGTTAATAGAAGGAGATAAAATTCACAAGTCTAATCAAAATAAGACTTATGTCCTATGTAGCCACTCTCATACAGAGCACAATCCATCAATTGCCATTTGTAGAGATTGTGGAGATACGGAAGAGCTTAAATCTGAGTTATTTGAAACAATATTTAAAAAAAACCCAATTAAAAAATATGACTTCAGCAAGTTTCAGCTTGAAGTTTCGACAATATGTAGGAGATGTATTTAATGGAACACGCACATGAACTACCAGAATTTCTTCACTTTATAGAAGAACTTATTGAAGAATATGGAATATTAAGAGGCTTTATCTTTGGCTTCATACATACATTAATTCCATTAATTGGTTTTTATTCAGGGTGGAGTATTAATCGTTTTTTAAAATTAGTTTCTAATGGTGCTATAGCTGGAATTGTTGGAATAGTCTTAGCTCATATTATAGCAGACTTCATAGCAGCCTTAGCTGATCCTAATTTAAAAAGTGCAGCTTATGGAATTGTTCTTGGTGGTTTCCTACCTTTAATTACAGTGCCTTTTTTAGAAAAGTATGTAACCAAAAGTCAATACCACACTGTAGTAGGTGATCACGAAGATTTAAAAAAGGATTTGAAAAGTAAGCATAAATAATATTTAATAGTTTATGTGAATACAGTTCCCTTATCTTTAAAAGAAATATTGGATCTAGCTAAAATGATTTTATTAGCTAATGGTTGTGATGAAGAAAATGCTAGTATTTTAGCAGATACAATTATGAGAGCTGAAAGAGATGGCTCTTTATCACATGGTTTATTTAGACTGCCTGCTTATGTCGCTGGTTTAAAAAGTAAAAAAATTAATGGTAAAGCAAGACCAGAATTAAAAAATGTTGCTCCAAGTATTATTAAAGTGCTAGGTAACAATGCTGTTGCTCCAATGGTTTTAAGCTTAGGATTGCCAGCTGTTATTGATTTAGCAAAAAAAAATGGTGTAGCTGTTTTAGCAATAAAAAACTCTCATCACATGGCTGCTCTTTGGCCTGAAACAGAAGCTATTGCTGAGGCAGGACTTGTTGGAATAGCCTGTACATCTTACAAACCAGCCGTTGCTCCAGCAGGCGCCACAAAACCTTTATATGGAACAAACCCAATTTCTTTTGCATGGCCTAGACCAGGTAAAACTCCAGTTGTTTATGATATGGCAACAGCCTCAATGGCTATGGGTGAAGTTCAAATTGCCAAAAGAG
>Ga0114997_10004644_pt1 | contig 10585 bp, 10 predicted proteins | sample ArcticOcean_MG_C_2_FD_87045 | JGI IMG/M metagenome (GOLD analysis project Ga0114997, IMG submission 87045) | Marine microbial communities from western Arctic Ocean - ArcticOcean_MG_CB4_136 | ecosystem: Environmental > Aquatic > Marine > Oceanic | place: Arctic Ocean: Canada Basin | collected... | reverse complement strand
TGCTCCTTTCCAAATCGCAAGGAGAGTGATTGCAATAACAACAAATTGGTAGAATATTACGTCGGTTGCCGAGGTTAAGAATTCATTCCAAACCTGTTGGGTGTCCACTCCAGGTCCTGTGAGCCCATTGGTAAGACCAAGTTGAAAATATTTGATAGTCCACCCGGCTACAACCGCATAATAAAAACCGATCGCAGTTGAAATCCAAGCGGTCCAAAGACCCATCCAAGCAAATCTTTTTCCAGCGAAAATTCGAAATGTTCCAATGGTCCCAGTTCGGCTGCGCTTACCCAGAGCAAATTCTGCGATGACCAAGGGAATCGACCAAGCAAAGAGGAAAAAGAGCCAAGGGATGAGGAAAGTTCCTCCGCCATTCGCTCCGACCATTCGTGGGAATCGCCAGATATTACCGGTACCGACCGCGGCACCAATAGCAGCGAAAATTAAGCCTACACGGCCACTGAATTGATCACTCATCAAAAGACCTCCACATCGAGGTCCGCTTCTAGAATTTCATCTACTTTACCACTAGACGCCATCATCCGTAAACAAACGCCCAATCCACCCCAAACGAATCCGACAACGGTCATGAATAGAACGATCGAGCCAAATGCGCTGCCGAAAGGTGCTCGGTAAGTTACGGTTAATTCAAGATATTCGCCATTTCCGGGATAGGAAATCATCGAGGTTCCACCCAAGGTTGAGACCATGGCTTTGTAATGGAGGTCTCCGGTATCGGAATCTGAGAACGGAACCTCAGCACGGTAGGAAACTCCGACTCCGGTTGAATTTAATAAATTACAAGTCCCGCCTTCAACCAATTCGAATCCGGTTGAAGACCACTCGGTATTATACCACTCTCTCGGCCCATAATCAGATTGGGTTCGAGTTGGTTTTACCATTCGGTACATCACATGTGAAGCATCGGGATTAGTATTGAGAGCAAAGGCCGAATCGAGGCATATGTCGATTGGGATGTCGCCAGATTCGGGGATAATAACCCCGCTAGGTTCGACAAGATATTGTTGTGAAATTACATCTTCCATCTCTAAGTCTGCTCGCTCGCGTGGATTATCAGCAATCTTTGCCATGTAAAATGTCACACCGAGGTTTCGAACCGCAATATGGTCGATATCAATCTCGTTCTGGTGAAACGCAGTTCCGATTTCCATTGTATAACAATAGGAGCCATGTACCCCGTAATGCCAATCACAGAAATCACCCGAAGTAGGGTAGAGATCGCTCGATTGCATATTTTCATAATCTGTCATCTCAGCCATTTGATCACCGTGGTAAACCAATTGGTCGTGGTCAGTACTTTGACAATTTGTGCAGTGTCCCCATGGATATAGGACCAATTCAGAATAGGAGTGGAAGGTTAAAGTGGCTTTGTAATCGGAAGCCCCATCACCATCATCATCGTTCATCTCGGTCATATCTTGGATAAACTTGGTTTCGGGTTCAGAGTTGCCACCAAGCCAATCCTCATCGACGATTCCATCACCGTCGTCGTCCTTTCCATCGACGTGATCCTCGTTGAGTTTACCATCTCCATCTTGGTCGACGGTATCGACTGGACCATTGTAAACATCGTTATTTTGGCCTGCGTAACACATTCCTGGGAATAAGGGACCGGTCGCACCGAGTGGCGCTCCCCACTCGAATTGGTAATTTCGATTCAGGTCAACCCCGTCGCATCCTTCATCGACATCTTCGTCGAGGTCAGGAATTGGAGTAACGCCGGTCACGGTATTATCTCGCAGGTTTTTCCTCCATCCACCAGAAGGACAGGATTCCCAAGCAGGAGCTGGACAAAATTCCTCGCGGTCGTAGATATTGCCATCGACATTGAGCATTGGAATCAGGTAGAATTCTCGTTGGTTAATCAAATTGGTGATTTCGACTTCGATGAAATCCTCATCGACCCCAAGGTCGCCGGGGTTACAGTTTTTGCCATCACCATTACTATCTTGTAAATCAACGGCTAAAGCCAAACAATCACCATCGTCATCGACGATGCCATCGCCATCAGCATCTCCCCAAGGATCCTCGTTGATCAAACCGTCACCATCATTATCGGTCGGCGGCATATCGTAATAGTAAGCCATGGTTTCCATGACCAATAATGGAGTCTCATAACTCATCCATTCACGAGCGTGATGATTGCCGACAATCATAATGTCAGGCCGGTCTGCATAATTGCCATTATCGCCATTGAATGGATTATAATCGCCACCTTGAACATCGCCAGTTACCTTGAGCCAAGGTGATGCATGGCCGTAATACCAGCCTTCGTAATCATCGATACTGGTATCTTGGCCACGGTCGTTAGTTCCGCCGTTCAAGCCTTCGTGGAATTCAAATATATTCGGATTTTCTTGGGCCAATACCATCATCCTGGTCTTCATCGATTCATAGGTATGGTATTCTTTGAATTGGACCTGTTCATTACCGCCCCAAGGGAATACATAATTCAGATAATCTTCAGACCAAGTCTCTTCTGGAGTCATCGACCCCTCCTCCACTTCAGCACTTGCCAAATTGGAAGCCATCGGTGCTAGAATAGAGATTAAAAATGGCAGGAGCAAGATTGCGAGCGAGCGCTTTTGGGATTGAATTCGCATGGCTACCATAGCCACCCGAGCAGTCATCCCCTCTTGAAGGCGTCGCGTTCTCGGCTTAGCCCCCGTAGGGGGCTGGAAAACGGGTAAGTATCGGGGAAAATGACAACAACACGAAGCCTGCCCGTTCGGTTTGATGGAACAAATCGTCACCGCAATTCCGAATTATGATTCTATGATTCTTGGCTTCAATCTTGGCAGCTTGGTAGGATTGGCTTTTGTCTTAGTCGTAATCTTGATCAGTAGAAAAGTAGCAGAGAAAATTCTTCCAAGGATTTTCAAAGCGATAGAAATGGGCAGCGAAGTTGCCTCAAAGGCTCTAAAAAGTTCAGGTAAAGCCCTCGGGATCGCTATTGGTTCCGGCATCGGCTTGATGCTATTGGGAGACCTCGATAACCAAGTCGTTATCATGCCGGGATTCATCGAAAGCTGGTTACCTAAACTGCTTGAGTTATCAATGGTAATCGCCTTGATCCTCACCGCGTTTAGATTTGTTGGCATAATTCACGCATTCGTGGTATGGCTAGATGATGATGGCGACCTCGATGGCAGCCAAAAAACCGTTGTTTCTGCGGCTGAAAGCGTGGTTAGATTCGTCGTTGTAATCTTCGGATCTGCCTTTGTTGCGGCCTCTTTAGGCTTCGATCTCTCAACTCTCATCGCTGGATTGGGGATTACTGGATTAGCGATTGCATTAGCCGCAAAAGACACATTGTCGAATATATTTGGCGCTACTACTGTTCTTCTTGACCGACCGTTCAAAATTGGAGATTGGGTTATTATCGACTCGGTCGAAGGTGAGATTATGGAGATTGGATTGAGAACTACCTTGATTCGAACCAGCCTCGATACCGTCGTCACAATGCCGAACGCAAACCTCACCAGCACTCCGGTCGAAAATTGGGGAAAACGCAGATTCCGTCGCTGGCAACCTGTCTTCAAATTAGACATTAATTCCGACCCAGATCATGTCGAAACATTTTGTGCTGGGATCATTTCAATGATTGAGAAGCACGATCTAACCATGAAGGAAGACTCGTCTTTCGCCCGGGTTTCTGCACTTGGCCCTGATGCTATCGATGTCGGCTGCAACATATATTGGGATATCACTAGTGGGACAGTCGAAAAGGAAGCAAGAGAAGGATTATTACTCGCAGTAATGAATCTTGCAAAGGATAACAAATTGGATTTCCATGATCCACGCAAGCGTCATAATTGACGCCAATCGGGCTCGAGCCATCGATGGCCAAGCCACGATGAAATCGAGATACCTAAAAAGATGAAAAATGGCATTTGCCAAGATTCAAACATTCCGGCAGAATGAATCCAATAGGTCATAATTGCACTAAACAACCCAAATGGGACCCCCATTCTCGCCAAGCGCATAATGCCTAAATCTGCTTGAATCCGGTCCACTTTGGCCAAATATACATCTACATCGTTATTGGTTTTACCGAATGCCTGGCATTGTGCATTTTCCATCACCATCACATCATATGCCATATGGGCTAGGCCACCAGTCGAAGTTCTCATGATTCGGTTGGTTCCAAAGGCCTTACTCCATTCATCCACTCTGTTTAGCTTCACCGCTTGTCGCAACATTGGTAAATGTTCGACATCGGTCAATAATTTTTCAGAAAGTGGGATTGGTGAAGGGCGGCTATTAACGATATTTATGCGCGGCATTCCCAAGGTATTTCGATGGTGAGGGGCTCGCCAAAGAGTCTTGGTCTTGAGTTTATCCTCAACCTTTTTCAAGCGTAAATTCCAATTTAGTTCATCGTTTGGAGTTGAAAACCCATTTGCTATTAACGACTTGTGCAATCCAATTAAATCAAATTCTTTTAGCTCTTTTTGAAAAACTAATACCAAATCTCCATCTCGATTTATTCCAGCAATCGGTAATGCCATGAATTCTTTAACGGCTTGGTTTAATTTCTTGTTTTGGACCAGACGGGATACATGATTACCGGTTGGAATCGGAATCACTTGGGCAACATAATCGCCGAGATTTAACCAAATCCCATATTCATCTTCTTCAATTAACTCCACCGAACCGACTTGAGGCCATAGACCCCAAAAATCGGATTGCTCCCCCCACCATTCGGGACTCAGGATGGCTTCATCCCAATGTAAGGATGAAGGCCCCCATCTTGTCGAAATTGATTTACCATCATATCCAGTCACAATACCGACCGGCCACCAAGGCGCATCCTCCATGTTTACTGCCCAACCGGACTTAGGGATTAACTCAAACGGTTGAAGTTGATAGCACGGCTTGAGGGGGAGACCATATGGGCATTAGCGACCGGATGGGTGATGTTCTAGGCCAAGCGGTCGAGGCAAAACTCCAACGCGCAGTCATGGAGCACCCGGTCAAGGTCAACCACCTCGCAATCATTATGGATGGTAATCGGAGATTCGCTTGGTCCAAAGCTCTAGAGACAAAAGTCGGCCACCGTCTAGGCAAGCAAAAGCTCGAGCAAGTGCTCGATTGGGTTCTCGATTTAAATATCCAATTCCTGACGGTTTACGCTCTGTCAACCGATAATTTGAACCGTGATTGCACCGAGTTGGACGGCTTGTTTAAATTATACGAAGAAGGGCTCAAAGACATTGCCGATGATCCTAGAATTCATGAAAATAAGGTAAATGTTCAGATCATTGGTCGCCGTGAATTATTACCCCAAAACGTCAACGATGCTATCGATTATGCGGAATCAAAAACCGCTGATTACAAGAATTTCACCTTTACCGTATGCTTGGCTTACGGCAGTAGAGAAGAGATGATTGGGGCGATAAAATCGATTGCTGAAGACCATAAAGCCGGCGGATTGGCGATCGAAGATATCGACGAAATAGCCGTGAGTAGCCGGCTTTATACCTCACAAATGCCAGACCCAGACTTGGTTATCAGAACCTCGGGCGAGGAGCGAATATCCAACTTCTTATTGTGGCAAATGGCCTATTCCGAATTATATTTCACCGATGTATTTTGGCCGTCTTTCTCCAAAAAAGAATTGCTTAAAGCGATTCAAACCTATCAGGCTCGCAAGCGTAGATTCGGTGAATAAAATACCACAGATGATGCAGAGAATGCTCAATTATCTTGAAGTATTTTCAACAATTGTGATTGGGTTGATGGCCATTCTGGCAGATCTAAACTATCGGTTAAATGAAGACCTGCTAACCAATTTGCATAGACTTCCTCATCGCGATCTCGGGTAATGAATAGTGGAAAGCCATCCTCGGTCAAACGATCTAAAAACCCTCGAACCGCTTTGGTCACCAGTAGGGTTGGCACCCCTAAAATCACCGCTTCGCTCGCTAAGGTCACCGATTGAGTGATCACCCCATCCATGCTTGCAACCAGACTATCCAATTGCCATGGGTCGCCATCTACTTCATTTTCATCAGCATTATGAATTTCTAAACCAATCAACCATGAATCTGGAATTTTCAGGATTTCCTCAGCATCGTGAATTCCGTCTCCGATCAATTTCCTCAGTAATATTCGCGGTGGGTCGCTCACTTTTTTCGGCCTTAATTGTGGCCGTAAATGGACGTGACCATGCAAACCATCCAAGGAATGGAATCGGGCCTTTTTCCTCATCAATGGCTTTGCATATGCCTCGTTAAAATGGCTCGGAATAACAATATCCGTAGCTCTAACCAAGCGGTGGGCTTTGTGATTTACTTCGGTATCGGTGATGTAAATCCTCCGGGCATTTCGGGGTGCTGCTCGCAATTCCAAGGGAGCACCGACGCTGATAACTAGATCCACGTGCCTTAGCTCCCGGGTTGAAATCCTCATCCGATCATAAGCCTTTTTCCATTTTCCTTTGCCGATCGGACGAGGGACCCAAACGGTTTTTCGACGCGGTAAATGACCGTCAGCAAATTCAATCATCGACCTGACCTCGAAACGATCGCAAGCGATAATCACATCATCTGGAGAACTCATCTCGCGCATCATCGGCGCCAATAGCCGGGCGTGGGCTGGATGATCGATAACCCAGCCCGTCGCCATAACCCACCCCTGATTGGAGGGTCTATTTTGATGTGCTACCACCGATTGGCTTACCAATATGGAGAAACAACCAATCCAGATCGGGAGAGAAAAATTGTACGGTCCTTATAGCCCAGGAGTAAAATTTCACGGTATCATTTGGCTAAGTGGGCAGATCGCACCTGAAGCTGGTGCCGATACCGCAAGCCAAACCCAAGGAGCACTCGATAAAATAGATGGGTTGCTCATGGCGGCTGGTGTCGATAAGAATGCGGTTTGTTTCGCGCAAATTCTATTGGACGACATCGAAGATTTTGCTATGATGAACGAAGTATATGGCGCCTGGGTCGAAGGGATGGCAACCAAACCGGCAAGAGCTGCCTTTGAGGCTGGGGCTTTACCAGCAAAAGCCAAAGTCGAAATCGTAATCCAAGCCATCGACGCAAATTGTTGTGAATAACATGCCGGGCACACCCTATTTTGACCAGCCACCAAAGGGATTGTTGACTTGGCCAAAATTATTGGCTATCTCAATCCCGACCATCTCCGTGTTCAGCCTAGTGGCTTGGTCACAAGATCTTATGACAGAATGGTTGGTGTTCTTGGCACTAAGTTTAATCATCTTTGGCCTAATAAGAAATTAGCAGTTCTAAAGTAGCGTTCAAATCATGTAACCACTCCGACCAATCATGAGCGAGTGGCCAGAGCACTGTTTCAAAGCTTACGATATCCGCGGATTATCAGGCCAAGACCTCAGCGATGAATTCGCTTATCGCCTCGGCCGTGCCATGGCAACCTACCTCGAATGTGAGTCCTTTGCAGTCGGTAGAGACATTCGAGATTCAAGCCCGGGCTATGCCAAAAATCTCATCCAAGGATTATTAGATTCGGGGGTAAAAGTCCTCGATTTAGGCATCGTTTCAACCGGCTGCCTTTACCATGCTTGTTGGACTTTACCTGTTGATGGAGGAGTCATGGTCACTGCGTCTCACCTGCCTATGCCGAGCCATAACGGCTTCAAGATGTGCCGGGGAACACTCCCCCTCGCAGGCGAGGAGATCCAAGAATTAAAACAGGTTTTTTTAGCAGGAAATTTCAAGGATGGAAATGGTGAATATGTCGACCACCCTCACGAAGACTCCTATCTTGAAGCCATTGTAGGTTCGTGTGGAAAACTATCCCGCCCGGTCAAGGTTGCTATTGATTGTGGCAATGCAGTACCTGGACCAGCGATGGTTCGGTTGATGGATATGATCGGGGCTGAACATGTGGATTTGTATTGTGATTGGGATTCGAGTGAACCTAATCATGGAGCTGATCCTACCCGTGAATACAATATGCTAGATTTAGCCGAAGCAGTAGTTGCAAATAATTGTGAATTAGGCTTAGGGGTTGACGGGGATGGAGACCGCATCGGCGCGGTCGATGAAAATGGAGACTTCGTCTATCCAGATCGGTTGATAGCTTTAATCGCTGATGATGTCGTTGGCGATGAGGAAGGAAAAGACCTCCTAATCTATGATGTGAAATGCTCGATGAATGTAGAAAAAGCAATTTTAGCCGCTGGTGGAAAACCAATGATGGCTAAAACCGGCCATTCATTCATGAAAAGGCTGCTTGCAAAACATTCTAATTCCTTGATGGGCGGTGAGATGAGTGGCCATATTTTCATGGCTGACCGCGGCTGGTACGGATTTGATTGTTCATTGTATAACGCGGCAAGAATCCTGGAGTTATGGTCGCGACGCCAAGCAAATTTCAGCGAAGAATTAGCTCGACTAGCGCCAAATCTTCCAACCACGGGCGAGGTGAAAATCCCTTGTGCAGAACAGGATAAAATCGCCACAGTAGCAGCGATAACTACCGCATTTTCAGATCACAAATCTTCGACCATTGACGGCATAAGGGTTCGCTTTGAGAAAGATGGCCAACAAACCGGGTGGTATCTCGCAAGAAAATCAAATACTGAAGCAATTCTTGTGATGAGGGTTGAAGCCTATGACCAAGCGACTCTAGATTCTATCCTCGCTTTGATCAAACAAAGGGTTTCACCAATTATCGATATCAGTAAATTGCTCTCAAATAAATAAATATAAAGCGGCTGCGAAAAGGTTAATTCGATTTAGTCGATTTTGGTGACGGTATATTCGAGGGTAATTATTTCGATTTTATAATCGACTGTTTCGCCATCATCAACCGTATCACAACCGGTTCGAGAACCTTTATTCACCATCACCATAATACTGGTATTATAAGAACCCAATCCGGTGTCTCCACCATCGAGTTGTCCAATAACATCTTCTTCGCTCAGGTTAGAAACATTGGTTCCAACAGTTGAATTGTCGATCCAATAAGATTCGATTACCAACGGGGATTCAGAGCCTGTGCCATCGGTCATGAACTCTCCCTTTGTCATTGAAATTGTCAAATCATCGGCTTCATCTTGAACTCCAATACACGTGAGTCCGCTTGCTTCATCATCGATATGCTCGAAAGTAAGCCTGACCCCTACGATGTTTTCGCCATCTAAACCTGCAGTATCCGAATGGGCACCTACTGTGATTTCTGAACCATCCCCGATATATTCGGTACCGGAGGCAATTTCAAAATATTCGAAAGTCCCTTCGATAGAATAATTGCCGACCGGGCCCAATGAAGAATAGCTTCCAGTTGTGGTACTCGAACTTGCATAGGCAAAATAGCCCGGGAAAGCAAGAAGGAAAAATGCGATTCCAAACGCCATGATTTGAGTGTCTCGGTTGGTTTTGAGGTCGTCGATAAGTGACATGGTGAATCCTCTGCTATTCTTTGGTCTCAACGGGGACTATCAAAGGTTTTCGCTGTTTTGCGGATTCCATTCCTTGAGCCCAAGCTTGGAAAATGCCTTGCGGGACCTGCGCCAAACCGGCAATAAATATCCCACTTTACTCTTCTCACCAAAAGTCCATTTCCACGGGCACCTCGGTAGACTAAGAGCCCATTGCTGTATCAATTCTATTGCATCAGGGTTGTCGATTCCACCTGGAATTGTCCACCCTGTCTTGTTGACCGCCCCTGCAGATCCTTTGGTTTCGGCCCATGAATGGACTTCCATTCCGTTGAGGGGGCCGTCGAGGAGTTCTAGGCCGAGTGTAGCGGCCGATTGGGTCATCGGCATGATGATTGCAAAACGGTCGACCATCCTCGCGCCTTCATGCCGTTGCATCTGCCAGCCATTATCTGTGCATAACGTGCGCAAGGCACGGATATTGTCAACCGGAGAGGTCGAAACTTCAAGGATGAACTCTCTTCTGATGACCATTGGTCAAGCCAACGGCCGCCCATTGAAGAGTTTATTGAAATTAGAATGAAATAACCTTCCTCAAACGAAGGCTGTGATGACCACGATTCCACCCGCCATCAAGGCTGGTGTGGAATTAGTGGATAGTCCAGTAACCTACCCGTAGTTGATTCCCAGCCCAAGATATAGGCGAGGCCATGACCACAGACTGTGAACCCATAGTGGGCAAGTCGAAACTGAACCCTGCTCACACTGATGACCCTCATCACGAGGACCTTTTGTGAGCAACTGGTTTGATCAGTTGTCGATCTTATTTCTCTGCAATCAGCCGAAGAGAGATCCGAGTCCTTCGAATCCGCCTGCTTCTTCCTCTTCCTCTTCTGCTTCTTCTTCAGCCGGGGCTTCGGAAGCAGCAGCAGCAGCAACAGGTGCAGCAGCAGCGGGTGAGGCAGCGGCGGTAGCCATTGCCTCAGCTATGTCAACACCGCCCAGTGAAGCAACTAGTGCTTTCACGCGGGCAGAGTCAGCATTAACACCAGCAGCCTTTAGGACCGCGGTGACAGCTTTTTCGTCGATCTCAGTTTCAGCAGAGTGCAGAAGCATTGCAGCGTATACGTACTCCATATTTTTTCACCTCAAATTTTTTTCAACCGAATAAGGACCCAAGGCCGTCGA
>Ga0114997_10004642_pt1 | contig 10586 bp, 9 predicted proteins | sample ArcticOcean_MG_C_2_FD_87045 | JGI IMG/M metagenome (GOLD analysis project Ga0114997, IMG submission 87045) | Marine microbial communities from western Arctic Ocean - ArcticOcean_MG_CB4_136 | ecosystem: Environmental > Aquatic > Marine > Oceanic | place: Arctic Ocean: Canada Basin | collected... | reverse complement strand
TATTGATTTAGTGCCATATATTTATATAAAATAAAAAAAATGTTTAGAAAAAGCTAAATTTAACCTACATTTTAAGGCAAACATTATAATAGTTTAGCGCTGAACTTTAATAGATTATAAAATAAGCAAAAAACTCACATTTTATGTCACTTTTTTAAGGTAATAAAAAAAATTAATGCCAAAAAAACTAATAAAAACTCACTAAAAAAAATAATTTTTTTTTTTTATAATTAAGGGTTGCAGTTTAAGAATATAGCGTTTAAAGGGCCGTAGAAGGGTCTATTTTGCGTATGTCGTTGATATGGATACAACTGAAGGGTGAAGAATTTAATTAAAGGTAAGTTTTTTTTAAAAGACTAAAAAAGCTATATTTTACAAGTGTTTAAGGTTGAAAACTCTCATTTTTAAGAAGTTTTTTTTTAGTTTTTATACCACCTTTACCTGAGTATCCTCCAAGAGCACCATCTTCTCTAATTACTCTATGACAAGGTATTTTTGGTGGGTATGGATTCTTACCGCACGCATTAGCAACAGCACGAGCTGATTTAGGGCTATTTATGGCTATAGCGACCTGTTTATAGGTTTTTACCCTTCCTTTTGGTATAGTCCTAAGGTATTTCCAAACTTTTATCTGAAATTTAGTCCCTTTTAAGTTCATAAACCACAAAACCTGTATTATTAGCTATTTTATCGTACAATTTCTTTGCATTTTTGTTGCTAGAGTGGGTGTTCCAACGAATTCCGTCCCAATTATTAGCTTTTGAAAGACTTTTTAAATGACTAATAAGCTTTTGAGCTATTTTTTGCCCTCTAAAATCAGGCTCTACGAACAAATCGTCTAAAAAAGCAATATATTTGCCCTTAATTGGTCTCGGCATTGTTCTGTAATGAATAATACCTACGATTTTGTTCTCTAATTCAAAGCAAAGGCCGTCAACATCGTGAGTTTTATCGTGAATCCAACCCCAAAGAGTGTCCAAAACACCAGTATTCATTGGAGCTTTGTAGAAATCGGCATAACCATTGTATAGTTTAGACCAATTTGCTTTATCTTTTTGCTCTAATTTTCTAATCATTTACCTAAATTTTAAACTCAAAGACATTAATTTTTTTAAATTAGCATATTGACATTTAAAATCACTTAATATATTACTAATGATAATTAATGGTTATCAATAGTAATAGATATGAGCAATATAATAACTGATATAAAAGCATTACAAGAAGAAACATTACTAAACCTTCAAAACTCAAAGGCTAAGAACACAATAAGAGCCTACAAATCAGACTTTAAGGATTTTGGGTTGTTCTGCGTGCAAAATGGATTCAAATCACTCCCCTCAGATCCAAAAATAATTTCATTATACTTAACTCATTTATCGACGAAAGAATTAAAAATGAGCACTTTAAAGCGTAGGATTGTGTCAATAGGAGTAATTCATAAACTAAAAGGGCATTATCTAGACACAAAACATCCAGCGATCATTGAAAATATAATGGGAATAAAACGAAGAAAAGGCAGCATACAAAAAGGAAAAAAACCTATATTAATCAACAATTTAAAAATGATAATTAAAGTTATAGATGAGCAAAAAAAAGATGAAATTAAAAAATTAAGAGATAAATCTATAATATTAATTGGTTTTTCAGGAGGTTTTAGGAGAAATGAAATAGTTTCACTAGATTTCGATGACCTTAATTTTGTTTCAGAAGGCTTAAAAATATCTATTAGAAGATCTAAAACAGATCAATTTGGAGAAGGATCCATAAAGGCACTACCCTATTTTAATAATTCCAATTACTGCCCAGTAGTTACTTTAAAAAAATGGATTGATATATCAAAAATAAACTCAGGACCACTATTTAGAAGATTTTCAAAGGGATTGAAACTATCAGAACATAGATTAACAGATCAAACAGTTGCTTTACTTATAAAGGAATATTTAAGTTTAGCAGGTATAGATAGTAAAAATTATTCTGGACATAGTTTAAGATCAGGTTTTGCAACAGCAACCGCAGACTCAGGTGCTGACGAAAGAAGCATAATGGCAATGACAGGTCATAAGTCTACTGAGATGGTTAGAAGATATATAAAAGACGCAAACTTGTTTAAAAACAATGCTTTAAACAAAATTAAGATATAAATATTATTTTATTATTTCATCCATTTAAATTTTTTATTTTTTTTAATATCAAAAATTTTATTTAATATATAGCCACTAACTACTTCGCTATTAAAAATTCTGAAATATTTTCTTTGGCCATTTAAAGCAATCTTCTTTCTAAGTTTGTCATTATTTTTATAATAATTAAGTTTATTTGAAAGATCATTTATGTTTTTATAGAAAACAATCTCATCCGAATTAAAAAAATCATTAAGTTGAGTTTTGTGGTCAATAAAAGTCATTAATCCATTTCCAATTAATGAAGAAATTCTGTTACTAGTGTAATATTTAATTGAATTTGTTCTGCTTAAATTTAATCCCATTTTAGACAAACGAATAGTATTATAAAAATTTTGTGACCAAATAGGTTGTCTATTGTTATAACCATATATATCAAAAACAATATTAGGATTTTTTTCTATGAGCTTTTGAATAAAAGAATCTCTTTCGTCCTTTTTATTAGCTTTTAAAACACCTCTATTAACACCATGACTCATGGTAAAAAATAAATCATGAACACTTTCATTTTCATTATATATATTAAGATTTTCGATATTTTTATCTACAGGTATAGGTAAATAAAAGTAATTTTTTTTATTAGACAAAAAAGGTAATACTGACGGAGCGGTTGTAATAAAATTGTAGTCAATAAATGGTTCGTATTGCAATAATCTTTTTTGGTTTGAAAAAGGATCAGGTCCATTTAGTGCAAGATTATCTTCAAACCATTGTGCTATTTTAATATTTTTATTAGAATTTTTAATTTTATCTAAAGTTTCATGTTTTAAGTTATCAGTATGACCTAATAAAATTAGATCTGGGTTATAGTTTTCCACACTTTCATAAAAAATCTTGTTTAAATAATCAATCCCACTTTGCATAGAAATATTTCTGTTAAATTTTATTATGTCTCTATCGCTTATATTTGTTACGTCGTGTCCCAGTCTAATAAATCCATTTGATAGTTTTTTAGCAATTGAAATGAAGTAAAGTCTATTAGAGAGTCTAGCTCCAAAATTTGAGACATGTAAAATTTTAAGGTTTTTTTTCTTGATTAAATTTAGAGAATAACCATTAATGATTTCGTCTCTATAATCATCTATTTTCTTACTATTGATATCTAGTTTGTGTAAAATATTTGTAAATAAATTTTTTTGTATTCGTCTTCTTAATTTATTATCTTTAATTAAGAGTTCCATTTTATTGAACACCTCTCTCTGATTTATTTCATTCAAAAAAATGGCATGATTAACAGTTTCTTTGAGACCACCTCTTTTAGAAATAATAGTAGCGCACCCTCTAGACGCAGCTTCCAGAGATGTTCTTCCAAACGGCTCTTCCCATGTTGAGGGAACAACTGAAATACTCGTTTTATTATAAAGATTTAAAGCTACATCGTGACTTACCCACCCTTTGTAATCCAATCTAGCATGTTTAAAACTATAAGATTCTCTTGGTTCGTCACCAATTACAATAGCTTTCCAATCTTTATATTTTTTTAAAATTTTTAGAACCGATACACCAAAAATATTAAAACCTTTAGATTTATTTAATTTACCTACAAAAGAGATTATTTTTTCTTTTTTAGGCATCTTTTTTATTTCTTGAACTGACGGATATATAACCTCACATTTTGAGCTACTTTTTAAATCCATGTTATCAAAAAATCTTTCTTTAACCCAATTGCTTACAAAAATAATTTTATGACACAATTCAAGTAAAGCTTTTCTTTCCTGTACGGTTTTAGAACCTCCTAATGTGATTGGATTGTTGTGAAATATTAAAACAATTTTTATTTTAGACCTGTTGGCAACAATTTGTTTAATATATGAAGGTCTATTATGAATTTCTACCAAACTATATTTACTAATTAAATTTTGTTTTATAAATTCTTTAACATAAGAATTATTTTTACTTCCAAAAGTACTTTTTTTTAAATTAAGATTTATATATCTTTTTTTATCTATTATATCGTCTGAGAAATCAGTATTTCCTAAAATACTTATTTGTTTTTTATATTTACTCTTCCGGTTAAAATCTTTTACCCAAATAGATGCGGATCCTGCCATTTTATGTGTAAAGTGATCTTTATATGGAAGCAGTATTGCAATTTTTTTTTTATTCATAAGTATAAATTTTTGATTAAATTTCTAAATTTTCTATTTTTCTTTATATAATATTCTCTAGAAATTGCCTCTTTTTTTGTTTTAAACTTTTCATTATAAATTAATTTCCATTTTCTTCCTCTTGTAAATTTTGCTCCCTTTCCTTTATTATGGAGCTTAAGTCTTTTTTCGATATTATTTGTATAACCTACATATGTTGTTAATCTATTATTACTATTGTTGCTCAACACATATACAAAAAAAACCATATAAATTGATTATTAATTTTAAAAAACTAATAAAACGATTTTACATTATTGGCGGTCCCAAGGGGAATCGAACCCCTCTTTCGAGGATGAAAACCACGTGTCCTAACCGATAGACGATGGGACCTATTAAATTATTATTGTATTTATTATATATTGAAAATTGTTTCAATGATCAATTATTGTTACTACAACTAAAAGATAGTTAATTTTTAACACAAATAGTAGATACTACTAAAAATGAATGATTTAGAAAAAAAAATACAATTAACAGTTAATTTATTTAGTTCCAAGAAGTATTTAGAGGCTCAAAAAAATGCTGAAAAAATAATTTCCACACATCCTAGAATTGTTTTTTTGTACAACATTTTAGGTCTTATTTTAACAGAAAAAAAAGAAATTGATGATGCTATAAAAATTTTTAAAAAGGGATTAAGTATAAATCCCAATCACGCAATGATTTATAATAATTTAGCCACTGCACATAAGCTTAATGACAATTATGAGGATTCAGAAAAATATTATAAAAAATCTATAGAAATAGATAGAAATATTCCAGAAACGCATAACAATTTAGGAAATCTATATATACATTTAAACAAACATGAAAAAGGAATAAATTCTTATAAGCAATCAATAATTGTTAACAAAAATTTTTTTGTAGGTCATTATAATTTGGGATTAACTTATAAAAGTTTGGGAAAATTTAATGAAGCACGCAAACATTTAATAGAATCAATTAATTTAAATCCAAATTTTTATACCGCACACAGAATGCTCAGTCAGGTAACAAAGTATGATAATAATGAAAAACATTTTAATATTTTAAAGAATATATATAAAAATGAAAAAGAAAAAACTCAAGGGATTGATGAGATAATATTTGCACTAGGAAAAGCTCATGAAGATATTTCTGATTTTGATAATGCATATAAATATTTTAAAATTGGGAACAAAATTAAAAGAAGTAAAATTAAATTTTTAATTAAAGATGAAGAGAAAAAATTTAAAAATATTAAAAAAGTATTTAATAAAAAAATTTATTCTATCATCAGAAATGGCAGTTCATCAAATTCTGCAGTAATTTTTATAGTCGGAATGCCCAGATCTGGCACAACATTAGTTGAACAGATAATTTCTAATCATTCAAAAGTTTATGGCGCAGATGAATTGAATATTTTGCCTGATTTAATTAATAAATATTTTTATAATATCAAAGGTGAATTTTTAAATGAAAACTTAATAAAATCAGATACAGATTATTTTAAAAAAATTGGAGAAGAGTATATTTCTAAAATACAAAAAATATCTAAAAATGAATCATATGTTACTGACAAATTAACTGCTAATTTTAAATGGATTGGATTGATTAATTTAATATTACCCAAGGCAAAAATTATTAGTTGCACAAGGAACAAAAAAGATATTTGCTTTTCTATATTTAAAAACTATTTTACAAGTAAAGAATTAACTTTTGCATATGATATTAATGAAATAGTTGAGTATTATAATTTATATAACGACTTAATGAATCATTGGCGTTCATTATTACCAAATTTTATTTATGATATAAATTATGAAAATTTAATATATAAACCTGAGATTAATGTAAGGAATTTATTAAACTTTTGTAATTTGAACTGGGATGAAAATTGTTTAAAATTTTATAATAACAAAAGAGTAATAAAAACCGCAAGTGATATTCAAGCAAGAAAGATGTTTTACAGTTCTTCGATTGATTATTGGAAAAAATTCGAAAAGCAAGTTGGAAAATCTTTTAATAAATTAGTAAATTAGTTAAATAGATAAATCTTCAATTATAAACTCAATATTTTTATTTCCTCTCCATTCGTTTAATCTTATTTTTCCAGTAATATTAAATAGTTTTTTATTTTTTTTGTTTAAAATTGATTCTAAAGGAGTATGCACAGCATTCCATGTAAAAGTTTTTATAACAGATCCATCTTTACCTAATAATATTGATTTAATGTGATTTTCTGCAATAATTTTAGAATTTATTACTTTTAAATTTTCTATCATAAATTTTGGTTCATTGTTTCCTGATCCAAATGGAGCAAGTGAGTTTATATCTTCATAAAATTCTAAGTTCAATGCACTGGGTGCCAAAATTGTATCAATATATAAATTTTCATTTTCAAATGGGTTTAATTTTAATTTTTCATAGTCTTTAATTAATTGTTCTCTGAAATTATCTATATTTTCTTTTTTAATGGAAAAACCTCCAGCCATTTTGTGCCCTCCTCCTTTCTGTACTATGCCTAATTGAACAGCTTTTATAATTTGTGTGCCTATATCAAAACCATAAACTGATCTAGCCGATCCTTTACCTATATTTTCATTTAGAGATATTATGAATGTCGGTTTATTAAATTTATCTTTAATTCTAGAAGCGACTATACCTATGACACCTTCATGCCAGTTATCTCCAGCTAAAACTAAAACCGGATGATTATGAAATTTTTTGGCTTCTTCTAATACTTTTTCAGTTAAAATATATTCAATACTTTTTCTTTCTTGATTAGAAATATTTAAATCAGTTGCTATTTGATAAGCTTTTTGAGGATCGTTGCATAGCAAAAGTTCTAAACCATGTGATGCTTTGCCCACTCTTCCGCCAGCGTTAATTCTTGGTCCTAGCGCAAATCCTAAATCATAAGTAGTTGGCTGTGATTCTATTTTACACATATCATACAAAGTTCTTAGCCCAAGATTAGATCTACTTTTTAAAACTTTCAGTCCTTGTTTAACAAAAGCTCTATTTAAACCAACCAATGGAACCACATCACATACCGTTCCTAAAGAAACTAAGTCTAAAAAATCTAACATATTAGGTTCTTTGATATTATTTTCCACAAACCATCCTGACTCTCTTAATTTTTTATTCAATGCAACCAAATAAACAAAGCAAACTCCAGCCGCACAAAGATAATTCAAACCCGAGTCATCATCCAATCTATTTGGGTTTACAATAGCGCAAGCTTTAGGTAAATGAACTTCAGTTTGGTGATGATCTAGCACAATTACATCTACATTTTTTTCTTTTGCAATTTTAATTGGTTCAAATGATGAGGTTCCACAATCAACAGTAAAAATAAGATTTACACCTAGTTTAATTATTTTTTTAAAACTTTCTACATTAGGTCCATAACCTTCTTTTTTTCTATCGGGAATATATGTATGAACTTTTTTTCCAATTGATAAAAAATATTGTGATAATAATGCAGCTGAAGTAGCTCCATCAACATCATAATCACCAAAAACTCCTATTAATTCATTTTTAATAATGCATTGAAAAGTGCGATCCACCGCTTCTTTCATATCTTTTAATCTAAAAGGGTTAGGTAAGAGATTTTTAATAGTTGGATTTATATAAAAATTAATATCTTTAATATTATTTTTTCTTATTGCTAACAGTCTTGAAACAATTTCATTTAGTGAATATTTTTCTGAATACTTTTGTACATCATTGTCATCAAATTTTTTTAAGATCCAGCTCTTTCCTGTAACTGAAGTTAATTTCATCTAGCAACTTTATTTTTTAATATTTTGTTTGTTTTGCTACTTTTATGAAGAACTAGAGTTTCGCAAGTGAAATATTTATCATCACTTTTTATACCTTTAAAAAGATCTCCATCTGTAACTCCTGTAGCGCTAAAGATGACATCATCCTTTATCATATCACTTAAATTATACTTTTTATTCAAATCAGTTATTCCAAATTTTTTCGCTCTCTTTTTTTCATTCTCATTTTGAAATTTTAGTCGAGTTTGCATTTGTCCACCTAAACAATGTAAAGCTGCAGCAGCCAAGACACCTTCGGGAGCGCCGCCAGTTCCTATATATATATCTATTACTGACTTTTGATTACAAACAGATATAGCGCCAGAAACATCTCCATCATTTATAAAAAAAATCTTAACACCCATATCTCTTAAAGATTTTATAATTAAACTATGTCTTGGTCTTTCAAGAATACAGGCGGTTAATAAATTTGGTTTTTTATTACTAGCTTCAGAAAGCAATTTGATATTTTTTTCAATTGAAAAATCTAGATCTACTAGATTATTTGGCATATTAGGTCCTATTGCAATTTTTTCCATGTACATATCTGGAGCATTTAAAATATTACCTTTTTTGGCAACAGCGAGAACAGACATTGCGTTTGGTAAATTTTTTGCTGTAAAATTTGTTCCCTCTAGAGGGTCAACAGCTATATCAAACTCTTCGCCTAACTTAGTTCCTACTTTCTCATTTATATAAAGCATTGGCGCTTCATCCATTTCACCTTCACCAATAACTATTTTACCTTTCATGTCGATTTTGTTTAAAGTTTTGCGCATTTCATTAACAGCTGATCTATCAGCTCCAATTTTGTCATTTTTGCCTATAAATAACGAAGCACCATAAGCCCCCCTTTCGGTTGCATGAGCAAAAGAATTTATTAAATCTTTTTTAATGGTCATTTAAATTTTTTCAATTCTAATAAACGTTGGTTTTTTTACTAAGTATTTATTTTTATTTAGATTTAAAAGTAAATTATTATAATTTTTTTCTAAACTTTCGTGAGTAATTATTACAATTGATGCCTTTTTATTTTTTTTATCTGGATTTTGTATTAAATTTTTAATTGAAATTTTATTCAAAGCAAAAGCTTTCGTAATGGACGACAGAACTCCAGAAACATCATTTACTTCAATTCGTAAATAAGAAGAACATAAATTATTTTCCATATTAAATTTACGTATTTTCTTTCTTAAAGAAGAAGGAATGCCAAAAGGATATTTGATATTACCTCTTAAGATGGATAATAAATCAGACATTAACGCAGATGAAGTAGGACCAGGACCAGCACCCTCTCCTTGCATTATGCTTTCCCCAATTGGGTTGCCATGTAAAATAACAGCATTCATTACACCGTTTACATTACCTATATAAGATTCTTTGCGTACTAAACATGGGTAAACTCTTTCAAAAAGCTGATTGTTAATTCTCTCTGAAATACCAAGTAATTTTATCCTGAGATTTAGTTGATTGGCAATTTTAATATCTTTAAGTTCAATATTTTGAATGCCTTCTAATAAACATTTTTCCTTAGAAATTTTTGTATTAAAAGATAGTGACGATAATATTTTTACTTTAGCTAAAGTATCGTATCCATTTAAATCGAATTTTGGTTCATTTTCAGCGTAACCTAGTTTTTGCGCATTTTTTAAAACATTATGAAATGTATCATTAGATTTCTCCATTTCACTTAATATATAATTGCACGTTCCATTTAAAATGCCATAAACTTTATAAATAATGTTTGTTGCCAAACCTTCTTTTATAGTTCTAAGTATTGGAATGCCACCCGCAACAGAAGCTTCAAATTCAAGATTAACATTATTTTTTTCTGCTAATGATGATAAATAATCACCATGTTTTGCAATAAGTGCTTTATTGGGTGTGATGACATGAATTTTATTTTTTAAAGCAGTTTCTACAACTTTTTTTGATATACCATCAGACAATCCTACTGCTTCAAAAAGAATATCAATTTTTCTCTTTTTGAAAATATCAAGTGGATCCTTGAAAAATAAGTTTTTGTTTATTTTAAATTTTCTTTTTTTGTTAATATTTTTTGCAGATATAGCTGCTATTTGAATTTTTTTACCAGTTTTAATTTCAATATCTTTCTTTTTAGTATTTAATTCATTTAACAAATAATTCCCAATTTGACCAAGTCCTACAACAGCTATATTAATTATTTTCATATAATAAAATTTTATTCTTGAGTATTATTTATATCAGGAAAAGATTTTATTCTACTTTGTTCTGATATTTTTTTAAATAAACTTTTAAAGTCTGAAACTCTCTCCTTTGTTTTTTTCACCAAAAGATGTTTTTTCTTTTTATTATTAACCTTTTTTTTAGTAAGTTTATTTTTTTTAGTTAATATTATTTCTTTTTTTGTTTTTAATTTTTTTTTTTTTGCTAAACTTTTTTTGTTTTTATTCTTATCTTTAATTTTTTTTTTTTTTTTTTTTTTA
>Ga0114997_10004639_pt1 | contig 10587 bp, 6 predicted proteins | sample ArcticOcean_MG_C_2_FD_87045 | JGI IMG/M metagenome (GOLD analysis project Ga0114997, IMG submission 87045) | Marine microbial communities from western Arctic Ocean - ArcticOcean_MG_CB4_136 | ecosystem: Environmental > Aquatic > Marine > Oceanic | place: Arctic Ocean: Canada Basin | collected... | reverse complement strand
CCGTCAGGGTCTTTTATAAATGCCAATCCTTTCATGTTGCCGTCATCAGGCTTTTTTACAAATTCTATTCCGTGCTTTTCAAAGTTCTCAGAAGCTTCATAAACATCCGGAACCGTTATTCCAATATGACCGAAACCCCTTGGATCAGAATTGCCATCATGATAACTAAAAGATTCATCACTTTCTGTTCCCCAATTATGAGTAAGTTCCAACATGGCTTTCTGACGAAATGCGTAAGCCGCTCGTTCTTGAGAGTCATCTGGTACAGGCTCATCTCCCTCTCTAAGATATCCCAAAAAATACAAACTGAATTCCATTGCAGGAAAATCCAGCTTCTTGATCAGAGTCATGCCAAGCACGTTCACGTAAAATTCTAGTGAAATCTCAGGGTCTTTGATCCTTAGCATTGTCTGATTAAAGATAAATTCTTCAGTACCTTCTGCTTTAGTTTTTTTAAGTTCTTCCATTTTTCTCCTTTAACTGAACTGTATGATCCTGAATACTAGCTTAAATTACAAACAATTATTGAATCACTTAAATATTTCTTTTAATACCTTGGCTGTAAATAATTTATCAAATTGTTGCAACAAGAGTCTCAAAGGAGCTATATTGCTAGCTGCACTTTAATGATATGAGTGTATTTTTTAAAATTTGGGGAAAAATATGAGATTTAGTAAATTTACCATAGGCTTTACTTCCGTTTTAAGCCTTTTAGCATTTCCAGTTATTTCATTTGCAGAAGAAGGAGATTCAGCAAACTTAATAGAAGAAGTTACAGTTACGGCTCGTAAAAGAGAAGAAACTTTATTAAGCATTTCTGAATCCGTAACAGCAATATCAGGATCTGATATTGATAACCAAAACATTAAAGGATTGGATAAAATTGGTCTATTAGTGCCCAACCTAAATCTTGCAATGAGAGCAGATGGATATCCAAACGTTTCCATGAGAGGTATAGGAGCTTTTGGCTTAACTCAAGGAGTTGGATTCTATTTAGATGATGTTCAGCTTTTTAGTGATGCTTCATCACGATTTGGAGATTTAGATCGTATTGAAGTTTTGAAAGGGCCACAAGGTACATTGTACGGTGGAAGTAACATTGGCGGTGCAATTAAGTTTGTCAGCAAAAGACCAACCCTTGGAGATAACTCTGGAAGAGTGAAAGTGCAAGTAGGCAACCAAAGCATCCAAGATATAGAAGCTTCATACAATACTGACCTAAATGATACATGGGCAATGAGAGTATTTGCTTACTCAAGAGAAGATGATGGTTTTTTAACAAATCCAAATTCAGACAACATAGACAACCAACCGGCTAATGCTGGCGCCTATGAAGAGAGCGGAATTAGAATTTCTGTAGCAGGACAGCTTGCAGACAACCTTAGTGTTTACGCTTCTCTTAGACAAAATGAATACGATGGACCTGTAAATGCTTGGGCCAGAGAACTTGGAACTCCAGGAAACTTTACCTACCCTAAAATATTAGACACCGGAAGGAATTCTTCTCGTGATGCAGAAACTACAGGCATGCACCTTGAATTAAATTGGGAAATGGATGGATTTGATCTGACCTCAATAACTTCTTATACAGACACTGAGAGTACAAGAGTTACTGACGTTGATTTAACACAATTCTGGTACTTCAACACTACCAGACCTGAAGAGATGGAAATTACTACTCAAGAAGTTCGTTTAACGTCTACAACAGACAGCGACCTTCAGTGGATAATCGGTGCTTACGCTTCGAGCTATGAAAGAGTCATGAATTCATTTTTAACATTTGGTCCTGATGCCATAGGAATAGGCGCAGTCTTTTCTATGCCATTTGAAGTGACTAACGAAGAAAACACCCATAGAGCTATTTTTGGTAATCTTTCTTACGAAACCGGAGATTGGAGATACGATCTTGGCTTAAGAGCCGATAAGTGGGAAGAAGATGAAAGCAACCTTGATGCAGAAACAAATGGCGGAATACATCAAAGTTCTATTGACGACACTGAAATACTTCCAAGACTGTCAATAACTCGTAACTACGAAAATTCAATTGCATATTTTACTTCATCTCAGGGTTATGAACCTGGTGGATTAAATCAAGCTGCTCCTTACACGGATGCAGCCGGCAATAGGCTGTTAGCTTCATTCAATAAAGAAGAAGCAACACAACATGAATTAGGATGGAAAGGAACAATTCTAGATGGCAGAGGAACAGCTTCTTTTGCTTATTTTGATATTGATTACAAAGACAGAGCTTTCCAAGTTGTAGCTCCTAACCCAGGCGGTCCTGGACTTATTGAGTATGTTTATAATGTAGGAGATACTGAACAAGATGGTGTTGAGGTTGAATTTGCATTAAAAGCATCTGAAAACTTAACTTTAACTCTTGCCTCTGCTTGGTTAAATGCTGAATTTGTTGACGGAACTGTCTTACCTGATGGAACCGACTTAAGTGGACAAACTCCTTCAAATTCAATCAGTCAAAGCACAATGATTACATCAAGCTATGCAAGAACATTGTCCAGTGGAACTGACTTTACGTTCGATATGCAATGGAGTTTTAATGGTCAAGGAATAAGCATGCCTCCTACGAACCCTCTTAAAAATCCAAGCCATGAAGTCTTGAATATTCAATTTGGATTCACTAACGGACCATGGGACTTTGATATAACCTTGGATAATGCTCTGGGCGAAGACTACTACACTGATTTAGAAGTATTCCCTAATCTATCCAATGACCAAGCTACGATTGGAGATACGTTTATTATCGGTACATTTGGTACCCCTAAACTTACTCAAGCAAGCTTAACTTATAACTTTTAATTAGGAGAGAAAGATGGCCGAAGTAGCTAACCCTCAATACAACCCAAGTGGTGTTGCTGATTGCATAGACACCAATAAGTTGCCTTGGATGCCCCTACCTAATGTTCCTGGCATGTCTATTAAGCCTGCCAGAGCAAGCGGTGAAAGTGGTATCTTTAGCCTCATTTTTAAACTGGATGCGGGAAGCTCTCTTCCCGCCTCTGTTTATCTTGGAGGTATGGATATGTTAATACTTTCGGGACAAGCTGAGTATCATCAAGAAGACTCAAAAAGTATTTTAAATCCTGGAACATGGGGTTTTGTATCTGCCAATTCTAGAGTTAATTCTTTCCTGGCAATTGAAGACACTGAAGTTTTAGCTAACTTTCATAGTGGTGTTGCTTTCTTGAAAGAAGACGGGTCTTTGGACTCTATATTCACTGCTTTGGATGTTCTTCAGATGGCCAAAGATGAAAAAATTCTATTGGTTCCTAACTCTTTAGAAGCTTGCATGGAATTAGAAGGCGAGCAGTACAAAGGAAACGGAGAACCTCTAGCTATTGCTAGTGGCAATGCAGGTAAGCTCGTTAATGACGTGGTTGATACTTCGAACAGCCAAGAAGTTAATCACCCTCATTTTGTAGACACCAGAGAAGTGCCGTGGTTGGTTCTACCTGGCATGGAAGATGTAGGTCTTAAAATCTTGAGAGTAAGTGCAGAAACTGGACACATTTCTTTAATAGTTAGACACAACGGGGTGGCAGATCCACACACTCACATTGGCGCAAGTGACTTCCTTGTTTTACAAGGACGACTTGGAGTCAGAGCAGGACCACCAGAAGGGTACGGTCCGGGAATATGGTTTTATGAACCAGCCGGTGCCAGACATGACGCGACGCAAAGAGTCACCGATGAAGATCTAATTTATACGGCAAACCTTTACGGCCCGGTTATGTTTGATTCAGGTCCTGGAACTCAGATTGAATCTCTATTGTCTTGGGTTGAGTACAAAGCCATGGCTGAAGCCGGTGGTGTTAAATTAGTACCTAGCACAAGACCAGATGATTCAAGCTTATTGGCTTGGGCACCTCTGAAATCGTAATTTAGGAATTAACCTTAAAACAGGCCATAATAAAACTATGGACGGTGATTTTATTTTAAAAAATGCTTCTGTTGTAGATGGAAGCGGTACCTCATCTTATTCTGGTCATGTTCATGTGTCTGGCAATAAGATTGAAGCTATTTACACTGAGGATTCAGAACTCTTAAACCAAACAGCAGAAATTGTAGACGTTTCTGGTCAAACGGTAATGCCGGGTTTAATTGATGCTCACTGTCACATAAGCTTTGATGAACCTGTCTCGAATGACGAACTCTTTTTTCACAGAAGAGAGGGTCTTGCCTCAATAATAGCTGGCACCAACGCTTTAAAAGTCCTTCAATCAGGAGTGACGAGCTTCTTTGATGCTGACAGTTTATACAACGTAGGCGTTGATCTTAGGGATGCCATAGAGAGTGGAATTATTCCTGGACCGAGAATGGCAGTAGGAGGCAATGCGTTGTTAACTTCAGCTGGCGGAACGGCGGGCAGGTTAATACCGGATGAAGGGAAAAGAGGCTACGGAGCTGTCGTTACTAATAGAGATGAAATAGTTTTAGAGATAAGGCGACAAATTAAGATGGGTGTTGACTGGATAAAAATCCACGTTACAGGAATGGTGCCTAGACAAGATTCAGAGGGTGAATTGCAAGCATGGAGTTTTGAAGAGCTTAAATTGGCGTGTGACACGGCCCATGAACTAGGAATACCCGTTGTGGGTCATTGCAGAGGAGCTGCAAGCTTAAAAGATGCAGTGTTGGCTGGTATGGACATGATTCTCCATGGAACTTACATGGACGAAGAAGGTTTGGAATTAATGGTAGAGAAGAATGTGCCTTTGGTACCAACGTTTACATTTCAAGCAAATTTAATTGACTATGCAGACCAAATGGATGCTTCGAAAGATTATAAAGAAATATTTGAAAAAGAAATTCAAGATAACGTTGGCATGTTTAGAAAAGCTTTTGATGCAGGCGTTCCGTTTCTGTGCGGAAGTGAGAGCGGTTTTTCCGTTACGCCCTATGGGGACTGGCATTACAGAGAACTAGAAGTCTTTGTTGATAAACTAGACATGACTCCTTTAGAAGCAATTACTTGTGCGACAAAAAATGCTGCCGTTGCAATGAGAAAGGAGAACGAATTAGGTTTAATCTCTCCGGGTTACAAAGCAGACCTTTTAGTGATAGACGGCGACCCAACAAAAGACGTGACTGTCTTAGGAAAAAAAGAATTAATTAAGTACGTTATTCAAGACGGGAAAGAGGTTGATTTAACACCAGCAAAAGAACGCATTAAAGATCCTGCAGGTTGGCGAATTTCATCTTACTCTGGAAAAATACTGAAGAAATAATTCTTTTGTTCAACACCAACTAGACTTAAATACCTGGCAACTAAGAAATTAAAAGATGCAAATCTTAAAAGATATTGAAGCAATAGTAGGCACTAAAGGAATGCTGACAGGGCATGACGTTTCTAACAGGAGAGCTGGAATCTGGATAGACGAAGGAATCAAAGCGGAAGCCATAATCAGACCAAAAAATACTGAAGAATTATCAAAGGTTCTGAAAATTTGCAATGAGAACAAACAACCCGTTGTGCCGCATGGCGGCTTAACAGGTCTTGCAGAAGGAGCCATAACTCAGGCTGGTCAAATAGCTATATCCACTGAAAGATTAAATGAGATTGAAGGCATAGACACCATAGGCAGAACAATAACCTTAGGTGCTGGCGTGCCACTTGAGAAAGCTCAAAATGTGGCGGAAGAAAATAACTTAATGCTAGCCGTTGATTTAGGTGCTCGAGGCTCGTGCACTATTGGTGGCAATATATCAACTAATGCCGGTGGCAACATGGTCGTCAAATACGGAATGACACGAGACTCTGTACTGGGATTAGAAGCCGTATTGGCTGATGGAAGAATCGTTACTTCACTAAATGAAATGCTAAAAAATAATTCGGGATACGACCTGAAACAACTCTTTATCGGTACTGAAGGAACATTGGGTTTTGTAACGAGAGCTGTATTGCGACTCAGAGAAAAACCTAAAAGCACAAACACGGCTTTATTGGCTGTTAATTCTTTTGATCAAGTAACACAATTTCTAAAACACATCGATAGAGGCCTTGGTGGAAACTTAAGTGCTTTTGAAGTTATGTGGGAAGATTTTTATAAGCAAGTTACAACGGCGCCTGCACTCAACAACCCTCCCCTAACTCAAGGCTTCCCTTATTACGTTCTAGTAGAAACAACTGGATCAAATCAAGTAAAAGATTCGGAACATTTTGAAGAATTATTAGCAGAAGCATTAAATTTAGAAATCATTGAAGACGCCGTCATTGCAAAGTCTGACTCGGACCGATCCAGCCTTTGGGCTATAAGAGATGATGTAGAGCAGCACTATCAAGACGGACCCGTAAAAATGTTTGACGTAAGTATGCCGATTCTGTCAATGGAACAATACATTAAGGATGTCCATAAAAAGTTCTCGGAAAATTGGAGTACGTATAAATGCGTTGTTTTTGGACATTTAGCGGACGGCAATCTTCACGTTGTTTCGGGTGTAGGATCTGATGATAAAGAGTCCATCAAAAAAATGGAATCTTGTATTTACGACCCTTTAAGATCTATTGGAGGAGCCGTCTCTGCAGAACACGGTATTGGTTTAGAGAAGAAAGATTATCTCGGTATTTCAAGAACAGAAATTGAGATAGATATCATGAGAACTCTCAAACAAACACTGGATCCAAACAATATACTTAATCCTGGAAAAGTTTTTGACTAAACCCCCGCAATCCACTTCAATCTAGATACATGAGAAGTTTTCCAAATAAAAAGGATGGCTATTCAGCCGTTGCGATTCTTACCTTAGCTCAAATATTTGCCTTTATAGACCGGCAAATTCCTGCCATGTTGGTCGAACCTATAAAACAGGATTTTGGCCTATCGGATTCAGAGATCGCTTTATTGGGAGGAGCTGCTTTCTCAATATTCTATGCCGTCATGGCGCTACCGATTGGTTTTGCAGTAGATAGATACAACAGAACTCGAGTATTGGGTATCGGTGTATTTGTGTGGTCAATAATGACTGCTTTAGCCGGTCTAGCAAATTCTTTTGGTAAATTATTTGGGGCCAGAATAGGAGTCGCCGTCGGCGAAGCAGTTATGGCTCCTACAAGCGTGTCGCTGGTTAGTGATTACTTTCCTGAGAACAAGCAAGGAAAGCCGATGGGAATTATTACTTCGGGAGTGTACATCGGCATAGGTATAACTCTTTTAGGTGGCGGCTTTCTTATAGATTATCTAACAGAGATAGGCGGCATAACCCTGCCGGTTATTGGATACGTAAAACCGTGGCAGGCAACGTTTATGTTTGTAGGAATACCGGGTTTATTTGTTGCTTTAGGAGCATTCCTATTAAGAGAACCGAATAGAATCGAAGCACTAAAGAGTGTTGATTTAGAAACAGAAAAACAAAACGTCTTCCGTCACGTAAAAGACCATCAAAAAACCTTACTCCCAATGTTTGGCGGTCTCATTTTCATGGCACTAATATTTTATTCCTTTACCTTCTGGGCTCCGACGATGATGATAAGAACATACGGCATGTCATTGTCAGAAGTTGGTTTTATATTAGGAATAATAACCATAGTGAGTTCTATAACAGGAACAATTTTAGCTGGGTCCGCTGTGGATTTCCTACGTAACCGAAACTACTCAGATGCACCCGTTAGAGCTGCAATGTTCGCAGTTATTTTAGCGCTGCCCCCCATAGTTTTACTTTCTTTCGTTCAAAGTGAGTTTGGGGCATGGGCTTGCATTGCATTTTATCTCTTATTCATCAGTTCATTCGCTCCTTTGGGGCTTTTGGCCATAAGCGGAGTTAGCGCTGGGCACGTTAAAGGTCAACTAGCAGCTGTTCATGCATTCTTGATGATGGCTTTTGGGTTAAGTCTTGGACCTCAAATAACCGCTTTTTTTACGGATTTTATTTTTATGGATTCAAATCATTTGATTTGGTCAGTCTCTTTAACCGGAGCTATTGTTCTGCCAATATCTGCCTACTTATTTAAAATAACACTGCCTAAATACAGGGAGTCATCTGAAAGATTAAAGAGATAACTTGATTAAGGTTCAAGCTCTATCAATGGTAACTTTTGGTAATCTAAAGCTTCTCTAAAAGTGTTGTGATAATGATGAAGAGCCGGTTCGTTCCTTCCAAAAGTAATTTTATCTATCAATCCTGATCTCATGCCTTTATGAGATGCTGCAGCTACAACGTAATCCTCATCTCTAATAACGCTCCCAAAGCCCTCACTCCCTACTTCTTCAATGGGCACATCAATTCTTTCAAGTTCTTTAATAACCTCTGAATGGTAATAAAAAGAAACCTTAGAAACACTCTTATGAGGAGAATCTTCTAGAGGGTATTCTCTGACTAAGATAATTCCAAAATTTGAGACATTCAGTATTATGTTCGGAAACAAAAAATAGACAGGGAAAGCACCTTTGCGTATGTCCCAATCTTCTTCTGGTTCTTCTTTCATGGCGTCTATGTCTCTTTTGCAAAGGGTTATCCGTGAATTGCGTTCAAACGTATCAAACATTTGTACATTTCCATGAAAGGATTCAAACAGAGAGTTTTTATGCAACGTAGAGAAGTGATAAGACTCGCCAAAAGTATCAATTGCTAACTTCCAATTCATGTCTGTAACGTACTCAGTCTCTTCCCCAAGAATCAGATCTTCAAAGCCCCAAGAGTCGAGCTCTTCCATAAGCTTTGGTCCTAAAAGTGCATTTACATCAATAACGCCCTTTGGATTAGGGTGCACCCATAAAAAACCGTACTTTTCTACACAAGGCAATTCTTTTAATCCGTAACAACTTTTGTCTATGTGACCAAAATGGTCCGGTTTAGGAAATCCTATTAATTTTCCTTTGTTATCATAAGTCCAACCATGAAATGGACATGAAAATTTACTCTTTAAACCTTTTTTCTCATTTTCTACAATCACTGCTCTGTGGGCGCATACATTTGCAAACGCTTGGAAAGTACCGGTTTCATCTCTGGTGGCCAGAATCGGGACACCGAAATCTTCTATTGTCAAAAAGGAATCAGGCTCTGGCAAGTCTCCAGACATCCCTATGATCTGAGGGTACTCCTCAAAGAACTTACGTTTTTCTTGGGTAAATCTTTCTTCGGACGTATAGGTATCAGCAGGATTTTCTAAGATACCTTTAGCATCCACATTGGTTCCTTCACTTAAATGTGAGATTAACCCTTTTAATAATCTAACTTGCTCTTCTTTTAACATGACAATAATTCTAATTTTTTTATTAAAACCAGACAAACATTATTGCAGGTATAGAAACAACCACTATTAGCACTTCAAGAGGAAGCCCTAACCTCCAATAATCCCCAAATTTATAATTCCCAGGACCCATAACCAATGTATTGCATTGGTGTCCTATGGGAGATAAAAATGCACAGCTTGCTCCAACAGCAACCGCCATTAAAAATGGCTCTATTGGATGACCAAGCTGATTCGCAATTGCCATAGAAAGAGGTGCCATTATTACAGCCGTGGCTGCATTATTAATTAAGTCCGATACAAACATGGTGATGATCAGTAACATCGCCAACAACCAGACGACATTCACATCTACAAAATTAACAGAAAGAAAGGTGGCTAGAGATGCTGTTAATCCTGAAGTAGTTAAAGCCTCTCCAATAGGAATCATTGCCCCTAGCATTACAACCACAGGCCATTCTATGTGTCTGTAAATTCCATCGCCAGTTAATAATCTTGAAGCTGCAAAAGCTAAAACACAAAGTAAAAAGGCAACGATAATATCTAAGACGCCCGTAATGATTAAAACCAGAGATAGAACAAATATTGCCAATGCTTGATAAACCTTTGAAGTATCTCTGATGACGTCTAAATCTCTTTGCCAAAGAGGAATGAGGCCCAATAATTCAAGTTTTTCAGCAGCCCTTTCATCGCTACTTCTGGTGGAGAGCAATAAAACGTCTCCGGATTTAAATAATTCACGAGCCAATCTTCTTCTGTATTTAGAGCCTTTCCTCCAGAGACCTAAAAGAAAGATATCTCCGCCAGAAAGCCGCATAAAGTAGTTAAACTTCCTTCCTATTAACCTGGATCTAGGAGTTATCATGGCTTCTATCTCCCCCAGGTCACCTTCTTTAATATCATGATTAAAATCCGGATCGATAGATAAACCAAATTCAGTTTGAAAATTAGCAGCGTCATCAGGAGATATCTTTAGCACCAGGATCTGAAGGGCATCAAAAGTTTCAAAATTATGAGGCTTTCGTATTCTGCCTTTATCAGAAACAACGCCCATTAAAACAGTATCCGATCCAAGATTGGCGGTAAGGGTATGAATACGCTGACCAACCAGCTTACTGTCTTCATTAATAGTCATCTCCACCAAGTAGTCTTGAATATCAACCAAGGGTCTCTGGAGTCCATTGGGTTCTCTCTGCCTTACCAGTCGCCATCCGAAAACCGTAATAAATAGAATACCTAAGAAAGTGATAGGAAGGCCAGCGTAAGCAAAATCAAAAAAACCAAAGCCTTCAGAACCTGCCACGTCATCTCTAATTTCAGAAATGATGATATTTGGAGGAGTGCCAATTTTTGTGTTCATGCCTCCAAGAATGGAGGCGAAT
>Ga0114997_10004638_pt1 | contig 10588 bp, 10 predicted proteins | sample ArcticOcean_MG_C_2_FD_87045 | JGI IMG/M metagenome (GOLD analysis project Ga0114997, IMG submission 87045) | Marine microbial communities from western Arctic Ocean - ArcticOcean_MG_CB4_136 | ecosystem: Environmental > Aquatic > Marine > Oceanic | place: Arctic Ocean: Canada Basin | collected... | reverse complement strand
AATATCAATCTTAAAAGATGAATCCAAAACATCCAAGTTTACTTTAAAATCACTAAAAACCATTGTAACACTTTGATCAAAATCATTCATAAAAGTAATTTTTTTTATTTTACTATCTTTTATAATTAATAAAAAAATATTATTTTCTAGCTCTTTGTTTTTTGGTGTGAACTTCACATGATTATCATCGTTATATAAGTATGATTTTAAAACAAATTTTTTGTTTATCACGTCTTTATTAGTCATAATTTCAAAGAAATTATTTTGCGCTTTATTATTTATAGTCTGGATAATAGCTTGATCTAAATCAATATCAAGAGTGGTTACAAGCGCCCCATCAGATATGAATTTAATCTTGTTAGGTCTTAGATACTCTAAAATATACTTTGATTTTTTTTTATACAACAAAACTCCATTGCTTTCTTTAACCAAAGATCCATTTTCATTATATGTATACTGAGTGAAAGACGATGAAAATGAATTTAACTTCTCAATATAATTAAAATAATTAAAATTTTCTACTCCGTAGCTACTGCTAAAGGGCAAAACAAACATAAGTAAAAAAAAAATATTTTTTACTTTTAAAATATTAGTCTTTTTTAAGAACATTTCTCGTTCCATTTTTTTGAATAGCAGTAACAATATGCATTTCTTCCATTTTCTCGATCATTCTAGCAGCTCTATTATATCCGATTTTTAATCTTCTTTGTAAATACGAAATTGATGCTTTGTCGCTTTCAATGACAATTTGCACTGCTTGCTTATATAGTTCGTCTTCGTCATCGTCGTCACCTTCCTTATATAGAGACTTTAAATCATTGCTATTGCTTTCTATTATTTCTTCTAAATATTCGTTTTCTACGCCGTCTTTTAAATAATTAATTACATCTTTTACTTCCTTATCAGATACAAAAGCTCCGTGTACTCTTTCTGGAATCATTGTTCCAGACTCTAAATAAAGCATATCTCCATTACCTAAAAGATTTTCTGCTCCGGCTTGATCCATTATTACTCTTGCATCAGTTTTTGAAGAAACTTGAAAAGCTATTCTTGAAGGTATATTTGCTTTTATAAGTCCTGTTATCACATCTACCGAAGGTCTTTGTGTTGCCAGTATCAAATGTATTCCTGCAGCTCTGGCTTTTTGCGCTAATCTTGCTACTAACTCCTCTACTCTTTTCCCAACAACAAAAAATAAATCTGCAAATTCATCTACAACTATGACTATTTTTGGCATATGCTCTTCTTCTATAGAGCTATCGTTTTCAATTTTTGTATTATAGCCATCTATATTTCTCACGCTATACTTTTGTAATAATTTGTATCTACGCTCCATTTCTTTAACACTCCACATTAAAGCGTTTGCCGCTAAATTCATATCAGTAACTACTGGAGTCAACAAGTGTGGAATTCCATCATATATCCCGAGCTCAATCATTTTTGGATCAATCATGATCATTCTCACATGCTCAGGGCTAGATTTGTATATTAGGCTTAATATCATGGAATTTATTGCAACTGATTTACCAGAACCAGTTGTTCCAGCTACTAAGAGGTGGGGCATTTTTGCCAAGTCAGTCATCACAGGGGATCCTGAAATATCTTTACCTAAGCCAATCGTCAGCTTAGACGAACATTTCTCAAATTTTTCTGATTTTAGTATTTCTGACAACCTTACTATTTGTTTATTTTCATTAGGAATCTCTATACCAATAACATTTTTTCCAGGAATAACTTCTACTACCCTTACATTTGTAACAGACAAGGCTCTAGCAAGGTCTTTTGATAAGTTAGTAATCTTGCCTGCTTTCACTCCTGCCTCAGGCTCTAATTCAAATCTTGTTATAACTGGCCCTTGATTGACAGCTACTACGCTAGCCCTAACACCATAATCTTCTAACTTAATCTCAACGAGTTTTGATAGTGTTTTCAGTGTATCTTCTGAGTATGACGAGACTTCATCTATAGAGTCATTCAATAAACTTAAAGGAGGTATTTTCGAAGAGCTGCTACTATCAAACAAAGGAATCTGTTTTTCTTCTTCGATACGGTTAGAAAAATTAGTAATTTTTACTTCTGGCTCAATTCTAATGTCATCAACTCTCTTTAGCTTTTCAAGCTTCTTCTTAAATTCAATATCTTTCTTTATACTATCTGTATTATTATTTTTTAAAATAAACGATGGGGCTTTTTTTATTAAAACAAATATATTGTTAATAAATCTCAGGAAATAATCTCCAATGATTTCAAATACAGTCACCCAGTGAAATTTTATCCAGAAAGTAAGTCCTGCTATTAAGAAGGTTACTAGTAACATAGTAGAACCAATAATATTAAAACTGTTTGTTAATATAGACGCTACGAAATCTCCTAATAAGCCGCCAGATCCAACCTCAAGATTGCTATAAGAGTAATGAATGCTGAAAAGTGAGCAAAGTGAAATTAAAACAAATACATACCCTATGTATCTTGGAAAGCTGCTTTCACTCTCTTCGTTATGAGAGCTATTATAAATAATTACTGCAATAGAAATAAATAATAGAGGTATTAAGAATGCTACCTGACCAAAAATAAAATACAAAGTCTCGCTTAAATATGACCCAAACTGACCACCTAGATTTTTTGTCTCCGATGAAGATGAATTCATCCAGCTTCTATCATCTTTGTGGTATGTGGTTAAAACTAAATATACATATAATGATATAGAAAATGTAAATAATAGTATGGCCTCTCGAAGGGTTTGAGAGATATATTTATTTTTAGAAGCTGCGATGGGTCTTTTTTTTCTTTTATTTTTCAATTTATTTGTACCAAAATGTCGAGATCTAAACTAAATATGCTCAAAATCCAAAAAGCAAAAAAAATAAGCTTTTTAACCTTCCTTTTGTTTCATGATTATACTATATTTAACATAAATATTAACTTAATAGATTAACTCTATTCGTTTTAAGTCACACTTAATAAGGAAATTAATTGAACAATAAAAAACACTCAAAACTCATTATTCTGGGATCAGGACCTGCTGGTTATACAGCAGCTGTTTATGCTGCCAGAGCTAATCTTAAACCAACTTTGATTACTGGATTGAGCAAAGGTGGTCAATTAATGACCACTACTGATGTGGATAATTGGCCCGGAGATTACGATGGACTTCAGGGGCCAGATTTAATGGAGAGAATGGAAAAACATGCTCTTAAATACAATGTAGATATTGTTTTTGATCACATAAATGAAGTGAATTTCAAAGGCAACCCTTTAACACTTAAAGGAGATGACGATATATACACTTCTGATGCACTTATAATATGTACAGGTGCTAGTGCAATGTATCTAGGATTACCAAGTGAAAAGGAGTTCTTAGGAAAAGGTGTTTCAGCATGCGCAACTTGTGATGGATTTTTTTATAAAAATAAAAAAGTATGTGTGATTGGTGGTGGTAATACTGCTGTTGAAGAAGCGCTCTATTTATCAAATATAGCTTCATCTGTAACACTAGTTCACAGACGAGACAGCTTAAGGTCTGAAAAAATATTACAAGACAAGCTATTTAGGAAAGACAACATTGAGATAATGTGGGACTCAGAGTTAGCTGAAGTTAAAGGTGATAATATGGGGGTAACCTCGGCAATTATAAAATCAAAAAAAGATAGTAGTGAGCAAGATATAAGTTTTGATGGTGTATTTATAGCAATTGGTCATAAACCCAATACTGACATTTTTAAAAATATACTAAAAATGGATAACGATGGATACATTATTGCAAATGATAAAAAATCTGATTACGCTACAGAAACAAGTATTGCGGGAGTCTTTGCAGCTGGTGATGTAACTGACAAAATATATAGACAAGCCGTTACCTCTGCTGGCACTGGGTGTATGGCTGCATTAGATGCAGAAAAATTTATTGATTCTTTAGAATAGATTTATATTTTTCACACGCATTATTTAAATTATCAGCAACAGCATTTGGAATTGTATATAGAAATGGTATGTCTTTATAACGAAAATATACTATGTCCTTTGCTTTTGTTATTGTAAACCGGAATGATTTTTTTTCTGGGTATTCTAAAGTATAAGACTCACTGCCAAGTCCTCTCCATACATGATTTTCCATCTCAAGTAACATCACCGCATCTTCGTTTAGAAAAAAAACATCAGAAAAATATAAATCTATGAAAGAGTTTCTAATAATAGATAATTCTGGATGAAATACCATATCCTTATGCTTAATTGTACATAAATCCTCTGATCCACCTATTCTTATATCAAACTCATCTGTATCTTTTAATTCTAATAAGTCATATTTCAATACCCAATTCTTGGTTGAAATGTCTGACAAGTCTTGAAAATAATCAACTTTATATATTTTATTAGCTTGCAAGATATAAACCTCATTGTGTTTATTGACATTACCAATCCATAAAGTTTTAGTGTTATTTATAGTTATTTTGTGTTCTTTCTCTTTTAAGTTAAATCCAAGTCTTCTTAAATTTTCAGTATTATTTTCATACACGTCTTTAACTTTATTATTTAAAAATCTCTGCAGCGACTGAGTTTTTTGCCTGTCAGCAAGAAAGTGTAGAGATGGTATTTCGTAAGAAGAAGAGGGATCTTCTCTTTTCAAAATTAGTTCATTATTATCTTTTTTAATTACTATCAAATTAGGAGAAACAATACCAATTGCTTCATATAAAGTTGAGGACTCTTCATTGTTATTTACATAGCTTTTATTGATAAACATATTAGCTATTACAAGAGAAACTAAGGCAGCTATAATAACAATTATTTTTTTCATTTATTTTTTTGTTTCTTTCTATATGCTGAAAATATTATAATAAATATACTAAGTAATATTGGCATTAGAAAAATATTAATAAATTTTAACAATGAGCCTAGGCCATCTATATCTTTATTTAAATTTCTTCTAACATCTCTTAATTCTTTTCTAACTTTCAATAGATCTTCTTGGAATAAATTATAATCTAAGCTGTTTTTATCTTCGACCGCACTATCTTTATATTTATTCTGCAATTGCACGAGTCTATTTTGAAGTCTATTTTCTTCAATATTAAATTTTTGCTCTGCTGCAAGCTTTAAATTATCTACAACAGTAAATGGTCGTGAAAAGGACTCTCTACTTGTGAGGCTAGCCAAAGTATTTCCACCTGCTAAATAGTCTAAAGAGTTAATAATAAGATCACCATTGCTAGCCCATGGAACTAAAACCTGCTCGCCATAAAAGTCTTGCACCCTAACCCACAAATAGTTTGCGGTAATATCTGCATCAGCGATTACTATAGCCTCTTTGCCATCATTATTTACTAATCCTGCAAGAACATTTGTCTCCCTTGAAACCATATAATTATCTAAAAGCACTGATGGATCAGGTAAATATCTAAATATGTTTTTATCTGTAATCGATGAGTCGTTGCTAGAAAATATTAATGGCGTAAACTTATTACTCATATTTGTATTAATAATAGTGCCTGAGAATGCGGCAGTTATAGAATTTAACTTATTAGTTATATTTAAATTTTTATTAAATGCGTTCTGAGGAAAGCTTAATATAGCAGCATGTTTAATTGGTCTGTCAGAATTTGCAGATGTTACTGGGATAGCATATTTTCTATCTAATAAAACTTTTTCTGTGTTAATTGAAACTCCTATTTTATTAAGAAGTTCTAAGAAATCTGAGGATTGAATGCCCCCTCCTTCTGGTGGCAAACTTGGGTCTTGAAAATCAGGATCTGCTTCTGAATAAACATCGTATAAAAGTAAAACCTTACCTTTATTCTCGTAAAACTTGGTTATTTTCTTTTTATCTACACTTGATAGTTTTTTAGGATGAACTAAGAAAATAATCTCAAAGCTGTCTAAATTTTTTGTTTTTTCAGTAATTTGCTCAACATCAAAAAGAGGTTTTAATTTTTGAATAATCGCCCATTCAGGTGTTGGTTCATTTTTAGTAAAGTTATACCCACCAAAAATAGGTAACGTACTCATTACACCAACCTTTGGTTTTTTTATCTCAAGAATGCTATATAGTATTTTAGTAATTTCGTATTCTATTGTAGCTTCCTTACCAGGATCAAAAAATTTAATAACTTTATAACTATCGTATCTATTAGCTGCCACTAGTCCAAAAAAAATATTCTCTTCTTTTGTTTTGGATGGGACACCCTGCAAACCATATTTCATAGCATTGTCTTCTTCGTCAGAGAATGGTATCGGGTCTATAATATTTAACTTTATTTTTCCTTTTGCGCGTAACTGATATTCTTCAAGTAATTCTTTTATACGCTTAGCATACGCTCTTAAATACGTATCTTCTTTTGTGAGGCTATCAGAAAAATAATAATTGAGTATAATTTGGTCATCTATTTTATTGATTATGTTGAGTGTTCCATCTCCTAAAGTGTATAAACTATTTTCAGTTAAATCAAAACGAAATCCTTTGAATACGTTGTTAGCAAACATTATAAATAGAACAAAGACTACTAATAGTAGAAAGATTTGAGCTTTGGATTTATTTTTTTCTGATATCAAGTTACCCGCCCTTTTTAATATTAACAAGCTCTATATTTATATAGAGAAATACACCTATCAAAGAAAAATAGTAAATAAAATCTCTTATATCAATAACACCTTTACTCAAGGAAGTGAAATGCGATAAAAAGCTTAATGATGCTATAGCGTCAACGGCTTCCTGTGGTAACCACGCATTAAAAAAATCTAGAACTAAATTTGTTCCGCTTAAAAGAAATAAAAAACAAACAACTACAGATATTATGAATGCAATAACTTGGTTTTGAGTTACTGAAGACATACATGAGCCAATAGCTAAAAACCCACCTGACATAAGTAAGCTCCCTAAATATCCTGAAAGGATTGCTCCATTATCAGGACTACCTAAATAATTTACAGTAATCCATATTGGAAATGTTAAGAGTAACGCTAACGCAATAAAAAACCATGCAGCTAAATATTTACCAATTACTACTTCTACTACTTTTACTGGTAATGTTAATATGAGCTCTATAGTTCCAGATTTTCTTTCTTCGGCCCACAGCTTCATTGAAATAGCTGGGACTAAAAATAAATACAACCAAGGATGAAAACCAAAAAAAGGCAAGAGATCTGACTGGCCTCTTTCAAAAAAATTACCCATATAAAAAGTGAAAGACCCTGATAGCAATAGAAATATCACTAGGAAAACATAAGCTATTGGAGTTGAAAAATACGATAATAATTCTCGGCTAAATATAATAGAAATATTCTTCATTTAATTGCCTACCCCGAGTGTAATTTCACGGAAAATATCATCTAAACTTCCGCCTCCTGAATTTTTTAATACGCTTGGTGTATCATTAAATAAAAGCTTTCCTTTTGCGATAATTGCCGCACGAGTACATACTGCCTCAACCTCTTCTAAAATATGTGTTGATACAATTATTGTTTTATTCTGTGAAATTTTTTTAATTAACTCTCTCACATCATATTTTTGATTTGGATCCAAGCCATCTGTCGGCTCATCCATGATTAATATCTCAGGATCATGAATTATTGCTTGAGCAATGCCAACTCTTCGTTTAAATCCTTTAGATAAATGCTCTATCCTCTTATAAATTACATCGTCCAGAGACAAATCATTGATAACAGACTCTATTGAATTATTAATATTATTTTTTTCTATACCGCGAATTTTTGCAATAAATAGCAAAAAATCATAAGTCGTCATTTCGCCGTACATTGGGGCTCCTTCAGGCAAATAGCCAATATACTTTTTCACTTCATATGATAAATTTGTGATCAGGTAATCTTTAATTTTAATTGCACCGCTTGTAGGCTCAATAAAACCAGTGATCATTTTCATAGTAGTCGATTTCCCTGCTCCATTCGGCCCAAGAAATCCTAATACCTCGCCTTTATTAACACTCAAAGATAAATTATCAACTACAGTAATACCATTATACTTTTTATGTAAATTTTTTATTTCAATCATATTAATTTAAAAGATATCACTAAAACCCGTAAAAACAGGGCTTAGTTGGTTAATTATGTTTATTTATTTACTGTCTTATCGACGCCATTTCGAATCATCTTATCTACAAACCAATAAGCAGCAGCTAATGGATTCAAAAGAACAGCGGCTCCCATGCTAACTTTTTGCGATGGGGATATAATATTTGGTGGTTTTACTACATTTTTTGAATCATTAAGGCAATTGTAGTAACTGTTTGTAATTCTATTTTGAGACAAATCAATGTTCTTATTAACTCTGACCTGTTGAATTACATTAGAATTTGAGCAATCTAAAGAAAGTTTTTCTTCTGTATCATTTTGTTCTAACGAAAATACGCTGAAAGATGTAAATAACAGAGTTAGTAGTATATATTTCATACAAAAATAATACTTTCTTATCATTGTTATGGCAAGAGATAAATTACAACGAGACTGAGAGAGTAAAATAATAACTAAATCAAAAGCTTATGAAGTAAAAAACTGACGAAGATGCTACTACAGCAACAAACATGCCGTATAAAATATCAACTATTGAAACTATCAAGGGCCAATCTTTTATTGTAGCTAAATTAGTTAAATCATATGTTGAAAAAGTCACTAACCCGTACAATAAAGAGTATAAAACTAATGAGCTATAAGAATTTTTTCTATAGACGGCAAAATAACAAAAAATAATAACCCATTATTGAAGATTACACTGAATATTAAAGTTGATGTTCAGAGTACGTTATCTGTCAAATACAAGGATAAATTTTTTGCGTAAAATTCTCGAGCCACAAAACCCAGTCAAACTGCATCAAGCAACAAGATGGCATTTTTATAAAGTCAATACTTATACTTTTTCTACGCCATGATATAAATTAACAACATGCTTCGCTTGCGCAAAAAATAACCATCTTTCAGATATCATTCCTATAAAGGACAAAAATATCGCTAGCAAACATAGCGCTATATTTTCATAAATAAAGCTGTGCGTGTAAATTAGAGAAAATGGGATTATAAAACCGAAAAGTATGGATAATATTTTAATTCTGAATAATTTTCTCTCAGCCACCTTATATCCAAATTCATCTGTTAAAAAAGTTCCTCCAGTATGACCGACATCTAATAATCTAACGTTAGTGCTTTTAAGTTTTACCGCTGCATTTGTTGCATCAACAATATTATATTTTGGCAAACGAATGACAAAGTAATAGATCAATTTTGTAGTCAATGAAATTGCTACCATTGTAAGTATATAGTTTTCGTAACTTGTAGTGTCATAGCCATTTAAATTTAGTATGAAGAAAAATATTAATCCTCCTAGCGCAAAACCAATAGTAATATAATTTATTGGTGTCCAAATTGTATTCCATTGAGGTATTGTTTTTAAGCAAGCATAAATCATTCCGGTGCAATATATTATAACTACTGACATTAAAAATATTAAAAAACTATAATACTGCATCAACATAAAATTATTGATTTGAAAATCTATATAAATAAAATATAAGTATAAAGATAATATTGGATAAAATAATATTGCTAATAAACCTTCTCTTGCAAGCCATGAAGTTTTGAACCTCATGAATGCACGCCATGCGTTTTTTGGATTTGCCAAATGGAATGTTGATGAAATGAGGCCCATTGTAAATAAAACTACACTTGTTATAGCTATCATAAAAAAAGTATTTTTATCTATTAATATTCCAAGATTTAAAAAATTAAATAAACATAGCAAAGAAATTAATGCATATCCTGCTCCTGATACCACTGTAAAAAATATTACTGAAAATGCCGGATGCATACTTTCTCCTTATAGTTCCACAACTTTATTTACCCAATCTTTAACCTTTCTTACAAGATTTGGCTCTCTTATTTCGTGCTGATTTATTATCACTTTATTCCTTGGTGGTAAATATTTATTCACTGGCTTATAGCCAAGCTCTGCAAAAAGATCTTGCCCATCTCTCTCACTAGAAACTTTTGATACTTCTGAATTTGGATCATCAAAATCTCCAAAATACCTAGCACTTGTGGGGCAGGTCATTACGCAGGCAGGCTTTCTTTCAGATTTTGGTAATTTTTCATCGTATATTCTATCTACACATAACGTGCATTTTTTCATTACACCCTCTTCTCTATCTAACTCTCTTGCTCCGTAAGGGCATGCCCATGCGCAATAATTACATCCCATACATTTCTCAGGGTCAACTAACACTATTCCGTCTTCTTCTCTTTTATATGATGCGCCAGTTGGGCACACAGTCACACATGCAGCTTCTTCGCAATGCATACATGACATAGGAAAATGTACTGTTTTATTTTCAGGATAATTTCCAGTTTCATAATGTCTTATTCTATTAAAAAAAACTCCACTTGGATCAGCTCCATAAGGATTATAGTCAGTAAGAGAACCAGATGTTCCCGAAGTATTCCATTGCTTACAAGCAATGGCGCAGGCATTACATCCTACACATTTATCTAAATCAACTACAAGTCCTAATCTCATTTTTCAAACCCACCCTTTGTTATGATATCTTTAAGAGATCTTGACAATCTCACTGGTTTTTTTGTGTTATATCTT
>Ga0114997_10004636_pt1 | contig 10591 bp, 13 predicted proteins | sample ArcticOcean_MG_C_2_FD_87045 | JGI IMG/M metagenome (GOLD analysis project Ga0114997, IMG submission 87045) | Marine microbial communities from western Arctic Ocean - ArcticOcean_MG_CB4_136 | ecosystem: Environmental > Aquatic > Marine > Oceanic | place: Arctic Ocean: Canada Basin | collected... | reverse complement strand
TCACCGGTTCTAATTGATTTGATATAAAAAATTAAAAATTTACAAATAATAGATAAAAGTATTAATAATAGAGATGCTCCTAACATTATTTGTATAGTTTGATGGCTCTTTCTTCAAAAGAGTTAGTTATTTTTTTAAGTCCTAACTCAAAAGATTTTTGCATAATTAGATTCAATATTGGGTTTTTTAATTCAAAATCAATAAAAAATTCTAACTGGGTTGCATGATTTACTTCTTTAAATGTCCATTCATTTTTAAGATGCTTTAATGGACCATCAAGATTAGTTACTATTATTTTATCTTTTTCCTTATAGTATGAAACTTGACTTGAAAAAGTTTCATTTAAGAGACTTTTACCAACTTTTAAATCTCCGTTAAAAGTAATTAAATCTTCGCTCTCATTTTTATTATGTATCTTGCCTGATATACACCAAGGAACAAATTCAGGATATTTTTCAATATCGAGAACCATATTAATAAGTTGATTTTTTTTACAAGGAATAATCTTTTTTATTGATGCTGATGACATTCAATTTTTTTATTTCTTGCATCCTGTAATTTTCTGAAGTCCTCATCGTCATGGTAGGAGGATCTTGTTAATGGTGAAGAAGATACTAATAAAAAGCCTTTAGTTTTAGCTATAATTTCTAGCTGCTTAAATTCATCTGGATGATAATAACGGTTTAGAGGATGATGTTTAGCTGATGGTTGTAAATATTGCCCTATAGTAATGAAATCAACTTCAGCAGATCTTAAATCATCCATAACTTGAATTATTTCCTCTTTACTCTCACCTAAACCAACCATAATTCCTGATTTAGTAAAAACACTCTTTTTAAAATTTTTTGCATTTTTCAAAAGTTCTAAAGAAGCAAAGTATCGTGCGCCAGGTCTTACGCTGGCGTAAAGTCTTGGAACAGTCTCAATGTTATGATTAAAAACATCAAGATCAGCCTCAAGAATCTTTTTATAAGAATCACCTTTTCGCAAAAAATCAGGTGTTAGAACTTCTATAGAAGTACCTGGATTTTTTTTTCTAGTTGCAACTACAACTTTATAAAAATGGTTTGATCCACCGTCTTCAAGATCATCTCTATCTACCGAAGTAATAACCACATGTTTTAAATTAAGAGCTTTTACCGCATTAGAGATTTTAATTGGTTCAAAAACATCTAAAGCAATGGGCTTACCTGTTTTAACATCACAAAAAGCACATGCTCTTGTGCATGTGTCACCCATAATCATAAAAGTTGCGTGTTTCTTGCTCCAACATTCAGTTATATTAGGACAATTAGCTTCCTGACATACGGTCACTAATTTGTTTTGATTTACAACTTTTTTTGTTTCAAAAAAAACTTGAGTATCAACTATTTTAGACCTGATCCACTCAGGTTTCTTTTTAATTGGATTAATTGGTTTATTTATTTTTTCCGGATGTCTAATTTTCATTTTAAATATATTTAATACTATTATAATAAAAGCTTAATGATTAAAAGAATATTAATTTACAATACAGGCGGCGGACTTGGAGATTCAATTCAATTATTCCCTTTAATATTAAGTTTACAAAACCACTTTAAATTAGCCCAGCTATACTTTTTAAGCGCTCATAGCAACCATTTCACGGATAAATTGAAGGAATACAACATTAAAGTAAAAAACTTAGATTTAGAAACTAAATACTTTGGTTTTAGATGGTGGCATTTTTTAATAACTAAAAGAAGATTTGAAAAATTAGGTATAAAGAAATTTGACCTAATTATAGACTTACAATCTAAAATTAGAAACACTACTATACTTAAAAAAATACCTCACTTACATTTTTATTCATCTACATTTAATTTTAATTTCTGCACAGAAAGAAGAATGTATCAACAAAGTAATAGATTAGTTTCTAAAACTATCAAAAATTTGAATTTATTTTTGAATACAACTATTAAAGAAATTAATTATAACCTAAACAACATATCTGAGATTTATTTTAAAGAGGCCAAAAGATTACTTCCAAACAATAGCTACGTTGGTTTTTCATTAACTCAAGGACATCCTTATAGAAAAAAGCAGTGGCCAATTGAAAAATTTATATTTTTAGCAAAAAAAATAAAGCAAAGAAATAAGGTGCCAGTTTTTTTTATAGAAAGAAATAATTTTGATTTAATTAATCAAATTAAATCAGAAGTACCGAATGCATTATTTCCAGAACATAAATCAAATATTTGTTGTCCAGCTCTAGTTTCTACTCTTTCAAAGCGTTTGGATTTAGCAGTTTCAATTGATAATGGAGTTATGCATATGATTGGTCTGTCTGAAGTTCCTATGATCGTTTTATTTGGACCTACAAATTCAAAAAAATTTACTCCAGACAATAAAAATATTAAAATAATTGATAGTAAAGATTTTTATAAATCTGATGATATTTCAAAAATTGGTGTAGAAGAAGTTTTAAAATTTATTTAATTTTAAAAGCTTTAATATTTTTTTCCCTCACCATCTTTTTAATTTCGTCAGTGCAACTTTTAAGTTTATTTTTTTTAGTAGACCTTGATACAATTGACACACCTATAGCACCCAATCTAAAAAATGGATAACTTCCAATATCCACATTTTTAGAATATTTTTTTTGAATCTTGCCAAGTTGTTTAGCGATATTACTTTCGACTGTCATTAAATTTATGGAGTAGCTTAATACTTTTGATCCTTTTGTGAGATAAGTTAAACAGTTATCTATCATTGATTTAAGAATAGAGGGCACTCCAGGAAGACATAAAACATTCTTAATTTTAAAACCAGGAGCAGCACTTGAAGGATTTTTAATCAAAGAAGATCCCTTTGGCATCATGGCCATTTTTTTTCTTCCATCATTAAATTTAGTTTCACCATAATATTTTAATAAAATTGAATATGCTTTTTTGTGATATTCGTATTTAACTTTAAATGCTTTAGAAATAGATTTAGCTGTTATATCGTCATGCGTCGGCCCTATTCCACCAGTGGTAAAAACATACTTATAAGTTCTACTTAACTCTCGAATATTTTTGATAATTATTTTTTCAATGTCTGGTATGACTCTGACTTCATTAACAGATATTCCACATTTTAAATTAAGCCAATTTGCTAAAAATGAAACATTTAAATCTTGTGTTCTTCCTGATAATATTTCATTGCCTATTATCAGAATAGAAGCCTTTTTTTTTTTCTTGTTTTTTTTTATAGTTAGGTACATTTATATATGAATTTTGAAAATCCATTAATATCAGGTGTTTTAATCAAAAGATACAAGCGTTTTTTTGTTGATATAAAAATAAAAAATAAAATTATTACCGCTCACTGTCCAAATACTGGGTCTATGATGGGTTTGTTAAAAAAAGGAAACAAGGTCTGGATAACAAAATCTGACAACAAAAAAAGGAAGCTTAAATACACACTTCAAATTATTGAAGACGGAAAATCTAAGGTGGGTGTAAACACGCATCTTACCAACAGCATTATTTTAGAAGGATTAAGAAATAATATTTTTAAAGATTTTAGCAACGAATCTATAATTAAACCTGAGCAGAAATTTGGACTAAATACGAGATTTGATTTTTTAATTAATGACAAAGGAATGGAATCTTTTATTGAGGTAAAAAATGTAACGCTATCAAGAACAAAGAATTTAGCAGAGTTTCCGGACTCTCCCACCTCAAGAGGTTTAAAACATATTGAAGAATTGATAAAAGCTTCTAATCAAGGGTACGTAACATATTTATTATTCGTTATTCAGAGAGAGGATTGTAAAAAATTTCAAATAGCTCAAGATATTGATCCAAAATATTCAGAATTATTAACAGCTGCAATAAAAAAGAAAATAAAAATTATTTGCTATGATTGTAAATTTTTACCAAAAGGAATAAAACTAAATAACAAAATTAGCTTTATAAATTAATGAATAACAATATCGTAGAAAATTTTGAAAAAACTCGTGCAGCAGGGTCGATAGCCTCAGGAGCTTTAGATGAAGTGGTAAACTTAATTAAACCAGGAATTACAACTGATCAAATTGACAAATTATGTTACGAATATATAAGTGATAATGGTGCTTACAGTGCCCCTTTATATTACAGGGGTTTTCCAAAATCTTGTTGTACTTCGACAAATCATGTTGTTTGCCATGGAATTCCAAGAAACAAAATTTTAAAAGAAGGCGATATATTAAATGTTGATGTTACAGCTCTTAAAGATGGTTGGCATGGAGACACCAGTAGAATGTTTTGTGTCGGAGACGTTTCTGTTAAAGCAAAAAAACTCATTGATGCAACTTATAACTCCATGATGAATGCGATAAATATTTTAAATAAAAATTCTACTGTTGGCGATATTGGTTCTATAATACAAAATTTTGTTGAGAAAGAAGGTTTCTCTGTAGTTAAAGATTTCTGCGGTCATGGTATTGGAGAAAAATTTCATAAATCTCCAAATATTTTACATTATGGCTCAAAAGGAACTGGGCCTAAATTAGAAGTTGGAATGATTTTTACTATTGAACCAATGATAAATGAAGGAATTTACGAAACAAAAACTTTAAATGACGGATGGACAGCTGTGTCAAAAGATAAAAAATTATCCGCGCAATTTGAACATACTGTTGGTATAACTAAAGATGGATTTGAAATTTTTACATCCTCTAAAAAAGGGTTAGATTTTCCTCCATATAAAATATGATTGAAAGATATTCCAGAAAAGAATTGAAAGATATTTGGGAAGAGCATAATAAATTTACGATTTGGCTACAAATTGAATTAGCTGCAGCTGAAGCGATGGAAAGGTTAAAAATTATACCAAAGGGTGTAGTAAAAAAAATTAAAGCAAAAGCAAAAATTAATGTTAAGCGAATTTTAGAAATAGAGAAAGATGTTAAGCATGATGTAATAGCGTTTTTAACCTCAATAACAGAAAAAGCTGGCAATGAAGCAAGGTATTTACATAAAGGCATGACATCATCTGATGTTTTGGATACTTGTTTTAACCTACAATTAAAACAATCTGGAAAAATTTTATTAAAAGATTTAGATGCTCTGCTTTTATCGATTAAAAAACAGTCTTTAAAACACAAAAATACTCTTTGCATAGGACGTAGTCATGGAATTCACGCTGAACCAACAACTTTTGGCTTAAAGCTTTTAACTTTTTTTCAAGAATTTAAAAGAAATAAAAAAAGACTAGAAGATAGCATTGAAGAAATCTCAACATGTGCAATTTCTGGAGCAGTAGGTACATTTGCTAATATTGACCCTAGAGTTGAGTCTTATGTTGCAAAAAAATTAAAATTAAAAGTTGAACCAATTTCGACTCAAATTATTCCAAGAGATAGGCATGCCCAATTTTTTTCAACTTTGGGTATTATAGCAAGTTCAATAGAAAGATTTGCAACAGAGATTAGGCATTTACAAAGAACAGAAGTTTTAGAAGTAGAAGAATTTTTTGGTAAAAAACAAAAAGGATCTTCAGCAATGCCTCATAAAAAAAATCCTATTTTAAGTGAAAATCTAACTGGATTAGCAAGACTGATTAGGTCTGCTGTAGTGCCAGCATTAGAAAATATTGCACTTTGGCACGAAAGAGATATTTCTCACTCAGCCGTTGAAAGAAACATCGGGCCTGACACTACAATAGCTTTGGACTTTGCCTTAAATAGACTAAATGGAATTGTAAAAAATTTAAATATCTATCCAAAAAATATGCTAAAGAATTTAAAAATTACAAATGGTCTTTTTTTTTCTCAAAGAGTACTTTTAGAGCTCACTTCTGCTGGTTTTACAAGAGAACAGGCCTACTCTATTGTTCAGAAAAATGCGATGAAATCCTGGAATAGCAAATCCTCATTTTATGAAAATATAGCCAAAGATAATGTAATTATTAAAAAAATACCTGTTAATAAATTAAAAAAGCTATTTGATTTTAGTTATCATACAAAGCGAATTAATATAATTTTCAATAGGAGTTTAAAAAAATGATTAAAGGTAAAAAATTATACGAAGGTAAAGCTAAAATTATTTATGCCACTAATGATAAAGATTTAGTAATTCAGCATTTTAAAGATGATGCAACAGCTTTTAATAATTTAAAAAAGGCAAGTGTTGAAGGAAAAGGAGTTCTTAATAATAGGATTTCGGAACATATACTAGTTAGTTTGTCTCAATGTGGAATTAAAACACATCTGATTAAAAGGTTAAATATGAGAGAACAACTAATAAAGCATGCTGAGATTTTACCGATCGAATTTATAGTTAGAAATATTGCAACTGGTTCCCTTTCAAAAAGACTTGGCATCGCTGATGGAACAATATTAGAAAAACCATTATTAGAATACTGTTACAAAGATGACGCATTAGGCGATCCATTAATTGCAAAAGAACACATTTATGCTTTTGGATGGGCAAAAGAACAGGAAATTGAAGAAATTGATAAAATGACTTACAGAATTAATGATCTGCTTCAAGGAATGTTTAGGGGAATTGGCATTAAGCTTGTTGATTTTAAACTTGAATATGGAAAAATTTGGAATAAAGAAAGTGAATCTAAAGAAATAGTTCTTGCAGATGAGATTAGTCCGGATACATGCAGATTGTGGGATGTTAAAAGTGAAAAAAAACTCGATAAAGATAGATTTAGAAAAGATCTAGGAAACATTATACAGGCATATCAGGAAGTTGCTCGTAGATTAGGAATTATGCCGGAAGAGACCAATATAAGTGAAGTTAATTTTAGTAAAGCCACATCAATAAAATTTAAAAAAAAATAAATTGAAATTTTCAGTAACAGTCACTTTGAAAAAAGATGTACTTGATCCACAGGGTAAAGTAGTTGAACAAACTTTACAAAACATGAGTTTTGCAGCACTTAAAAACCTTAGACAAGGAAAATATTTTGAAATTGAGTTAAATGAAGCAAATCAATCAAGAGCAGAAAAACAAATCGAAGATATGTGTAAAAAATTATTAGTAAATTTAATTATCGAAGACTATTCAGTGAAAAAAATATAAATGAATTCATCGGTAATTGTTTTTCCAGGATCTAATTGTGATAGAGATATTGCTGACGCCCTTGAAAAACATCAATTTAAAAATAAAATGGTCTGGCACAAAGAATCAGAACTGCCTAAATCTGATTTAATTGTAATACCAGGGGGTTTTTCTTATGGTGATTATCTAAGGTCTGGTGCAATCGCAGGTAAATCTAACATTTTAAAAGAAGTTGTTAAGGCAGCAGATAAAGGATGTTTAGTTTTAGGTATATGTAACGGATTTCAAATACTAGTTGAAACTGGTCTACTCAAAGGTGCTTTACTAAAAAATAAAAATCTGAAATTTTTAAGTAAAGATGTTTATGTAAAAGTTGTGAACAGTAAAAATAAATTTTGCAATAAATATAAAGAAAATCAGGTTTTAAAATTTAATATCGCTCATAATGAAGGTAATTTCTTTACAAATCCTACTCATCTCAAAATACTTGAAGATGAAGGTTTGATTGCTTTTAAATATTGTGATTCGAAAGGAAATATAAACAAAGAAAATAATCCAAACGGATCTCTTAATAATATAGCTGGTATATTTAACGAAAATAAGAATATATTAGGAATGATGCCCCATCCAGAGAGAATGGTCGATCAAATCATTTCTAATCATGATGGCGTGCCATTATTTGCAGGTTTACTTAATTAATTCTAATGAAAATAACAGACGATATAGTTGAAAATCATGGATTAAAAAAAGATGAATTTATAAAAATAAAATCTTTGCTCAATAGAGAGCCAAATTTACTTGAACTAGGTATTTTTTCAGCTATGTGGAACGAACACTGTTCCTACAAGTCGTCGAGAATTCATTTAAAAAATCTGCCAACTAAGGGTAATCAAGTAATTCAAGGACCAGGAGAAAACGCTGGAGTTATCGATATTGGAGACGATGATGCAATAGTGTTTAAAATAGAAAGTCACAATCATCCATCATACATAGAACCATACCAAGGGGCTGCCACTGGTGTCGGTGGAATTCTTAGAGATGTTTTTACTATGGGCGCAAGACCTATTGCGCTTCTTAATTCAATACATTTTGGTTCACCAGATCACCATAAAACCAAAAGCTTACTTAATGGGGTGGTTTCCGGCATAGGAGGTTACGGCAATTGTATTGGCATTCCTACTGTAGGTGGTGAAACTAAATTTAATAGCACTTATAATGAAAATATTTTAGTTAATGCCATGGCAGTAGGTCATGTAAAAAAAAATAAAATTTTTTATTCAAAAGCGAGAGGTCTAAATAAGTCAGTTGTCTATGTAGGATCTAAAACTGGACGAGATGGAATCCATGGGGCATCAATGGCATCTGCAGAATTTGATGAAAGAACTGAAGAAAAAAAACCCACTGTTCAAGTTGGAGATCCTTTTACAGAGAAGCTTTTATTAGAAGCATGCTTAGAGTTAATGAAAGATGATTCCGTTATTTCAATTCAAGATATGGGTGCGGCTGGCTTAACTTCTTCTAGTGTTGAAATGGCATCCAAAGGTGAACTTGGGATGGAACTTCATTTGGAAAAGATTCCTTGCAGGGAAGAGAACATGAGTCCGTATGAAATGATGTTATCGGAAAGTCAGGAAAGAATGTTAATTATACTTGAAGACAAAAAAGAAGATCAAGCAAAAAAAATTTTTGAGAAATGGGACCTTGATTTTGTAGTTATTGGAAAAACAACTAATACAAAAAACTTAACTCTTAAATATAGTAACAAACTTGTGGGAGAAATTCCTATTGAAGCCCTAGCTTCTAATGCACCTCTTTACGATAGAAAATGGATCAAAAAAAAACTACCTGAAAAAAAAATTAACTTAAAAGCTCTTAAAAAAGTAAAAATTGAAGATGCCCTTTTTAAAATTTTATCTTCACCCAATCAATCAAATAAAAATTGGGTTACAGAACAATATGATCAATCGGTAATGTGTGACACAGTTCAAAAATCTGGATCTGATGCTGCGATTATTAGAATACATAATAAAAACAAAGCTATAGCTGTTACAGTTGACTCTTCAGCAAACTATTGTAAAGCTCACCCTTCTACTGGTGGTAAACAAATAGTTTGTGAAAGTTGGAGAAATTTAATATCAGTTGGCGCTAAACCTGTGGCAATAACTAATTGTTTAAACTTTGGTAATCCTGAAAATCCTGAAATCATGGGAGAATTTGTTGAGTGTTTGGAAGGTATTACGGAAGCTTGTAAATTCTTAAGCTACCCGGTTGTTTCAGGAAATGTGTCTTTGTATAATGGAACAAATAAAAAAAACATATATCCTACTCCCGTTATAGGTGGTGTTGGTCTTATTAGAAGCGCTGATAACAAAATCAATCATATTATAAAAAACGAGAAAAATATTATTATCCTTATAGGAAAAACTTTTGGTCACTTATATCAGAGTGTTTTTTTTGAAGAAATCTATTCTATAAATGAAGGACCGCCCCCTGAGGTAAACTTAACAAATGAAAAAAACAATGGTGAAGCTGTTTTAAATTTATTAGATAAGAACTTAATAAGTTCAGCTCATGATGTTTCTTCTGGTGGATTAATCATTGCACTAGCTGAAATGTCACTTGCCTCTAATTATGGTATAAAAATTGATAAACCTAAAAATCTCACAAATTTATTTGAATATTTTTATGGAGAGGATCAAGGGCGATACTTGTTAGAAATTGAAAAAAATAACCTTACAGAAGTTCATAAAATTTTAAGAGCAAATAATATATTCAATGAAATTGTCGGTGTAACTCAAGAAAATTACTTCGAGTTATCAGGTGAGTTTAAAGTTAATATAAATGAACTTTATAAAACTAATAATAAATGGTATCATAATTATTAATGGCACTTTCTATCAAAGAAATTACAGATTTAATAAAAAGCTCTATTCCAGATGCTGCAATAGAAATCAAAGATTTAAAAGGAGATAATAACCATTATTCCGCAAAAATTAGCTCTAAATTATTCAACGGTTTAACTAGAATAGAGCAGCATAAATTAGTATACAAATCTTTAAAAGGTAAAATGGGAAATGAACTACATGCTTTGTCAATAACAACAGAAGGTAAATAATATGGAAATTAAGAATGAAATTAATCAATTAATTAAAAACAATGACGTTTGCCTTTTCATGAAAGGAACACCTGAAGCTCCACAGTGTGGTTTTAGCATGGCTGTTTCAAATGTTCTTAAACATCTAAATGTTAACTTCAGGGGAGTAAACATACTTGAAAATGAAGAAATGCGAAATGGTATAAAAGATTTTAGTGACTGGCCTACTATTCCCCAACTATATATAAAAGGAGAATTTATAGGTGGATGTGATATTGTCAAAGAAATGTTTGAAAAAGGTGATCTTAAAGAACTTCTAACGAAACATTCTCTTATTTAATTCTTTTCTAAAAAAACTATATCTGACTCATCTAAATTTCCTTTGTATGAGTAAATATTTTTTATGTTTTTAATAAAATTTTTTTGAAATTCCTCAGATAGAATATTTGACTCAAATAATTTATTGATTTTTATTTTCTCAATAACTCTGTCTATT
>Ga0114997_10004630_pt1 | contig 10600 bp, 21 predicted proteins | sample ArcticOcean_MG_C_2_FD_87045 | JGI IMG/M metagenome (GOLD analysis project Ga0114997, IMG submission 87045) | Marine microbial communities from western Arctic Ocean - ArcticOcean_MG_CB4_136 | ecosystem: Environmental > Aquatic > Marine > Oceanic | place: Arctic Ocean: Canada Basin | collected... | reverse complement strand
GATCTTGATTACCTAACCTTGCCTTCACTACTTGTTTACGTTGGAAGGTTTCTCCTGGTAGTATAGGGGGCTCGTCTCTTAACGCATCAGAAGTATCTACGTACTCTCCTGTGGTATCGGATAACATTCTTGCTGTTGCTACAGTGTAGTGCCCGTTCTTAGTATAACGAGGTGTCTTAGGTTCCTTATCTATTAACACCTCCATAGTACCTAGTTGGGGTTCAACGTGTTCTTCTATTGCCTTGATTTCTAAACTTATTTTATCTATAAGTACATTAAGCCCTTCTTCGTCTATCACCCAGCCATTCTGTACTTGTTTCGAAGACCAGTAAGATAGTTTATGCTCAAGCTCTATTGCTTTATTATACTTACCTTTACTTTGTTTATCTACTCGGGCCCTTTCTTTTTCAAGGGCTTCGTAGATTTTAAAGTTAACCTTAATGTCTTGCTCACAGTACTCCTTCATCTCTTGAGTGTACTGAGAGAAGTCTTTAAAGTCTCCCTTATTATCTCCTAAGAATACACCCCAAGCTTTTAGTGAGTGTCTACCATAGGTAGTAGCTCGTGAGAACCAGTTAAGTCTACTCATAATAAGAGTATCGTAGATTTTTTTTGCAGGGAAATTCCAACCTAATATTTTATCCATAACAGGCAGGTCATAGCGTAATAGGTTGTGGCCTATTAACTGTTCAGCAGAGTCTAAGTACTCTTTAGCCTCTGTAAAACCTTTTAGTTCCTTGTCGTGCTCGCTGAAAGAAACTATAGTACCTGTATCTACATCCATAGTAGAGATTAAATAAATAGTTTCTGCTTCGTGGTATAGTCCGTTAGCTTCGATATCAATGACTAGTTTCATCTTCGAACGCCTCCTTATAAGTTGTAATATTCCTTTGGGACAAATCTAATTGCTGCTACTGCCTTATTGTAGTAGAGCTTCTCTCCCTTTTTGTCTACACTAATCATAACATCTAACTTATGTTGTAGATTAGCTTCGGCGTAGACTAACCCTCCTTTCGTTTTATATTCTTTAATGCATACAAAAGCAAATACTTTTTTGCCTTTAGTAACAACGTCCCCTTGTAACTCAGTGGAGGACGTCATATAATCTTTCCAGTTAGAGGGTGAGCCGTATTTCTCGTTAGTTTTTCTCACCGTCTTACCGTTCTTTAACTTGCGAGCTCTTGTTTTCTTCCCGCCTCGTTTATACTGTTTCATGCCTATATAATATTTTTTATCCTGTTTATTATAGACACAGTACAGAAAGCCAAAGTTCTTTTCTGAGTCCATCTTCTCTCCGGACTGCCAGTGACCTTGATCATTAAAAATTAGGGTAGATGTTAATAAGTTATTTAAATTTGTTAAGTTCATTTTCTATATCAGGGTCTGCATAAGTCCCTGGTCCCTTATCCATTGATACTAACATCTCACCGAACATTCTGGGGCTGAATCGGATCAAGTCATACTCTTCTTTGCTCTCATCGTATTGTCTTATATATACTTCGGCAGAACCTATTATGATTTCTATCTCGTCGTATATATTATCATCACAAAGTAAGTGTATGCCTATAGTCTTGTCATCTTTTTCAACCGTAAATGTCATCGAAGTATTCCTCTGTAGCTTCCATTGCCTCCTCTAAATCATAATACTTTTCTGTGGCAATTGCTTCTAAAAAAGGATGGATAGGGTCTTTTTTATCTGCCCATAGAATTATTATTTTATTTTTAGTGTGTGCAAACATTAGCTCCATTGATGTACCTATACCAATCTCCCCTTGTTTATATCGTCTTACATCAGCTAATATCACTGTGCTTTTACAGATGTCTTGTAAATCCATCTTAAATATTTTTCTGCAGGCATCTATAGTTTTTCTCTCGTCTTCTAGATTACCTTCTATTTGAAGGTGTATAGGTATCCGTCTTGTTGGATCCCATACTGGAATGTCTACCTCATCGAAGTAACGTTGAGCCTCTTGTCTCCAGCCTTTCATAGCTTCTATAGAAACTCTCTCCATCTTTCCTGCTAAGTATACTCCACTCTTCATAGCGGTCTCCTTCTTCTTAGTTAAAGTTATACTGGTGGATCCCCCCACGGAATTGTGGGAGGATCTTTCTCTTCTTTTTCTTTGGTGCCACTATACATGATGACCTCGTTAATTGAATACTATTTTTTCTGTTTTAATAGCTTCTTTTACTAAGTTTTTCAGTCTATCACCCGCGTCTGTAGTTAGAGTAAAACCTTTTTCGTTTAACTCTAAGTCTCCATGAGTCTCTGCGTCTACAAGATAACGGTACACCATCAGCACTAAAGCGTGTCTAACTTCTTCTTCTAAGTCTTTAGCTAACTTACTGAACTCATCGGTGAAGTAAAAGACTGAGAGAAGGGCTAAGTCAACGCCCTCCTCCCGTAGTATTAAGGGAACTCTTGACTTGATGTCTATAACGTTTCCCATCAGAACTCTTCTTCAACATTTTCTGCTTCGTAGACTACCAGGTCAGTTATCTGAACATCAGTTAACATACAAGACGTACCGGATCTTCCGCCAGCATTCCACTCGTAGGTGAACACTTTGACTGCGCCCTGAGAACCGTTACCTATCTTAGCTAGTTCAGCTTTAGTTAGGGGTTTCTTATCCCCGTCTACTACTTTAGGTGGTTCCATTGCATCGCCTTTTTGAGAGACAGTCTTACGTTTAATGTTAGTAACGTACTTACCGTCTTTCTCTCTTACTTTACAACCTACTGCCTCAAGTTCCTTCTTCTTGTCAGGATCTGTGGTTGCTACTTGAATCTCCCACTGCTCTGTACCGAAGGGACTCTTCGGGGAAGCAAGGGCTGGGTAATTAAATTCAAGGTCTCTTATGATTACAGTACTAGACATTTATTTCTCCTTTGTATCTAGGTTATGAGCAGTATGCTCGAGGTTCTTTACAAGGTAATTAGCATACCATTGTATCTTACTTGCGTCTTGTAAGGTAGAATCTTTTTTACCTATGCGCAAGCTATACTTGAGTATCTGCCCTACTAAGTGTGCTTGTACACCTGTTAAGTGGCTTAAAGCGTAGTCGCAGATATCCATGTATTCTAGACCATCAGGGTAGTTTCCTGGCGGTATTATCTTATAATGTTTGGGGTTAACAATGAGGTCTTTCTCCTTGTCTGTCATAACCTCAAACTCTCCGTGAAAGTCTGTCATTCAGATTCTCCTCTCCCTATAAGGGATCTATAGTACACCCATGCTTTTAAGCATAGTTCTTTTAAGGCGCATCTTAAGTGTTCGTTGCGCCCACTCTTCGTCTTTACCTGTGGCAATTATCTTTTTACCATTAGTATCAACGATATAGGCTAAGTAAAGGTCTTTGTTATTTACTGTAGCTTCTCTCTGTTCTTGTTGGTTACTGGCAGTACTTGACCATCCCCAAGCATCGGAACCTATAGGTACTAGACTATAACCTACTTTAATTTTAAATAGGTTAACCCCTTCTATATCAACACGTTTAGGTGTTACAGGGTCTGCGTCTAATACTAATACTATTTTACCTGCTATATCAGTGGTAGCTAAACCTTTTTCATGTACCTTTAAACACCAGTCTGGCTTAAGGAAGGCAGTGTAAGCCCCACTATATTGAGTACCTCCCTCAGTCAATTCCATTCTAGGTGTTTCTTTATCTGGTATTACAGATATTTTCCAGCTGTAGTTATCTAAGTAACTTGTGCTCGCACTGGCAAGAGACTCTGTTTGAGCAGTTAAGAACATTGTTTCCTCTGACTCAAGAAGATTTGTTTTATACCAGTTAAGCATGGCTTCTCTTGCAGCTATAGTATAGATTACAGTTGATGCTGCTCTCTGGCAAGAATTAGATCTGAATAGCTTACTGCCACACTGGTACGTATCGTATATCTCGTTTAATACTGCTGAGTTCCCTCGTCTAGTAATAACTTCGTCGAGAAATTCTTTGGCTAAATTTTCAGCGTTAGTAGAGTAATACTCTCTGGCCTGAGTCCTAGAAACGAAGGCCTCCTTTTCACCTACGTCTTTCTTTTTATTTATATATTTTTCAGCGTACGTTTTCATTCCTTTCTTTAAAAGAAGATTTACTTTATCTACTTCTAAGGCGCTAGTGACTACATATAACTGAGAGTTTAATTCAGATAACTCTTCATTTATATCTTCTTCTGTTAACTTTAAAAAGTTTTCTCTTCGTAGTCCCATCATTCTACTTCTCCTAGTTTAACTATGGTACCCCAAGGGGCTGTTCTCTCTTCAGTAGTACACATCCATACTACAGGATACTCCGGGGGCTCAGGAAAGTCTCCGACGTACAAGTCTGTAGCATAAAGTAATACCTCAACGTCTGGGTGGTGTTTATTAACGTAATTAAACGCTGGAGTGACAGCAGTCCCTCCCCTCCCAGACACTTTATAGTCTCTTATATCATCTCCTTCTCTAAAGATTTTAACATCGGCAACTTCAGCGTCAGCGTCTATTGCTATGATACACTCAGGGTTGTAGTCTTGTTGTATAGCATGAAGCAAACCTAAAGATAACTCAAGGTCTTTATCGCTCATGCTGCCTGAGGTATCGAACACAAAGGCTATCTTACCTATACGCTGAGTAAACATACTAGGTAAGTATAGATCGTAGTTAGCTAACATCCTACGGTTAGGTCGAGCCATAGTAAAATCAGTATAACCCCTGGTAGATATCATAGTAAAGATAGTATCTTTCCAGTTCTTTTTAGGTCTCCTCATTTTCTTAATAAGCTCTTGAGCGTAAGCAGGGATAGTTCCTTGTGCTCTTGAGGCTGATTCTATTGCACGGCAGAGCATCTGATTTACCTTCATCTCTTCATCTTGTAAGTCAGCCTTTGACGGTGTATCTCCGCCGTCAGAAGCTGGTAGAAGAGCTATGTCACCTATACCTCCTTTATAATTTTCAGGTGCATCAGGGTAAATCTTCTCTGCGTTTACATTCCAATAATCACTGTTTAATAACGCACCTTTAGGTAACTCTAAGTGTATGTTATTATTAATAGTGTTATTGATTGCATGATCAGTAGCCCAATTCCATTTCTTATGGTCTCTACCCATCATTCTTATGTGGTGCCCTAGCAGTACGTGCTCTGCTTCGTGCACCAGGACTCCCCTAACCTCTGCTTCTGTTAGCTCATCTACAAACTCTCTATTCCAAAAGATAGACACACCATCTACACACATAGTAGGAATGTCATTGTTTTCTTTGTACCTGAGCTCGAGTAAGCAGGAACCGTAGAAGGGTTCCTTAGAGGCAAGATAAGTTTTAGCTCGTGAAAGCTTTAAGTCGGCGTCCATTCTCTTCTCCTTTTATTTCAGTTAACCTTACCTTAATATCGAAGTCAAAGTCAGCGTCGGTAGTACCTATACCGAAGCGCCTTAACCTCTTACGTATTAGTTCCTTCATTACGCTAACGTCTTTGCCTGTTACCTTACTTAAGATAACCTCTTTGACTTCATCGTTACCGTAACAGAACATTTTTATTTCAGGGTAGCTCACAACAATAGCTCCTTTCCTGTTTTCATAAACCAATTTGATACATACTTATTTAATCTTAGCTTATCGTTACGGATGATAGCATCTCTTACACAGAATGCACTGAACTCTTTGTTAGGTATACGGTCCAGGTACTTAAGAAGATTAGCTGCCTTGGCTGTAGTAACAAAAGAACTGAGCGCTGCGCAAGTAGCATACAACACTGCAGGGTCCTCTGGAATAAAGGTTTCCATCGGTTTGTTAAGCACTTCTTCTGGATCAGGCATATCTTTAGCTACTCTTAGGTAACCTAAGAAATCTGCTGAACAACCACTGCCTACTTGACCATCAAGCGCTTTCATCTGCTCTTGTGGCTCAAAGCCCATCTGAAGTATTGTATTTACTCTCTCCCACGAACGAGGGCTTGGGCAAGCGTTAACATCTGAGTCAAACTTATGTAAGAACTCTGGTCTGTGTCTTATAAAACCAGTGATCTCATGTCTCCAGTTCTCCGCTAAAGCAAACTGTAAGAAGTCTGTTGGATCAGCCTCAATGTCTAGGTGTAACATACGATCTTTAAGCTGAGTAGGCATTGGTGCAGTACCAGCTCGGGCTCCCATAGGATTGCCTGCCCCTATTAAGATTAACCCTCTGGGTAACTCATGCTCACCTATTCTTCCTTCGTTAAACCACTGGCCTAAGATATTCTGCGAGGCTAAAGGTGCTTGGGTTATCTCGTCTAAGAACATGATACCTCGATAGTCCTCCGGCAGGTCTAAGAAGAAAGGCTTAGCTCTCCTGTAAAGCTTACGGTCCTCTGTCAGAACAGGTAAGCCACCTAAGTCTACTGGATCGTACTGCGCTACGATTACAGTAGTCACAGGTAAGTTAAGTTCTTCCCCTACTTGTTCTACTATACTTGTTTTACCTACTCCTGGCAGAGACCATAACATAGGGTTAATCATTGAAGATCTCCTACTCAGGCTTAGATTGAACTCAACAGTTTTACTTAAGATTTTCTTTGCTTCTGATATACGCATTGTGTATTTCTCCTTTTGGTTACACAGTTAACTGGGACTTATAACGAAGGCAGTTATCCCAGGTCGTCCTCGTACAACCATCATAGAACTTGGTAGGCCCTATGCGTTTGGTTACACGTCCTTCGAGTTCTTTAGTCCTTAAGAAAATTATTTTCTCCAGGTCTATTGCTACTAAAGCTACTATATCACAATCTTCCTTGGTCAGTGGCTGCTTAGGATGTCCTCCAGAGCACACTGAAAAGTGATAGGTAGAGTAAGGCCTACGCTTTCCACGTTTTCTAGTGTCATATTCTCTTTTACAACTACTGGCCTTAACTTGTACCCTTAAGGGCTTTCGCCCTCCGACTAAGGTAAGTAAATCTATTTTCTCTAGCCTAACTATCTCGGTGGGGTAACCCATCTTGACGAGTTGGAAAGCCGTCAGGAGCTCTCCCATCTGTCCAGTCATTAGACTGTTGTTCTCTTTTTGCTTGGATTTCACTAAACTTCTCCCCTGCTAGCTCGGTTACAGCACCTCTTCATCTCTCTATCTCTTCTAAGAGATTTAAGTACTCTTTTACTTGTATTATTTGACTGGGTATAGCATCAGTTGTTTTTATTTTATCGTAAGCTATCCTCCTTTTAGCTAATAACATTTCTCTTGTCGTTAAACACATATCTAATTCATTCATAGCCACTGTATAGTTCCTTTCTGTTAAATCCCCTCGGTTAGAGAGCCCTAGTCGGTGTACTTTACCTACTATAGCGCTCTTAGTTAAGCCCCCAAGCGCTTTGCTTATCTCTCTGATACGCTTACCTTCTTTCCACATAGTTACTAGCTTCTTGGCGTCTACAGTACTCCATGCCATTTACCACTCCTTCTCTTCTAGTTCCCACAGTGTAAACTCACCGCCTTTAACTTCGGTTTTATCAGAAGTACTTATATTAGTCTCGTACCCTAACTTACCTACAGTAGCTAGCTTAGTTATATCAAACTCTCCATCATAAAGCTTTACCTCTATATGTAGCTTTATATGGTCTTCAGCCACATCTACTATAGTGCCCATAAGTTTTCTGTCAGGGCTATATAGTACCTCATCATTTATCTTCATCATCGTTATACTCCTTTGCTGATAGAATTATGTAGTGACCCAGGATAGTTTCTGCATGGATGGGTCCGTGAGCGTTTATAATAACTTCTCGGTGTACCATAACACCTAGCTCTCCATGCCGGTGATGGTCTACGTACTTAACTTTGTACTTTATCCACGGGGATGTTAGGTGGGCTATCATCTTTGTTTTCCTTACCTGTTATTTGATTTACCCAGTTATCTACCTGGGCTTGAAGCTTTCTCTCATACTCTAGCTGTAGTAGTTTAGTTTCCTTATTCATTTCCTTCCTCTTTCTCTCTTCTGGTTTCCATCTTAAGCTTTCTTAGTCTACGTTCTTCTTCCACAAAATCTTGATAGGAAGCTCTCATACTCATGTGCCCTTTAAGTCGTAAAGCAGGTGGACCCTGTTTAACTATCTCCAGCGCTTCCAGAGAAGCTTTCTTAGTGCTAGGGACTCTTCTACTATAAAACCCTATCACAGTCTCCAGGTATTTAACCGAACTATTGTAGTTAGGTATTGACATAGGCTCTCCTTTCTCTCTTCTGGTTTCCATCTTGTTATAAGCCTCTTCAAACCCTTCAGCATGAAGATAAGCTTCTTCGTTATACCAGAGACGCCTGAAGTAACCTTCATACGTACCTAGTACAGTGGCTTCGCTAACGTTTAGATGTCCTTTAATCATCCAGAACGCTCGATAAGCATCTTTAAGGGTCGCCATTAGCTCTCTTCTCCTCATTTTGAAGACTCTTTTTCATTAACTTAAAGAGAGTCACACCTCTTTGATTAGAAATAACGGAGAGATACCACAGTACATCAGCACTAATTTCTGTGAGGGCCTCCTCTTTCTGAGGACTTTCCTCTAGGTTAGCTGTTGTGGCTAAGTGTATTAACTCCGCTACTTTACTCTTAAAGCCTACCCAGATCTCCCACTCAGGTTTTCCTTCTTCAAGGTAGTCTGAGGCCAGATCTTCGTAGACATTGGCTATCTTCTTTTCTTCTTCATCCATTAGTTTCTCCTCTGTTAATAGCTTCATTCCTCCATAGTGTTATCCATCACCCCAAGGTCCTCCCTCAGAGTCTCTGAGGTCTCCTCTGTCTGATGACCCCCTATGGTTTACTTTTAGAGTTAGGTCAGGATCATTCAGTTTAAGTGAGTGTAACTGAAAGCCTCCTTCCACCTCCCGTGTAATCTCGGTATGTGTATCGGTTAACTTAACTAATGAACCATCCTCTCCTATCTCAGCTACACACTTAAGATGATCTACACTGGTATAGTAGATTTCAGCGTAGGTCTCCTCATCACTACCTATGTGTATTTGCCCTGAGATAGACTCTGAGTCTACCTTACTTACACACATAAGAGTCCTGGGTAAATCCTCGAATTCTTCTATGATAATATAATCACCTACTACTGCTCCCCTAGTTATTTCTACTCTGTTAATAGCTTCATTATCCATGATGACCTCCTATGGTTTACTTAAGGATATTATTAATGTTACCTATGTTATGGTTATAGTTATTCTTCCGGAGGGCTGACCCTTCTATAAGGGATCTTTACTTTAGATGCCCCAGGAATTCCAAGGATAAGCTTTAGCGCTTGGATCAGCTCTGTCAGGATAGTCAAAGTTTTCCTCCTTCATAGTTACTTGGTTTATACCTACAACATCTACTCTATTTTTGGGATGAAAGAATACCTCAGTAATTTGAAAGTTGTTGTTAGGCTCTAGTATAGCTCTGAACCACGTAGAAACTTCTTCAGAGTCTTGATCAGCTGGATACACTTCTTCACTTTGAAGTACGATACATACTGCGTTAGGGTTTATAACTCTGTTAAGGTTGTTCTTACCTCCTCGAATTACAAGGTTATTACCGATACAGGTTACTCTTATAGTCATTGGGTTATCTCCTCTATTGCTTTAGGTCTGGGTAAAGGTCTGTTCAGATCTTTTCTTGGTGGATCTACATTGGGAGGAGTCATTTTAAGTACTTCTCTCATTATACTTGGTTGGCATTGGTTGTCAGCTACGAAGCCTATAAGGTCTTGGACAGCTAGCTGACAGGTTATTTCATTTTCAAAAGGCAAGATTAGGGTTTGACCTTCAGGGAAATACTCACTTGGGGTTGATGAGAGTATTATTAGGTAGTAGGTTATTACTTTTATCATTTTACATTCCACAGGATTATTGCTGCTATACCGAAAAATATTATTATATAAGTTCCTAAGTCCATTTAATTATTCCTTTATACATTGGGATGACCCCCGAGACTCTCATAGCCTCAGGGGTTAGGTTAGTTTAGAAGTCTACGGTAGAGTTAGGAGTGAAGACTACTAGTTCGATTACATCGATAGCTTTGATGTAGATAGTTTCTCTCGTAGGATCTTGAGAGTTTTTACGGTGACCAACAGTTACGTTAGCCTTAGAGCCGTTACCTATTAGGCTAGGATCGATAGGTTCACCGTTGTAGGTGACTGCGTTGGTAGGCAGATCTAAGTTCTTTTCAGTTCTTAGCTCAATCATAGCTACACCCTCTTCAGACTTTCTCCAGTTAAGGTGTCTTCCGTCTACATTAAAAGACTTCATAGCCTTAGCTTGCTTCTTGTTTTCAGTACCTACAGAAACAGAACGGTAGCCGAACCTGTTTTCACGGGTTAAAGAGTAAGCATAACCTACTTCTACGTTAGAGAATAGGTCAGAGTTAAGAGTTAGAGGAGTAGTAGTTGCAGTCGAAGTGTTGAATAAAGCCATGATGGCCTCCTTTATTTAAGTTAAGATGATCTACACTGGTATAGTAGATTGATGCAGATTGCATCAAAAGCTACCCTCAGAGTACAGGATAGCTAGAGTTGAAATCTTAGTTAAGATGGCTTAGAGAAAAGGGTTTTAATACAGAACCATTGGTAATTTAAATGAGCAAGTATGCAGTCTTTTAGATAGACCCATTTATGTTCTACTCCGTGAG
>Ga0114997_10004625_pt1 | contig 10603 bp, 12 predicted proteins | sample ArcticOcean_MG_C_2_FD_87045 | JGI IMG/M metagenome (GOLD analysis project Ga0114997, IMG submission 87045) | Marine microbial communities from western Arctic Ocean - ArcticOcean_MG_CB4_136 | ecosystem: Environmental > Aquatic > Marine > Oceanic | place: Arctic Ocean: Canada Basin | collected... | reverse complement strand
TGATACTCAAAGCAGAGGATAACGATACTGATGATACCATGAGGACGATGATTATTGCGTTTTGTTTGTATGTTCGTTTTCTGTTTTAACTGAGGGTAAAACTACCATACTCTCAACAGAAGTGTGTAACTTTTGTAACTGTTTTGTAAAAAGGAGGTTTTTTTCTGTTCCGTCGGTCCTGGAAACAGTTCCGATGATGAATGAAGATCCCTCAAAAAGAAAAAAAAATGTTGCAACGATGTGGTCGTTTTAGTCTTCGCAGTAGATGCGCGCTCTCGAGTATCACCACCGCAGATGGGTTGATCGATTCATTTGCTTCATGTTTATCTTTATCTTTATCATCATCATCGTCGTCGTCATCATCATCGTCAGTGCACACAACAACAACAACAACAACAATTCCAAGTTTTTGTAACAGAAACGACAACAACAACAACAACAACAATTCCAACAGAAACAGAAACAGAAACACAGCGACGAATCATCATCATCATCATCAACCCAATCGTTCCATCAAAACGTCCTCCTCGCATGCGACGACCGTCTTGGGTATTCGGAAAGATTCCAAAACCGTTCTCATCGCCGACGGTCAAGTGACCATGGGGTCGGAAATTATCAAACACAACGTGATTAAAGTGCGCAAGTTGGGCGATGGCGTCATCTCGGGTTTCGCCGGGTCAACCGCTGATGCGTTTACGCTCTTTGAAAGATTGGAACAAAAGATAGAAGAACACCCGGGTCAATTGACGAGAGCTTGCGTGGAATTGGCCAAGAATTGGCGCACGGATAAGTATCTCAGAAAATTAGAAGCGACGATGATTGTCGCCGATAAACACCACATGTTTCAAATAACCGGCAACGGCGACGTGTTGGAACCGTCCAACGGAATCATCGGTATCGGAAGCGGTGGAAGTTACGCGTTAGCCGCTTCTAAAGCTCTGATTGATGTGAAAGGATTGGGCGCGATGGATATCGCGAAGAAAGCTATGGATATAGCCGCGAATACGTGCGTGTATACCAACGATAAGTTTCAGATTTTAACGTTGGATTCAGACGCGAGCGCGGAGGAAGAAGGAGGAGAAAAAGAAAAGAAGGAAGTCGAAGAGAAAGGAGGAGAGGGGAAAAGCGCGGCATGACGAAACGTATAAGAACAGCAATAACATTCTTTCGCGCGTGTTGTAGTAAATAATAAAGTACCTAATCACTGCTATTCCTTCTTTCCTTTTGCTAATAATACATATGCTTCACGTGCGCGTCACGTTAACTTTTGGCGCGACATCGAATAGAAAGCACCTCTTACTCTCTACTTCTACTTCTACAAGACGGACGTGGTTTCTTCTTCTCTTTCATTCTAAACACGCGTCGTAACGCCAGTACGAATTCGCTCTCTTCCACTTTGTCGAGGAAATTCGCGCGCTTCCCGCCCATTGACTCTCGAAGTCTCTTGATGCCGCCATTCATTACTTCGTGACTTATACTACCGTTGTTGTTATTATTAAAAGCGTCGACGCGTTCTCGTATTCGAATGACCGTAGGTTCAAAGTTCCGTTTCGTTGCGTTGCGTAAATCTTCCACGCTGGCTACATCTAAAAACGCAGAAGCGCAAACGCTTCCACCAACGACGCCGCACACTGCTAAACAACTCGCGTAAACGAGCGCGCGCATAGCGGCGGCGTTGGTCGATTTGTGCACCTCGTGCATTCGCCTCGCCGCGAGCCGTTCAGACGCTGACGCGTTTTGACGCTCGAGTTTCCTAAGTTCTAAATCATACTTAATAGCTTCGAAGCCCCATCGGTCTCGTCGTCGTCGAATCATGCCATCGTTTTCTGGAAAAGCTCTCCGTTGTCCTCGGTTGGTATTTCCTTCGCTGATATCAAACCTCTTGTGTTTTCTCAACTCTCTCGCTTCAGCTTGCGCCGATAAACGCAACTCGTTCGCGTAGACTTCCGCTAATTTCGTAACTCCATCGTATTCTGTATTATTACTATTGTTATTACTATCGTCATCATCACCGCGTGCTCTTCTTTCGAGTAGCATCGGTTTCTTTCTTCGAGCGTCGTCGTCGTCGTCTTCATCTTCTTCGTTCTTTTGCTTTTTGTGCCTTTTTTGCAACTCCATCTCTTGCTCTTTCTTGGCCCAGTGGTTTTCGTTCGCTCTGGCTCTGGCGCCTATGCGAGAGATTAACGACATGTTATTTACTCACGTATTACTATTAGTATTGTGTGATGATATCCATCCATCGTGATATTACTTTATTATTATTACGTATTATTATTATGTAATGGATTCCCCTAATCTCTCTTCTCTCCTTTTTTATTTTGTACGGATAAGCACCATTTTTGTCATGTACGAGTATGTTCCTTTTGGTTGTTGTTGGTGAGAAATCCATACCGTTAACAAAACCCCTAACTAATAAAATCTTTCTCCTCCTTCTTCTTCTCCTTTTCTTTCTTCCACGATGAAAATGAAAGAGATGAACAACAACAGCAACAACGACAGCGAAAACAACTCTTCGCTGTATTACGAACAGTGTTTCCATCGATTGAATCACATGCCGTGGTTATACGACATCGAGAAACACAAAATGTTTGCAAAAGAGAGACAGAAAAAGTGGCAAGAGAAACTGATGCAGCTGGAAACCATAGAAATCAAAGGTGGAGACACGTACATCTCGGACGAGAACGTCCACATCTTCGCGGAACGAGGAAGGAAAGTAGTCATTGAGAATAACTGTCGAATAGCGAGCGGTTGTTTTATTCACGGTCCTTGTGTTCTGGAAGAAAACGTGGGTTTGAACCAATCGGTTCACATGGACGGTGGTAGCGGCAAAGGCATTCACATCGGGTGTGATACGAGAATAGGCCCATCGACTTCTATTTTCGCGTTTAACCATAGCTTTGACGATTTAACGACACCTGTTCGGCTACAAAAAGTTAAATCAAAAGGAGTAACCATAGGGAGGGACGTTTGGATTGGCGCGAATGTTTCAATCGTCGACGGCGTTACGATTGGTTCCCATGCTGTCGTAGGTATCGCGTCCGTAGTTACGAAAGATATTCCGGAATACGAAATATGGGCGGGCAATCCAGCAAAGAAAATAGGAAAAAGAGGTGATTAAAGTAATGTTCATCCATATAGAGATTGTGAAGTCTAGTAGAATCAAATAGCGCAATGCATAACACCTAGAATCCAGCTTTCCAAAAGTCTTCTGAATCCATCCCGTGCGAGGAGGAATGGACGTTGATGTACTTATCGATCTTCTCGTCTTCAATAGAGGATTTGAGACCTTTTCGTTGCATCTTCTCTCTCCAATTTCTCATCCGCGTTTCCGTATTGCTGTCCTCTTCTTCTTCGTCTTCATCGTCGCTCGAAGAGCTTTCTTCATCTTCGTTGAGCCAGTCCTTTGGATTTCCTTTCATTTTACTTCTTTTCAACTGCAATTCACTTTTTGCTTGCTTCGTGTGCGCTGCCGCCGACGTCCACTGCCTTTCCTTACCTTTCTCCAACTTTCTCAACCTTCTTTTTTCCTCGAACTTTTTTCTTCTCGCGTCTCGTCTCTTTCGCAACGCTAAATCCGGATCGTCTTCATCGTTCGTTTCTACATCTAAACTCTTCTTTCGCCTTTCCTCTTCTTCTTCTTCTTCTTCTTCGTCATCATCATCATCTTCGTTTTCTTCTTCGCTCGATGTTGATGAAGACGATGTTGATGAGGAGGACGAATCATTCTCCTCGTCGTCGTCCCCGTTTATTTTCCCGTTCTCCACTGGTGCTTCTACATTGCTATTTGCATTTCTTAATTGTGCTAATCTATCGTTGTCGCCAGCCATTTCGGCCGCTGCCATAGCGGTATTCAAACTCACCGTGTCATTCTTCTCTACGAGCGCGTCGAAGAGCTCTAAAGCTTTGTTCGGTTCATTTAATTTCAAGTATGCTTGCATGGCGACGTTTATGGTGATTGTCGTTATATCTAAACCAATCTTCTTCATCTCTGCAAATAACCCGAGCGCGTATTTAGGATTCCCGCCTTTAATCGCTGCGGACATGACGGCGTTGAATGAGATGGTGTTGCGCTCAACCCCTAATAGTTTTTGCAAATTGAACACTTCAACGCATTTCTCCCATTGCTTTTGCTTTCTCAATCGGGTCGAGAACATAGTGAACGCTCTCGGATCTGCTCGCAACGCATCCGGGCGGTCTGGTGAGAACGCGTCGGATAATATTCTTTGCACCTCGGAGATTTCGCACTCCAAAAGCTCTTGCGTAGTCGCGTAAAGTTTTGAGTTTGACTGCGACGGCTTCAAGCCTCGAGAAGGCGCGAACTTCATCGTGTGTTTGACTTTCTTCTTGCTTTTATTGTTGTTATTATAGTTGTTATTATTAGTAGTATTTGCACCATCTTTCCGCATTTTACTCTGATTGTTATTATTATTGTTCTTCATGATTGATGGAGGTTGTGTTAGTGTTGATACGAACAGACGACTTTTATTCGCGACGAAGATTGTGGCGGCAGAAGTGGTGTTTTTCTTTTTTTTCTTTTTTTTCACTACGAGTACAAGTACCTACTAAGTTAACTTTACAAAATCTTTGAACGTCTTCTCTAATTGCAATTCAAAGCTCTCTATTTCCTTCTCGCGCATGCCTATCGCGGCTGCGGCCGTGAAATATGCTGTCGGGTATGTCGAGAAAGAAGCTCCAAATCCTCTCAACTCTACATCGCCGATTTTCTTTATCTCTTGCATGGGAACCGTGCGAGCGCCAGAGACTCGTCTTGTGAATAACATGGAACCAAACTTGGTAACCAGATCATTTCTCGAAAACGTCAACGTCACGCCTAAAGAAATCGGATTGTTTGGCGTTTCTAACACCCTCTCGCCGTATTTCGAAGCCGTTCGTTCTAATGCCATCTTCAATTTCTCGTAGTTCGTTTCGCGTTCGTCGAGTAAACGTTCGTAACCAGTTTTACCCATTTCGAGGAGAGTGATGAGCACGTCTAAAGTTGAAGATATCGATGCTCGACCTGGGTATAGTTTACGAACTTTATCGACCAAGTAACCGTTTCCTTTCGAAGCGCAAACGATTGCACCTCCAACCGGCACGAGAAAATTTTTATCTAACGACTGAACGACACAGTCGACTCTTCCCTTTCGCATGGCTGCTTCAATTTTACCGCACAACTTTCTGCTCTGAACGCCGTAAGCGTTATTTATCACGTGCGCTACGTTATATTTTTGACACAACTTTGCGATCGCTTCGACGTCGTCGGGTGCTCGAGGCGCGAAGCACGACGTCGACGAGACCACACACGCGATTTTTTTAGTATTTTCGTTCTCTTCGGCGGAGAGTTCTTTCTCGAGCGCCTGTAAGTTTGTAACCAACTCGTCGTTTTCTAATATTGGATCAACCACGCAAACATCGTAACCGCTCGATAGTATGCTTTTTATGCACGTCTTCTGGTCTAATCGCGTCCAAAGTATCGTGTTTTGTCGTTCTTCTTCTTTTGCATTTTGTTCTTCTCGTTGGTGCGCTCTTAAAGCGTTGAACACAGAGCACAACGACATGCCCGTGCATAACGGTAAGAGCAACGTCGTGGTACTATCTATACTTTGCAAACCTGATATCTTCATCGCATCCGCGACTAAAATATTCGCCAGCTTTGCTATGATGCTGCTCCCTATTGCTTTCGGTTGCTCCGCGAAAACGTCGCCGCTTCGTCCAATTCCGTGGTGCAAACCAAAATTGCGCCTTTGAACCAATTTAGAATACACGCGTCCTTCGCGCTCCCCAACCCCGCAGTTATCTAAGAAATTATTCGAATCCAATTGTGAGAGCTCTAGTAAGAAACTTTCGATCACTTGTTCGTTCCATCCGTCCGTCGGTAACTTTCTGTTCGATACAAGTTGAGAGAACAATTTTGTCTGTCGTTTCGACGATTCGTCAGCTTGGCGGACGTACGAAGTGGAAACGAGAGACTCGCACAGACGCTGATTGGCGTCGTTATTGACGAACATCACTTAGAAAGGGAGAAATCTCGTAGTTCGGTGAGGTTGATGCGCGTGTACTCGAGTTCTGTCTCGCACGCGTTGGCGTTTGTTTGTTTGTGTTTGTGTGTTTGTTTGTTTGTGATGAAACTCTATTTTTTTTTCCTCATTTGGAAAATCACAAACCGCCTAAACTTCACACAAAACGAAGGAGATGAGTGGACGAGGAGGAAGAGGAGGAGGAAGAGGCGGAGCGCCGACGATGACCACGACGAGTGGTGGTGGTGGCTTCGGTGGTGGTTTCGGTGGACGAGGCAAATCCTGGGTCCGAGGTGAACCGACAAACTCGACGACGACGAATTCATTTTCAAAATCAACGCCGTTAACGAAAACAAGAGAAGAGAATAACAACAACAACAACAACAACTATAGTCAAGGAGGAGGAGGAAGAGGAGGAGGAAAGAAGAGAGGTTATAACGATAACGGCGGCGAGTATAATCATCATAACTATAATCAGAGAGTGAAACTGAGCAAGAACACGTATTCGAGAGGCGGGAAAGACTCGTTAAATGCGAACGCGTCTTCGTTCACTCCGTCGGTTTCATTTGCAAAAGAACAAGAGAGAAAAAAACGAGAGTTGCAACAAAAGTTACTCTCGATGGAGAGGCAAAAAGTCGAATTAAAGGCAAAAGTAGAAGAAGCGGCGAGATTAGCTAAATTGAAAGAGGAGCAGGAAGAAGAACGGGTGACGAAGCGGTTCAAGGAGGAGCAAGAGTTGAAGAAAGAAAAGGCGAAACGCGCCGGCAATCTTCTCTCGGGCTTTAAAGACTCTCTAAAAAACAAAGGAGACGTAGGAAATGGAGGACAAGATACCGCGGATGCGAGGAAAACCAACGCTGAAAATGAAACGAAGAAACAAATAGAGAGAGTGTTGCAAGCAGGGACGGATTGGGCGGTTTTGAATCTTCCAAGAGGATCGAAGAAGAAATGGCTGACGCAATCGTATCGAGAACTCGCGAGAAGTTTACATCCGGATAAATGCGCGTTACCTCGAGCAAAACAAGCGTTTCAACGAGTAAAAGAAGCGTACGAAAACCTTAGCAAAGATGCAGTCGAATAATACAAATCATGAACGCGACTTTATAAAGGCACGTTCTTTTGACAACACTTATAGTTTGAATTTGAGTGTGATGCCTGTGGACCACCTTCTGCCCCGATTTTTTATTTTTTCATCATACGACCGCGTCATTATTCTTTTTGTCATCAGAACACATCCAAAATAGAAATAATGTTCTCGTATTGCTGTCGCGAAGACCGGTCGTTCTTCGCAACAATGCCTCCCTCGAGAGCGACTGCGTCCTCGAGAACAACAACAAAAACTGCTCATACTCCTGATAAATCCAAAACAGGATTTCTCTGTACTGAGTCACGGCGGCGCTTTCGTTCTTTACGAAGGAGTAGTAAGCGTCGTAATACAGTTACATCGGTCGCCTTGTTGTCAAGAATAAGCGCGGAAGAGATGCGTGCACACTTACACGATTCGAAAGATTTATGGAGCACGACGTTACATCAGACACTGCTATGCAATTGCATTGAAGGTGAAGACGACGAGAGTGACTACGCGTTTCATTTCCAATACATGCCGATGAGAAATCGCATCGAGGTGCCAAGAATGCTTTGCGAGGCTCGAAAGTGTAAATATGCGTTGGAGCTGGTCGGTTTTGTCCCGTGGGGGTCTGACGTGAAAGTAACCACGCCATATGGAAAGACACCGACATTGAAAAACTATGGCTAAACGAGAACGAAGGACTTGGCGCACGAGAAACCAATCGCACGATACCTCGCGAGCAAGTTGCAATTCTTCGGTCGAGATGAAGACGAACGCGCTAAAATAGACGAAGTTTACGAGCAACACTGGTCCACATTACGGAACAACGGTTTGACGCACCAAGGCGAAAACTTTGATATGAACCAAATGCTTGCGATTACCGATAGAGAAATAGACGAGACGCCTAGATTTCAAGACATGCGGCGTGTAAATTCGTTCTCTCCATCGCAGCGTTCGCTGGCGTCGCTTAGAGTTTTCGACGAGATTTTGTTACAGAATCAGTCCATGTACCTCGTCGGAGATGCGTTATCGTTATGCGATATCGCTCTGTTTGAAACCGCGTACGAGCTTTTCAGGGAAGAGTCTGCGGATTTTGATATTGCGGAGAGGTTTAATCTGAAATATTTAGAGAGATTTTTAGCGCACATAGAAGACGAACACCCGACGTTACGAGAGTATATGAAAAGTGCGAGACGTGTTCCACGATACAAGAGGCCTGGATACGTGTACATTAACGAATAACAAGTGAAATATTGGACTTCTTTCTACGCTACTTGACGACCAATAGATTCTGCTCGCATCCGAAGCGCGCGTATTCGTGTGATCAAGGACTCCAAATGTTTCCGCTCTTCCTTTGGGTCTGAACCGACAAAATTTGATTCTACTTCTCTTCTTCTTCTTCTCTCCAGTATTCTAACTTCGCCCCCGCTCTTTTGTTCCTCGCGCCACCAATAAGAAGTATTATCGTCCGCCCAGTCATCGCTCTCATTATTATTTTCATCATCGTGATATTTGCCTATTCCTTCTACTTCTACTTCTACTTCTTCATTCGTTTCGAACTTTTCTTTTTCCTTTTCCTCGTCATCCTCTTCTTCTCGACAATGCTCGATGCTACTCAATACGCTCGCGAGATACTCAATTTGCTTTGCGAGAACTTCATCACTCTCACGAGCTCTCTCTATCATTCTCCTTTCGTTATTACCTTACCTCGAGAGAGAGTTATAGATACATGCGTGAGCGCAAAACTTTTATGTACGAGATTTGTTGTCGTTCAAAATTTATTAGCTACGTAGGGGATTTTTACATCACAAAAAGAGAAGAAGAAAACGCGTTATTCACTTATGAAGTGAGGAAGAGAACGAGAGAGAAGTCTTTAGGGTTAAAAGAGAAGTGGTGAGATATGGTGTCGTTATCCATCAACCACAAATCTGCGTGTGTTCTCCTGACAGCTTTCGTTGTTGTTTTGCAAATTGCTGATGACAACGACGACGGCGCATTCTCTGCGAATCACATCAGTGCAACGAGAGGACTTCTCGTCGCGTTGACGATTTGTATTTGTTTCTATTCACGTTTGCAGTTACGTTCGAGCGACGCGTACGGTGCGCTCGCTCTTCCCTGGTTTCTGATTTTGCACTCGTCGTCTTCGTCATCGAGAATGTGGTGGTTAACCGACGTTGCGCTCCTCTCTTCCTTCTCGTATATTTTTCTGCGGCGAAGGCACACGTCGTCGAGGCGCTCTTCCACCGCGCAAAGTTCTACTCGAATGAGTTCAGGAGGAACGTGGCTTAGCAGATGTGACCCGATATATAGTCTCGCGAAAATGTTGGCGCGAAACGCCGCCGGGAGCAAGGAGACGGAGCTCGGCGTTTTGTTTCTCTGCATGCAAGGACTCTCAATCGCATCTGTTTCTATCTTTTATGATTTAATCGCCTATGCTCGTCGTGATGGTATACCTTGGCTTCCTTGGAGTAGAGATATTCAAAAGCGCGACGAGAGAGTGTTACTATCGGCATTTGTAGCAGCTTCGTGTTGGTTGAGTAGTTTTCTCCTCTTGACGACACCGAAGAGACGCACAACATTTCATCAATATATTTTAGCATGCGTAGGCGTTTTCGAGATGTTTCTGAGCGTGGGTATTTTAAAAGCACTAGTTTCTCAGGTACGAGGTGATAATGCGGGAAGTGTGACTTTAACCGCTTTCAATATCGCTCGGTTAGCAGCGCTTTGGTGTACGGGTGTGTGTTTTTCACTCGCTCTATTCTGCAAGCGACGAGCTCTCGGAAAAGAGAAAATTTTAAGCCAAAGGAAGATATTTCACGCGATTGCGGTCGTAATGTTTGGCGTACCCATGCACATTTGGAGAGATGATTACGGGCAAGTGCTCATTCCTGTTGCGTTTGCTGCGTGTTTAGTTCTGTTTTGCTCTGTAGAATGTTTACGCGTTAGTAAGCGACTGAGCAAAAATATAACTCGTATGATTTTTTTATGGGAAAAGGAAAAGAAAAGGAGCGGTGAAGATGGTGTTGTTTTGAGTCACTCGTCACTCCTTCTTGGAATAGCTTTTCCATTGTGGCTGCATCATGTAAGTAGTAGTAGTAATAATAGCGGTATAAAGTCTTTATCTGGGTTAATATCTGTTGGAATCGGGGATACATTCGCGTGCGAAATAGGACGTAATTTTGGAACTATAAAAATGACCAAAGCGAGTACGAAAACGTTTGAAGGCTTTCTCGCGTTCTTCGTTTCCACCTTTGCGACGACTTTACTTCTCGCATCGGATGAAGATGAATACAGTATAGGTAGAATAGCCATAGCGAGCGTAGCAGCAGCGCTCTCAGAGTCGACATTAGAATCAACTCTAGATAATGTAGTCATTCCGTTAGTATTTTTAGCGTTTTTGTGATAATGTGAACTACTTCAAAATCCGGAACTCCCCTAACCACCCCTAGGGTTTAGGGTTTAGGGTTTAGGGTTTAGGGTTTAGGGTTTAGGGTTTAGGGTTTAGGGTTTAGGGTTT
>Ga0114997_10004623_pt1 | contig 10606 bp, 9 predicted proteins | sample ArcticOcean_MG_C_2_FD_87045 | JGI IMG/M metagenome (GOLD analysis project Ga0114997, IMG submission 87045) | Marine microbial communities from western Arctic Ocean - ArcticOcean_MG_CB4_136 | ecosystem: Environmental > Aquatic > Marine > Oceanic | place: Arctic Ocean: Canada Basin | collected... | reverse complement strand
GTCGTGGTCGAAGCAACAGTCGTGGTCGAAGCAACAGTCGTGGTCGAAGCAGTCTGTTGACTTTCAGACCCACATGCCGCCGGAATAAAAATAAATACTGTCAATAAAAGTAGTATAGAAAAAGCTCTAAATTCTACATTTTTCATAAATTTCATTTCCTCTATTGTGGACATCATCAAGGTTAGCAGTTAGAAATCTGCCATTTCCAGTCATCACCAGGCAGAATGATCATCATCAATCAGGCACATAGAGGCGGTCGGCCCTTCAGCCCTTGACTACCGGCCGGGGAGCCAAGTGGGGAGCCACATCGTCCCGTACGAAAGTCGCAGGCTCCCTGAGTAGGGTAGGACGCGTAAGCCGCGGGCCATCCGCTCGCCTTCGCCTGCCATACTTGAGTAGAGGTAACACATGACTTATGCCGAGGGACGTGGGACGACCTGGCCCGGGGGTGGCCGGTGAGCGCTGTCTTGGTGTCGGTTGCCGGGCTGGCCGGGCTAGTCCTCAGCGTCTGGCTGACGGCCAGGGCTTGGCACACTGAACGGCCCGCTGCGCTGGTGTTGTCCCCCGAAGAAACCCGAATCCGACGGGTAGCGCTAGTCGTGCAACGTGCATCGGGGGTATGCGCCGCAGGCCTGGTGACAAGCATCCTGGTGTTGGGTCTCGGGGGGAGATTGATGATGCGGGTCCTCGCCGCAACATCTCCCGATTCTGCTCAGGGACGCTTCACCGACGCTGAGTTCCGCGTGGGAGAGGTCACATTGGCCGGGACTGTCTCGTTCGTGCTTTTCCTGGGCCTCTTTGGCGGGATGTTGACGGTTGGGGCTTGGGTACTGCTGCGCCGCTGGTTGCCGAATCGTTCCTGGATGGCCGGGCTGATCCTCACCGGCATCGGTGCCGGCCTTCTCGCCCGCCCGGTCGGTCTGATCGATCCCGACAACCGGGACTTCCTGATCCTGTCTCCGGTCTGGCTGGCGGTACTGATCGCCGGGCTAATCCTGCTGTTGCACGGCGTCACGTTTGCCGTGTTGGCAGATCGGTGGGCCAATCGTTGGCCAACCATCGAGCGCACGCGGCGTGGGGTACTTGCAGCAGCACCCGCAGTCGTGGTGTTCGGATTCGGGGCGGCGCTCCTGATTCCGGCGGCGATCATGGCGGCCGAGATCTGCTATGTGGCATGGCGGCGACCCCGTTCGGCACGCACGCAGCGATGGCTCAGCCGCACCGACCTACCGGGCAGATGGATCCTCGCAGTCGCGGCGACGCTGGGAACGATCTGGGTCGGAATCTCAGCGATCCAAGTCCTCACCCTCTGAGCCACGTTAGTGGAATAGGTGGACACACCCAGACACAACAGTGTGCTAAAAAGGGCTGGTAAACCTATAAAAACACCTAACTGGAGATCCTATGAAATTACTTACGGATCAGAAGGTTTTTCGGGTGGGGTGAATCCTTCAGGCCACACCGTTGGCTCATCCCAAATAGCTCCGACAAGGTAATTGAACGTTGGCCTCTACCCGAAAGCGCTCCAACAGACAAAGACAAGCCTGAGAACATTGAGCGCATAGATGAAGATGAACACCAAAAGGAATTTTAAAGAGCAGTACACTGCTCAAGACCAACTTATGCCCATCTTTTAAAGCGAAAATGAACTTTCTTAAACTCTCTTCACTCACATTTTTTACATTTCTCCTCTGCATCTCTTGCAGCGGTGGCAATAGTGGAAATGGCTCGTCCGAAGAAACAATTGCTGGTGTCCAAGGCGGCCAACAAGTAGTAAGCCAAGACATAATTGATGCGGCCCAAGCCCAAAGAGACAACACGAGTGAAACTATTGAAGAGATAGCAGAAGAAGTAGGTGTTCTTTCTGTCGAAGAAGTAGAAGTTGAAGAACTTGTCACTGAAATAGAAGAAGAAGAAGTTGAAGAAGAAATAGATGTCGCCACCGCAGAAGAAGATCCGTTAGAAGGACTCTTGAACGGCTTATCTATTTTCAACACGTGCATGGATGACGAAGGATTTGAATTTATTGGTGTTCCTGGCCAACCTGGCCCGGACGGCGAGACTCTTGATCCCGATCAAATTGAACCGGGATACATTGAAGCACTTCAGAAATGTGCAACTCAAAGCAATATTCTTGATTCCCTTCAAACTTATTCTGATGCCCAAGCCAACTTAACCACTGAACAAATAGCTCAAACAAACTTTGGTATTCCTGTGTTTAAAGAATGCATGGAACGCCTTGGTTGGGAAGTTGAAGAACTCGCCCCAGACGCTCGTGGTTTACTTCAATTTGGTCAAAACGGAACGGGGTTGACTCCTCCAGAAGGCACCGAACAACTCGATCCTGAAGACATTTTTACGTGTCGGAGTGAAGCCCAAACTTACACATCTGATAATTATGTAACAGAAGAAGAGTAGATATTCCCATGAAAAGAAAACAAATACGGATATTGAGTTGCATCGGAGTAGCCGCACTTCTTCTTGTAGGTTTATTTGTCTGGCCAGGTGTAGGTAGTGACAGCAACTCTTCTTCTCAAACAAGCGATGGGCCAACTTTTGTTGTTGCCCCCGTTGAACGAAGAACACTCTCAGACGAGATAACCGTACGCGGGGAAATACGCAGAAATCAGCTTCAGCGGATCACTTCAGGTGTAGATGGGCAAGTAAGTTCCGTCCTCGTTGACGACGGTGACACAATAAACACTGGAGATGTTCTTTATGCCATTGATGGCCGCGCTGCCGTAGCTGTTGACGGAGACTTTTCATTCTTTCGCCGACTAGACGTCGGCTCCGATGGCCCTGACGTACTCCAACTTGAAACAATCCTCTCTTCCGAAGGTTACGACGTAGGGGTCGTTGACCAGCTTTATACCGAGTCAACCCGTGCGGGGCTGCGTGAATGGCAAATAGACCGCGGATATGGAGGGGCGAGTCCTGAACCTAATGAGAACATCATTGTGTCACTTAGCGCTAACTCAGCCGGTTACTCCATCGGAGCTAAAAACACAGTGGCTATTGAACTTCAACCCAGTGTTCCGAATCAAGCGTTGACTTCCGGTACTAGCGAAAGGTCTACAGCAGAAACTCTTTACGTTAAATACGTTCAAAAAGAAAGTTCTAATCATTTACTTAGATCAGCAATTGGATTCTCTGAGAATGACGTACCAACTATTCAAGTAGATAGACCAAGTATTGAAGTTACTGTGAGCCCTTCATCAGTTACCGAAGGAGGAAGCGCTACCTTCACATTCACTTCTGACATAGCTATGCCTTCCGATACCGTTATTGAATATACGGTTGCTGGGTCTGCTACTGCAGATGATGACTACGAAGATGATCCATTAGATGGAAGTTTCGTTTTCCCTCAGGGTCAAACAACTTTCACTCTTGAAGTCACCACGTTGACCGATGAAGTAATTGAAAACGTTGAAGAAATAACCATTGAAGTAGGCGATGGCTTTAACGTCAGCCAAGACTCTGCCTACATACCAGGCCCATTAAATGAAGCAAGCCTTGAAATCATTAGTCCGACAGGAGACGTGCAGACTATTGAGGTGAGAGCTACCACTGTTTCCACTTCTGAAGGAGGGAACCTTTCCTTTGAATTTGAAACAGACTTAGTAAGAAATGAAGAAACCACAATCACTTTCTCTGTTTGGGGTACAGCCACAAGTGGCTCCGACTATTTCGCTGAAGACCGTGAAATTGATCTCCCTGCCAATGCGGAAACTGCCACAGTGACATTTCAAACTCGAGATGATAATTGGGTGGAGCAAGATGAAACCCTTTGGGTGACCATCACCTTGAACCCTGATGAAAGTTATGTCCTCGGGGATAACGCGTCTTCTTTAGGGATAATTGAATCAAACGACATACCAGAGTTGACAATTGAAGGCGGTGGCAGTGTTGGTGAAGGTGGAAATGCCCAGTTCACAATAAAAGCAGATCAGCCTGTCGTAGAAGACACTTCAATCAACTACCGATTAAGCGGAAGCGCTTCTCCTGGATCAGACTATAAAGATCTTCCAAGTACTGTCATAATGCTTGCTGGAGAAAGCGAAGTCACAGTCCAAATTGAAACTATAGACGATGACGTCATTTTTCTTCCTGGAGATATGGTCGTGGCTTCTTGGCCTGCACGGATCGGTACAGTTTCCGTGGATGATGGAGAATTTATCCTTCTCGGCCAGCAGGTACTCACGTTAACAGAGTCTGATTTCACGATCACTTTGGCTCTGAACCCAACAGATCGAGGGAATCTTGAAGTTGGGATGGCTGTGGAAGTTGAACTCCAAGCAAGTGATCAAGACGCTGTTCCTGGAGTGATCATTGAATTGGATGAAACTGCGACAGTAAGTGCCGATGGGTCTGAACGGTATGAAGGTGTAATAGAAACCTCGGAAACCCTTGATGCCGTTGACGGTGCCAATATAAACGTCGATGTTACTCGTGAAGAAAAAATTGATGTAATCACTGTGCCAGTTGCATCAGTTCTACAAGATGGTCAAGGAAATGACGTTGTCAGAGTTCTTTTGAGTGATGGAACGACAACGCAAGTAAGAGTAGAAGTTGGTCTTTCTGAAGGAGCGTTTGTAGAGATCACTGACGGGCTTACCGGTGACGAATTGGTCTTGGTGGAAACATAATGAACTCAACTGGGTTAAAAAATCCCAACCCGGCAGGTTCCACCAAGGTACAGCTTTTCTCTTTAGATAATGTCTACCGAATCTACGGTGAAGAACCAGTAGCTGTTCATGCTTTAGATGGTGTTTCTTTAGATGTACATTCCGGGGACTTTATGGCAATAATCGGACCCTCTGGATCGGGAAAATCAACGTTGTTGGGGCTTCTCGGTTGTCTCGATTTACCCTCTCGTGGGTCAATAAAAGTTTCCGACACTGAAGTAACTGAGTTAGACGATGGTGCACGCTCCAAATTACGCGGGGACTCTATAGGCTTCGTTTTTCAACAATTCCATTTGATCCCTCATTTAACAGCTTTAGGAAATGTTGCAACTGCTCTTCTCTATCGGGACTTGACAAAAAGCGAAATAAGTCAGCGTGCATTAAAAGCTCTTGACACTGTTGGTTTAGCTGAACGTCTTGATCATCGACCAGTTCAAATGTCTGGAGGGGAACAGCAACGAGTTGCTATAGCTAGGGCAATAGTCACTGATCCGCTCATGATTCTGGCGGATGAACCAACGGGTGCTCTTGATACGAAGAATGCAAAAATGGTGATGGATATCTTCAAAAACCTCCAAGGTGAGAACCGTGCAGTTGTTCTCGTGACCCACGACCTTGAAATCGCTGAACAAATGGATCGGGTTGTTTCTATGCGTGATGGAAAAATTATTGCAGATGATTTACGCAGCGAACGCACGGAATCGTTGCAAAACACTTTCTGGGAATCCGGCAGCGGTTCCAAGCTTGAGTAATTATGAATTGGTTTCGCGAAATACTTAGCGTCGCTATTAGCGGCTTAACGGCGAGGAAAGCTCGCACTTTACTCATCATGCTCGGCCCAGTATTAGGTGCAGCAGGTATTGTTGCAGCCGTTGGGTTAAACGAATCCGCTAAAGGCGACGTGCGTCAAACCCTAGAGAGACTTGGCACAAACTTGATTGTCGCTTCAGCTGACGGCTCTTTCTCTGCAGGCCAAGCACCAACCCTCCCTGAAGATGCTGTCGAAAGAGTTAAGAACGTTTCAACAGTGGATCGAGTAGCTGGAATTACCGAAATAGGCAGTCTCACTGTTCACCCCTCTCAAGGCGGGAAAGATTTTTTTCGAACTATTCCGGTTCCGGTATTAACCAGTGACCAAAACCTTCTTAACGTCTTAGATGCCCAAATGCTTTACGGTCGATTCATTAACGGCGCGGACGAAGACAACATTTTTCGTTCTGCAGTAATTGGGCAAGATCTCGCTAATTCCTATCAATATCTTCCCGGTGAAGTCCGGACAATAGATGTAGACGGGAAAACCTACGGAATAGTCGGTGTTCTTGAGAACGTCGATCTTGTACCGAAACTTGACACCGCGGTGATAATCCCTAAATCTGCTGCTGAGGAAGACTTCGATGTTGAACAAAAACCAACCACACTTTATGTGAGAGCAACTGAAGGGAACGTTGACTCAACAGCAGATGCTTTAGCTATGGCAATTAATCTCGGGGGGGACGAAGCAGTTACCGTCGCTGTTCCTTCTGACTTGCTAGAAGCGCAAGGGGCTGTTGATACCACTCTTCGAAACATTCTTTTCTTAATGGGTGGTTTAGCGCTTCTCGTTGGTGGAGTTGGAATCGCGAATGTTATGTCAATTTCTGTGATTCAACGTTCTGGAGAGATAGGGATTCGTCGTGCTCTTGGGCATACAAAGCAGACAATAGCTTTACAGTTCGTCCTTGAAGCTTTATTTGTGGGAGTTCTTGGCGGAATCGTGGGAGTTGTAACCGGAGTGAGCGTTATCTATCTTGTCTCTTCGATTCTTGGCTGGATAGCGACACTAAACATTCCACTTTTTTTAGTTGCGGGTGGGATGGCTTTGATCGTTTCAGTAATCGCCGGTTTATACCCGGCTTGGAAAGCAGCACGCCTAGAACCACTTGAAACCTTACGTCTCGGTTAAACGCTCCGCATCCGGGTACTCCTGTTCCAAAAGACCCAAAAAACCCTGCAGCGACATCATAAGAACATCCTCTCACAAGACTTGAATGAAATTCTTGGCTTCTTACCGTTCTTCACCAATCGCCTTCCCAGTTATAGGCGATTTTAGGACTATAAATGTTGCTGCTATACGCTCGTTCCGTTTAAAGGTGGAGATCGTCTTGAGTTCAAGACGATCTTTTCATCAGCGGCAGCGAAAAGGTCAGCCTCAAGTAAGTCTGCTAAACGCGCAAGATAAATAAAAACATCAGCCATCTCCATTCGAATCGATTCGGCCGACTTTGATTCCATCGCTTGTTCGGACTCTTCTGGGGTCATCCATTAAAACTCAGCAAGTAGTTCACCGGCTTCTCCTGCTAAGGCCATAGCCAGATTCTTTGGTGTATGGAACTGCCGCCAGTCGCGCTCGTTGGCGAAGGTATCTAATTGTTTTTACGGATCAGAAGGTTGGGGGTTCGAGCCCCTCCAAGCGCACCAAGCGTTTATGCGTGATCGGGTGGTTCGTTTTTTTTGTGACGGTAGGAGAACCCAATATTTTGGCTCGGCTATGCTTGCAGTATGGAAAACCAGTCGACCGCTGACCCTTTAAACCTGCTGCGATGGTGCGACTCAAGGAAAATCCTGTCTGACCAAACGAAAAAGTTGCCGGCTCGGCAATAACGGTATGCATCGAACGGCAGGCAGTATCGCCGAGGTGGTCACCAGCGGGCTGTGTATTGGGTGTGGGCTATGTGAGGCGGTCACCGGAGGTCGGGTTCGTATGACCATGACCCCGCTCGGTGGCCTCCGGCCGACACCGGCCGACCAGTTCTCAGTAGTCGAAGAAGCGCAACTGCTAGCTGCCTGTCCTGGGGTGATAGGTGAACCACGCCTCGACCCCGGTGATGGCCCCCCACCCGACCCGATCTGGGGCTCCTATAAGACCATGCGTTATGCATGGGCTGGCCATCCTGACGTTCGGTTCCGCGCCGCTACCGGGGGGGTGTTGACGGCGCTGGGAATGCACCTCTTAGCTCGCAAAAAGGTGGCATTCATTTTGCACGTTGGCGCCAACCCAGAATCGCCGATGCGAACCAGGTGGGTGCACAGCGAGACCCCCAAACAGGTGCTGGCCAACACGGGCTCCCGATATGGTCCGACCGCTCCACTGGCCGGCTTGGGTGCAGCACTCGATCGGGCCGAGCCGTTCGCCATCATCGCGAAGCCCTGTGACCTCGGTGCCGTTCACCGGTTCGCCGCCATCGACCCACGAGTTGACCGTCTCTGTGTAGCTCGACTAGCGCTGGTCTGCGGGGGTCAGTCCCGACTCGGCAAATCCCAGGACGTACTAGACGACCTGAACGTTGACGAAGACGATGTCACTCTCTTTCGCCATAGGGGCTACGGCAACCCAGGCCCCACCAGAATCGAGACCAGGGATAGCCGGACGTTTGAAAAAACCTACCTTGAGATGTGGGGCGACGAGGCCGGTTGGCAACTGGAAACCCGATGCAAACTCTGCCCAGATGCTCTGGGCGAGGCGGCCGACGTCGCAGCCGCCGATGTCTGGCCAGGAGGGTCACCCACAGGGGAAGACGAAGGGTTCAACGGGATCATTGTCCGAACAGCGGCCGGAGAGGCCCTAGTAAGAGAAGCGGTCAGCGCAGGCGACCTGGTCTTAGGTGACCAGATCACCCCTCGGCAATTCGACGACCTCCAACCACACCAGGTTCGCAAGAAGCACGCTCTGGCAGCCCGGTATGACGGTCTGACCGAGGCGGGCTATCCAACAATTGAAGCGCCCGACCTCAGGCTCAGCGAACTGGGGGAGAATCTTGATATAAACCAACGGTCGGCTGAAACCGCAGGAACGACCAGGCGGATCCGAGAGGGCCGAATGAAAGAACCGCTGCCCACTCTTCCTGAAATAGTCGACCCACCAAGCACGCCCACCGTTTGTGAGTGATCGGGTGTCTTTGGGGAGTTGAACTGCTTGGGTGTGGGCGCATTAACCAAGTTGGGGAACAACTCTTCTAAAGGCACCTTGAGAAAATGGATCAACTAAAAGCCCTCCTTGTTCGCCACCGAGTTTTTTTACTTATCGGGTTAGTCACTATTGTTTTAGGGTTAATAGGGGGAGCAATCATTGGTCTCGCTCCCCCCGTCACCTTGATCTTGGTATTAATAGTGATTGGCGGGAGTTTTTTTACCCTCCGCGGGCCGGGCCGCCAACAAACCCCTCGGGTGTTGGCTCAGTTTGCTTTGCTTACCTTGGTCACCCTGGTCATCATCCAAGTTGTGCCTTACGGACGCCAACATAGTAACCCGTCAACACGCAACGAACCCGCTTGGGCCACCCCAGAAACCCGCGACCTTATGGTGCGGGCCTGCTTTGACTGCCACAGCAACGAGGTCACCTGGCCGTGGTACTCCAGCGTGGCCCCGCTTTCTTGGGCGGTAACCCGCCACGTGGATGAGGGACGCGACGAGGTCAACTACTCCGACTTTGGCATCGACGACAAAGACGACGACGACACCATTGAGGTCATCGTGGATAACGAAATGCCGCCCGGCTACTACACCGCCTTTGGCCTCCACGCCGCCGGCACCCTAACTGCTGACGAAAAAACAGCCCTGCTGGCCGGCCTGCGCAACACCCCAGGTTTTGTTGAGGAAAATGACTAAATTAAAAAAAAAAATGATTTGTAGTACTCTTGCAAGATGACCAGCCGCTTCAGCAACTCATTTGCTCGCCTTATTGGTGTTGTCCTCGCTTTCACTCTCTTGAGCGGAGCTTGTTCAAGCAGTGAACCTAACCCAGAATTAACAGCCGCCCTAGCTGCTCTCAAAGAAGCCGAAAAGGCACTAGAAGCACACGAAGCCGCCTTAGAAGAACTTGCTGCCACCCCAGTAACCACCACCCCAGTAACCACCACCCCAGTAACCACCACCCCGGCAACCACCACCCCAGTAACCACCACCCCAGTAACCACCACCGAAGCCCCGGAGGAACCACCCTGCCCACCAATCCTCCCAGTACCCGATGAAGCAATCATTAATGCTTCCGTGTTTTCCGATCTTGACGGAGATGGTATTGATGAAGAAGTATTTACTTGGATACTCCCTGGCGGCGACCATTGGCATCTTCGAGTTATTGACGGTGTAGACCAAGCCGGTCACCAAATTTCTGATTCTCACGGGGTTTATTTAAGCGAAATCCTTGGAGTTCTCTACATAGACGACGACACCATTCAAGAACTTTTCGTCACGGTTACCGGTGGTGCCTACACCACTGCTTTTGGGGTTTTTCAATATCACGACTGTGAAATCATTCGCACCACCACCGTTGATGGGCCTCCCGCCGTCTGGTACTTCGGGGCTTCAATATCCAACGTCCTGCAAGTAGTTTGTGACCCCGAGATGCCCTTTATTCGCACCTATACCGCCACCATCTCAGAAAGCAGTGACGATGGCTACCCCTTAATCTGGTCTGTACACATGACCCGAGAAGGCCTTTGGGAAAGCCAATGGGAGCCTGTGGGAATGAGCGCCGGTGGCGACTACGAAGCAGACGGGCCCGAGCCACCTATCTCTGGTGACCTGGACTGCGGCTTTGAATAGTTTCTTCTATTTAACAATCTCCCTCAAATGCGCTTCCCAGCGGCCGCCGTTACCGGCCATCAACACTTCGTAGGATGGGATTTCGTACACCGTTACCCGGTGGTCTAAAAAGTCGCTGTAAGCCAGCATGGTGCCGTCGGGTGACACATCAAGCCCCGTGGGTTGATTACCACCAATAATGGCATCCAAATATGCTCCAGTTGCCGTATCAATCACCGCGATAGACCCCCACTCTGGGCCTCGCAAATGATAACTCTCCGGGTTGTTGCGTCCCCGGCTCGAAACATAAAGCACCCGGCCATCGGGGCTTAAATCAATGGTGTTGGGCACATTGTCTACCT
>Ga0114997_10004621_pt1 | contig 10612 bp, 9 predicted proteins | sample ArcticOcean_MG_C_2_FD_87045 | JGI IMG/M metagenome (GOLD analysis project Ga0114997, IMG submission 87045) | Marine microbial communities from western Arctic Ocean - ArcticOcean_MG_CB4_136 | ecosystem: Environmental > Aquatic > Marine > Oceanic | place: Arctic Ocean: Canada Basin | collected... | reverse complement strand
TAAATACTAGAATATCATTTTTTTTATTAATCTTATTTTCTAATAAAAGAGGAATGTCTAAAATTACAATTTTTTTATTTTCATTTTTTTTTAAAAATATATTCATTTTTTTTCTTATTTTTAGATGAACTATCGTAACAATTTTTTTTAGATTAGATTCATTGGCTAGTATGGCATTAGAAATCTCATTTTTATTTATCGGAAAAGAGTAAATATACTTGGGTAAAATTTTTTTTAACTTATTAAAAAAATTTTTATCTCTTTTATATAATTTACCCACTTCAATATCTGCATTAAATACCGGATAACCAAAGTTTTTAGCCACATAGCTTTTACCTGATCCAATGTCTCCTAAAATTCCAATTTTAATCATATATTTAAAAGCTTAATCATCTCATCGTCAATTTCAGGCGTTATATTGGTCCAAATCCTAAATGCTTCTTTTGCTTGTTTTAAAAACATCATTTGTCCATTAATTATCTTGTTTCCCCTTGCTCTTGCTTCTTTTAGGAAATTAGTTTCTTTGGGATTATAAATTAGATCATAAAAGATTGTTTTTTTATTAAAGTTAGTAAAATCTATATTTATGTTTTCATCTTTTTTTAAACCAACGCTAGTCGTATTAATTACCATATCGCAAGCTATAGGTGGTAGTTCTCCCCAGTCGATTACCTCAATTTTTGAAAATAATTTTTTTAATTCATCTGCTTTTTTTTTAGTTCTGTTGCTTACCCAAATTGTTCCCTTAGATCCCAATTCGGCCCTTAGAGAATATATTATTGAGGAGGTTACTCCACCAGCTCCTAAAACAAAAAAATTCTTACTTGGTTTAACCAATCTATCTATACTTGGATAAAAGATCTCAGCAACAGTTTCTTTAAAACCTTTTATGTCTGTATTGTATCCAATAATTTTATTATTAGTTTTATGCAAAGTGTTCACTGATCCAGTATTCATCGCTTCTTTATCGAGTTTGTCACAAAAACGCATAATTTTTTTTTTGAATGGCACCGTAACATTCACGCCATGTATTTCATTATTTCTGATCTCTTTAATTATATTTTCTATATCTTCTTCTGCTATTTTTAACTTTTCATAAACACTGTCGATTAATCTATATTTTTTCATCCAATAATTATGAATTAATGGTGACAAAGAATGTCCAATTGGATTTCCTATAACTAAATATTTTTTCATTTATAATTATTTAAATACTCTTTAATTTTTTTTACAGGTAGTCCCATTATGGTATTCTCATCACCTTCTATATTCGAGAATAAAGACCTGCCCTTACCTTCTATTTGGTAAACATTATATGCATACAATGCTTCATCGCTTATCTTTGCTAAATAAATCTTAAGATCTTCTTCGCTCATCTGCTTCATTGTCAAGGCAGCCCTATCTGTGTAATTCCAAATCATGGAGCCATTTTTAGATATGCAAACTGAGCTGATTAAATGGTGTGTTTGACCATTTAAATCAATAAGTATTTTTATCGCCTCTGTTCTATTAATTGGTTTTGAAATTATTCTTCCATTTAAATCAATAACACTATCGGCTCCGAGAACTAAGTCTCCATTTCTCTTTTCGCTGACATTGTTTGCCTTTAGCTCTGCAAGCTTTTTTGAAATAGTCTCTGGATTTGCCTTTTCTTTTAATAGGTTTTCTTTAATAGGACCCTCGTTAATATTAGATGGTTCTACAATACATTTAATTTTATTTTCCTCTAATATTTTTTTCCTGACACCGCTCTTTGATGCCAAAACTATTTTATTTATCATTGCTTTTATATATTTCGTGAATTTTAATTATTGATGCCGCTGTTTCTTCAACGGATTTTCTCGTGACATCAATTGTTGGCCAATTATATTTTTTAAAAGTTTTTTTTGCTTTCTCAACCTCTTCTTTAATTATTTCTATGTTTGTATAATTAATATTTTCTGTTTCTTTGAGTGTGTTCATTCTATTTTTTCTTATATCAACCAATCTTTCCGCTTCTGTAGTTAGGCCTATTACACAAGATAATTTCGGTTTTTTTTTTAAAGTCTCAGGTATAGAGTTCTCATTAACTAGTGGAATATTTGATGTTTTAAAACCCCTGTTTGCCAAATAAATTGCTGTTGGTGTTTTACTTGTTCTGCTGACTCCCAACAATATTAGGTCTGCTTTGTCTATTTCTTCAATTAAATTTCCATCATCATGATTCATTGTGAAGTGAATTGCCTCTATTCTCTTATAATATTCTTCGTTAAGCTCGTGTTGTCCGCTTGGAATGTGCGAAGCCTGTTGGTTTAATAGTTTTGAAAAACTAAGTATCAGGTTTCCCAATATACCAAAGCATGGAATTTTTTTTTCTTCGCTTTTGTTGGCCAAAAACTTTGCAAGACCATTGTCAACGATTGTATATAAAATTATTGCTTTTTCTTTTTTCCTTGCATCATCTAAAATTTTAATAATTTGATTTTCTGTGCGTGTAAAAAAATAAGAATTAATTTCATATTCAATATTTTTAAATTGGGCCTTTATAGCTAAAAACACCCTATCTAAAGTTTCACCCGTTGAGTCTGATATTAAATAAATTTGGTATGTATTATTCATGAATAAAATGTTTATAATTAAGTATCTTTTTTATCATTTATCAACATTATGGTGTTTTTTAGTTTTCTTTGTAAAACACCATTTTTATCAACACAATTAAACATGTGCATTAATAATATACATTTAAACTAACAAAATTATATAAAGCTACAATTTAAACAATATACATTAATTTTATTAACTATTAATTGTTAATAATTAGTGAATAAAATATGAAAAACAAATAATTCTCTTTATTCACAACATATACAACTAATACTATATTTAAATATTTACTTATTATTATGACACAAATTGAAGATACTATTTTAAAAGAAAAAACAACCAATACACCAATATGGCTAATGAGACAGGCAGGAAGATACCTTCCAGAGTTTAGAAAAATTAGAAAATTAAATCCTGATTTTATTAATTTATGTTTAAATGAAAATTTGTCATCTGAAATTACACTACAACCTTTAAAAAGATTTAATTTAGATGCAGCAATAATTTTTTCTGATATTTTAATGGTTCCTTATGGATTAAATCAAGCAGTAGAATTTAAAAAAAATTTTGGTCCTAAATTGGGCTTTTTAGATTTAAAAGAATTATCCCAAATAGATGAGATAGATTTTTTAAAAAAATTATATCCCATTTATAAATCTATAAAAAAAGTTAACGACAATAGTTTAATAAAAAATAAAAATGTAATAGGCTTTGTGGGTGCGCCCTGGACACTTTTGGTTTATATGATTAATAAACATTCACCAAAAAAGAATCTGATAAAAGAATTTTTTAAAGATAAATTTTTAATAAATAGAATTTTAATAATTTTAGAAAAATTTTTAAAAATACATATTAAACATCAAATTAAAAATGGTGCCTCAATAATACAAATATTTGATAGCTGGGCCGGTTTATTAGAGGAAAAAGATTTACCCAGTTATGTTTATGTGCCAACTTTAAATTTAGTTAATTACATTAAATCACTAAATGTTCCATCAGTTTGCTTTCCAAGAGGTATCAAAGATTATAAAACCTTTTGTGAAATAGTTAAACCAAACGCAGTTAATATTGATTACAATGTTGATCCAGTTCTGATATTAAAAAATATAAAAATTCCTGTACAAGGTGGGCTAGATCCAAAAATATTATTAACAGATAAAGAAAACTTAAAAAAAGAAGCACTTAAGTATTTAAATATTTTTAAAGATCACCCATATATTTTTAATCTGGGGCATGGTGTTATTCCAGAAACAGATCCTAACATGGTTGATTATTTGGTTAAAACTGTAAAAGATTATTAAATGAAAAAAGCTGTAATATTATTTAATCTCGGTGGCCCGGATAAACTTGAAAGCGTAGAACCTTTTTTGTTTAACTTATTTAATGATCCAGCAATATTGAATCTACCAAGCTTTTTAAGATATCCCCTAGCAAAAATAATTTCCAACAGAAGAGCACCAATTGCGAAAAAAATTTATAGGGAACTAGGAGGGTCTTCTCCAATTTTAAAACTAACCAAAGAACAATCAGATGCACTTGAATTAAAACTTAATGAAAAACAAACAATGGATCAATATAAATGTTTTATAGTCATGAGATGTTGGAACCCAAGAGCCACCGAAGTAATTAAAATTGTTAAAAATTATAATCCAGAAGAAATCATTTTAATGCCGCTTTATCCACAGTATTCAGCGGCAACATCTGGTTCTTCAATTAATGAATGGAATGATATTTGTAAAAAAAATAAATATAAAATTAAAACCAGCACCATTTGTTGTTATCCAACCGATCAAAACTTTATTAATGCTCATACAAAACAAATAGTTAAAAAAACCAAAGATCTTAAAAATTATAAATTAATTTTTTCTGCGCATGGTTTGCCTGAAAAAAATATTAAAAAGGGTGATCCGTATCAATGGCAAGTTGAACAATCAGTTAAAAAAATTGTTGAAAGTTTAAAAGATAATAATTTAGACTGGATTTTGAGCTATCAAAGCAGAGTCGGCCCACTAAAATGGATTGGACCATCAACAGATGACACGATTATTGAGAATTCAAAAATTGGGAAACACATAGTTTTGGTGCCCATAGCATTTGTTTCAGAACATTCGGAAACTTTAGTCGAATTAGACATAGAATATAAAAAATTGGCAGAAGATAATGTATGTAAACATTACACAAGAGTTCCTGCCCTTGGTATAAATGAAGACTTTATTAAAACTATGTCAGAATTAATTATTAAAAAAGAAGAATACAAACTTAACGAATATCTTTATCCACCAAAAACCAAATGTCCAGCTAACTTTAAAAAATGTCCTTGTTTAAATTATGAATAGTTATTTATTTTTTAAGAGCTTGCACTTAATAGCTGTTATTTCTTGGATGGTAGGCCTTTTATATTTGCCGAGGATTTTTGTTTATCATGTTGAAAGTTTAAAGAATCAAAACACTTCTTTAGTATTTAAAACCATGGAAAGGAAATTATATTTTTATATTATGATACCAGCAATGATTTTAACTTGGATCTTTGGATTAATTTTATTTTCTATTTTGGGTTTTGAAATTATTTCTACACTTTGGTTTAAGCTAAAATTATTTTTAGTTATTTTGTTAACTTTTTATCATTTTTATTTAGCAAAACTTCTTTATGATTTTAGTTTAGATCAAAACACCAAATCATCTAAGTTTTTTAGAATAATTAATGAAGTTCCAACAATATTGCTTATTTTGATAGTTTTTATTGTTGTTTTTAAGCCTATCTAGACTTGAAATAGTCAAAAGAGTATATATATTTATTCTATCTAATAAACCTTAAGTAAAATCCCATAATATGAATATTCAAGAATTAAAACTAAAATCGTCAGAGCAACTAATTACCCAAGCAGAAGAGCTTGGCATTGAAAATGCCAACACCCTAAGAAAACAAGAAATTCTTTTTGCGATTTTAAAAAAAGTTGCAGAAAAAGAAGAAATCACAGGGGCTGGTGTCTTACAATTATTACAAGATGGCTTTGGTTTCTTAAGAGCAATGGAATCCAATTATTTGCCTGGTCCCGATGATATTTATGTTAGCCCAAGTCAGATCAGGAAGTTTGGTTTAAGAACGGGAGACACTGTTGAGGGACCAGTAAGAGCCCCTAAAGAAGGAGAAAGATATTTTGCACTACTACAAGTTAGTAAAATAAATTTTGATGATCCTGAAAAGCTACGTCACAAAATTGCCTTTGAAAATTTAACTCCTTTGTATCCAGACAAACAATTAGTAATGGAAGTTGAAACAGTAAAAATAGAAAAAAAACAAGATTTAACAGCAAGGCTAATTGATTTGGTAAGCCCAATCGGCAAAGGTCAAAGATCAATTATTATATCACCACCAAAAGCAGGAAAAACTATGATTTTGCAAAGCATTGCAAACTCAATAGCAGAAAATCATCCAGAGTGTTTTTTAATGGTATTGCTTGTTGACGAAAGACCAGAAGAAGTTACCGACATGCAAAGAACGGTCAAGGGAGAAGTTATTAGCTCTACTTTTGATGAGCCAGCATCACGACACGTTGCTGTAGCAGAAATGGTTATTGAAAAAGCTAAAAGATTAACTGAACATAAAAAAGACGTAGTCATTTTATTAGACTCAATAACAAGATTGGGAAGAGCCTATAATGCTGTTATCCCAAGCTCAGGTAAAGTTTTAACTGGTGGTGTTGATGCTAACGCACTTCAAAGGCCCAAGAGATTTTTTGGTGCTGCTAGAAATATTGAAGAAGGTGGTTCTTTAACAATTATATCCACTGCTTTAATTGACACTGGTAGTAGAATGGACGAAGTTATATTTGAAGAATTTAAAGGAACAGGTAATAGTGAAACTGTGCTAGATAGAAAAATTGCAGATAAAAGAATTTATCCAGCTATTGATATAACAAAGTCTGGTACGAGAAGAGAAGAGCTGATTTTTGATAAAAATGATCTTCAAAAAATGAATGTTCTTAGAAGAATTATAGCTCCGATGGGTACAATGGATGCAATCGAATTTATTAGCTCCAAGTTAAAAAATACAAAGAATAATGCCGAGTTCTTTAATTCAATGAATAAACCAGCTTAATTTTACTATAAATTTTTTTACTCATTGTTACTATGTTTTTATGGAATTATTAGAAAGATTAAAAATTTTAAATAATCATTTATTAGGAAAAAATTATAATAAAGTAATAGAAGGATGCAATAAAGTATTAAAGACAAATCCAAACATACCTTATGCACTAAATTTATGTGGTCTTGCCCTACAAGGAAAAAAAAATTTTTTATTATCAATCAATTTTTTCACTAGAGCAATTAATATTGAACCAAAAAATATTGCTGCCATTAATAATTTAGCAAACTCTTATAAATATCTTACAAAAATAGATTTAGCTGAAAAACTATACTTGAAAGCGCTAGCAATTAAACCAAATTATATACAGGCATTAAATAATTATGGAAATTTAAAACAACAAATTGGAGACATCGATTCTTCTATTGAGCTTTATTTAAAAGCATTGAATATAAATTCAAAACAAACAGGTATAATGTTTAGTTTAGCATCTGCATATCAGCAATTGGGTAACTTTGAAAAATCTGAAGAAATTATTATTAAAATTTTATTAATTGAACCAAAAAATACATCAGTTCACAAATTGCGCAGTGAAATAGTTAAATATACTAAAAATAATGATCATTTAATAGAGATGGAAATCTTACTTAAAGACAATTCTTTAAACGAGGAACAGATTATTGATTTGTCTTTTGCTTTAGGTAAGGCCTATGAAGATATTGGTGACTATGAAAAAGCATATAAAAACCTTGAAATAGGAAACTTTAAAAGAAAAAATAAAGTAAATTTTGATATCAATAATCATAAAAAACTCTTTAATAGTATTATAAAAACCTTTGAGAATGTCGATTTTGCTAGTTTTAAAAAAAAAACAAAAGATAAAAAAATTATTTTTATTTGTGGAATGCCAAGATCTGGAACAACTCTCGTGGAACAAATTATTACCTCACACAAAGAAGTTAATGGAGCTGGTGAATTAATTTATTTACAGAACTCAGTAGAGAAAAATTTTGTAGAAGATTTTAAACTAAATAAACAAAAAATTATTGAAGAAGCATCTTCAAGTAAAAATCTTATTGAAAATGAATATTTGGAATTATTAGATCTTCACAAATATAGTTCAAAAATAATTACTGATAAAGCGCCTCAAAATTTTAGGTGGATTGGTTTCATGAAAATATTTTTTCCAAATTGTAAAATAATACACTGTAATAGGAATGCAAAAGACAACTGCCTATCAATATTTAAGAATAATTTTCCATCAACACATATGGATTGGAGCTTTGATCAAAAGGACATAGCCGAATACTATAATCTATATTTTAAGTTAATGAATTTCTGGAATTCAAAAATCTCAAATGAAATTTATAATGCAAAGTATGAAAATATTATTAAAGATAAAGAAACCGAAATAAAAAAAATAATACAGTTTTGCGATCTTGAATGGGATCCTGCATGCTTAAACCATCATCAAAACAAGAAAACACCAATCAGCACTGTGAGTGTAGCTCAAGCTAGAAAACCAATATATAGTTCATCTTTAAACTCCTACAATAATTATACTCAATATTTGTCAGAATTATTCAGTGCTTTAAATAATTAGTTAATTATTTTATTAGAAACTGGGTATACTATTTTAATGGCAATTTATGCATTATCTTCAGGACCTGGTATTTCAGGTGTCGCGATCGTAAGAGTATCTGGTAAAGAGACCACATCTGTAATTCAGTCTTTAACCGGCAAAAGCCCTCCCCCTCCAAGAATTGCCACTCTAAGAAAAATCAATAAAATCAACACTTCTGAGCTAATTGATGAAGGCATAATCTTATGGTTTCCTGGCCCTAGGAGCTACACAGGTGAAGATATGGCAGAATTTCATATACATGGAAGTAAAGCAGTAATTGATGCTTTACATACGTCTATTTCAAAAATCGAAAATTGTCGTCTAGCTCAACCAGGCGAGTTCACGAAGCTTGCATTCCAAAATGGAAAAATAAACTTGCTTAAAGCAGAAAGCATCGCAGATTTAATTTCTGCTGAAACTGAAATCCAAAGGCTACAAGCATTAAAAATCATGAGTGGCAAGTCAGCAAATAAATTTAATAATTTAAGAGAACGACTTTTAAAAATACTATCATACATTGAAGCAAAAATAGATTTTCCAGATGAAGATTTACCAAAAAATATTTTAAGCAATATTAAAAAAACTTCAAATGATATTTGTATAGATATTAAAAAAATTTTAGATGACCAAAAAGTTGGAGAAAGGATTAGGGAGGGTTTTAAAATTGCAATCATAGGACCAACCAATGCCGGCAAATCAAGTTTGTTAAATAATTTATCAAATCGAGATGTTGCTATAGTTTCAGAAATTGCTGGAACGACAAGGGATGTTATTGAAACACATTTAAATATTGATGGATATCCAGTTATCGTTTCTGATACAGCGGGCATAAGAGATTCAAAAAATGAAATTGAAAAAAAAGGAATTAAATTAGCTTTAAAAAGAGCTGAAGATGCTGATTTAAAGTTAGTCGTAATAGAGCCAAAAAGCGTTGATTTTAGTGAAGTTTTTAATGATTTGTTGGATGAAAACTCGATATTAATTGTAAATAAGTCAGATTTAATAAATAAAGAATTAAATTTAAACATTAAAAAATTTGATCCTGTTTCTATTTCAATTAAAAATAATTTAAATATTGAGGAATTAATTTTAAGGATAAAAAATAAATTAAAAAATAAATTTGTTACAAGTGGTGATATTTTAATTACAAGAGAAAGACATCGACAACACCTTTTGCAATGTTTGAATAATTTAAAAAATTTTAGTGAAAAAAATGAGACTAAAGATTTTGATAAAGCAGCTGAAGATTTAAGATTAGCGACTAGACATCTCGGCATGATAGTTGGAAAAGTTGACGTAGAAGAGATATTGGGTAGTATTTTCAATGATTTTTGTATTGGCAAATAAAGTTAGTTTTAAAGGCATTTTTGTAACATTTTTTAAGATTTTTGTTGATAAACATAGCTATTTAAAGCCTTTTTTGATTTTTGGACTCTATTTAATAAATTAATTGGACGACATTTAATAAAGAAAACTGATCGATAATTTAATACTCTCATCTTGTAAAAAGTTTAATCAGTTATAAATTTATAGTATGAAAAAAGATTTATCTTTTGATGTAGTTGTAATAGGTGGAGGACATGCTGGTTGTGAAGCAGCCGCAGCTTCTGCTCGTCTTGGAGTAAATACTGCCCTATTTACCCACAAGGTAGAAACAATTGGCGAAATGTCATGCAATCCAGCTATTGGTGGTTTAGGAAAAGGTCACTTGGTAAGAGAAATTGATGCACTAGGTGGTGTTATGGGAGAGGTAGCAGACAAGTCAGGAATACAATTTAGATTATTAAATAGAAGTAGAGGACCAGCTGTTAGAGGACCACGAACTCAGTCTGATAGATCATTATATCGTAAATTTATGCAAGAAAAACTTTTAAACTACTGTAATTTAAGCATTATTTCCGATACTGTAATAAAGTTTATTTTTAATAAAAACTCCATAAGTGGTTTTGAAACGTATAATGGAAAAAAAGTTTCTTGTAGTAAGCTGATACTCACAACAGGCACTTTTTTGAATGGCTTAATCCATATCGGTGAAGAAAGGACACCAGCTGGAAGGTATGATGAGAAACCTTCAACAGGATTAAGTGGACAACTTAAAAAATATGATTTTAAGATTGGAAGACTTAAGACAGGCACGCCTCCAAGGCTTGATGCAAGAACAATTAACTTTAAAAATTTAGAAGAACAATTTGCAGATGAAGATCCTTATTTTTTTTCTTTCTTAACTAAAAAAAATTATAACAAACAAGTATCTTGTCGAATGACTTATACTAACGATAAGGTTCATAAGATTATAGAAAAAAATTTAACCAAGAGTG
>Ga0114997_10004619_pt1 | contig 10612 bp, 9 predicted proteins | sample ArcticOcean_MG_C_2_FD_87045 | JGI IMG/M metagenome (GOLD analysis project Ga0114997, IMG submission 87045) | Marine microbial communities from western Arctic Ocean - ArcticOcean_MG_CB4_136 | ecosystem: Environmental > Aquatic > Marine > Oceanic | place: Arctic Ocean: Canada Basin | collected... | reverse complement strand
TTATTGCCATTTTTTGAATATACATAATATAGCTAATTTTTGAATCATTTTTTAAATTTTCATTATCTATTACAAACTCATTTATCTCAACATAAATAGATGTTAATTTATCTATATATTTAAATAGTAATTTCTCTTTTGAAGAAGATTCGAATTGTTTTCTATATTCATTATTTATTTCAAATATCGTTTTTTTATATACAAATAATATAGCATCTTTTGAATTTAATTGTAAATATGAATGATTATCGTTACCAATTTGTCCTATAAATTCAACATAAAATAAATATGCTTTTTTACAATGATGAACTGATAAATTCAAATTTTTTGTATATAATAAAAGTATATTGAATATATGTTTTAACATATTTAATCCTCGAATTATAATAAAAATATAATATTGGGTATTTTGCAATAAAATATTATCACTTATATGAAATAAATATTCGTTAATTACCTTACAAAAAGCTGTCGTAATCTCATCAATATCATTATTCAAGTTATTATTATAATTATTAATATCATATAAAGATAATTTTAATATATTGGAATTATCCATTTATTAATCTAAATATTATTTTTTTAAATAAATAACTATTTAAAGGTTTAAAAGAATAATAAATATATTATATAAAATGTCTGAAGAAACTCAAGAAAACTCTGCGAATTATAGACTTCCTGGCGGAACTACATTACAACATTGTGCTAAATTAAGTATTGTCGAAGATAAACCTATAATGTTTGACTATTGGACGGCATCTTGTGATAAAGATGTTCTTATAGGTGTTAGAGAAGAAGGAGAAAAATTATTAGTTAAAAGTGAAGAAGAATATACAAGTCCAGTATCTAAAATTTATAAAGTTGAAAACGAATATATTATTATCACTGAAAATTCCATTTATGTTGTATCTGCCGATATTCCTACAAAAAGAATTTCCGGAGCTTAAATTAAATTATTTAGAATAAATAATAATTTAATTACAATATCTCTTTTATCTTTTTTATTTGTTCCTCTGTTAATTTATCAGGAAATATTATATTGAATTCCATTATTAGTTTTCCCGTTTTCTCATCTCGACACATACCTAATCCATCTATTTCTTTTAAATAATTTGAGGGAATTATATTTCCACTGTCATTATTTATTGTATATTTTTTTCCATTTAAATGTGCAATATCGAATATAAAACCTGTTAAGGATTCTTTTAAAGTTATATCTTTTTTTATTTTTAAATTTAAACCTTCTCTTTTGAATATACTTTTATTTTCAACCTTTATATGAACTTTAATATCTCCTTTTAATGAATGATTTATAATATTACCTTTATCTTTTATTATAATAATTTCTCCTGAATCTGTACCTTTTTTTATATTTATATATATTTTTTCCTTCTCAATTCTTTTTTCATTGTTTATTAAAATCCATCTTTCAATTAATATTGGATATGTTATACCTGAAAATGCTTGAGATAATGTAACAATTGCTGTTTTAATTAAAGGAGCTGGTTTTTGAATAGCATTTATATTTACAGGACGCCCATTTCTAAATATATGAATATTTGGCATTCCTGGCATTCCTGGCATTCCTGGCATTCCTGGCATTCCTGGCATTCCTGGCATTCCTGGCATTCCTGGCATTCCTGGCATTCCCGACATTGCTCTTCCAAAAAACATTTTTAATATTGGATCAATTCCTTCATCCATTCCTCCGTTTATACCATTAAAATTTACAAATGGATTTTTTCCTCGCATCCGATATTCTCTTCTTTTATCATTATCTCCTAAAACTTGATATGCTTCATTTATTTTTTTAAACTGTTCTTCATCACCACCTCTATCTGGATGATGCTTTAAAGACATTTTTCGAAAAGCTTTTTTTATTTCTTCTCCACTTGCACTTTCTTCTACTCCTAAAACTTTATAATAGTTCATATGTAAAATATATAAATATAAACTTAAATACTTTATTACTTAATTTAAATATGAATATCCAATTTTTAAAAAAATATCAGCCTGTTTTTTTTAAAGATTTTACAATAGATAAGGAATATATTGAGCTATTGAATACACTTATAAATATGAATAATTTAAATATTTTACTTGTTGGTAATTCTGGGTCTGGTAAAACTTCCTTATTATATGCTACTATTAGGGAATATTATCAATTGAAAAATATACCTTCTAATAATGTTTTATATATCAATAATCTTAAAGAACAAGGCATACAATATTATAGAAATGAAGTTAAAACTTTTTGCCAAACACCATCCTCTATTCATGGAAAAAAAAAATTTATTATTTTAGACGATATTGATTTAATAAATGATCAAAGCCAACAAGTTTTTAGAAATTGTATAGATAAATATAGTCATAATGTCCATTTTTTATCTTCATGTTCTAATACACAAAAAGTTATTGATAGTATTCAATCAAGATGCACCATTATAAAAATTAAACCTGTACAAAAATCTTTTCTTAAAATTATTTATAATAAAATTAAAAACTCTGAAAAAATTAATATTGATAATAATGCTCAAGATTTCATATTAAACATTTGTAATAATTCAATACGTTTATTAATTAATTATATGGAAAAATTCAAATTATTAAATATTCGAATTGATGAAAAAAAAGTTAAAGAAATATGCACCAATATTAGTTTTTATGAATTTGAAAAATATACTGAAGAATGGTACCACAATAAAAATATTATAGCTTCCATAAAAATTATTTACCAAATTTATAAAAAGGGTTACTCTGTTATGGATATATTAGATGCGTATTTCACTTTTGTAAAAATTACAGATATTCTTGAAGAAAATATTAAATATAAAATTATAAAATTAATATTAAAATATATTGCTTTTTTTCATACCTTACATGAAAATGAAATTGAATTAGTTTTTTTTACTAATGAACTTATAAAGTTATTATAATTGTTATAAAATTTTAATAACCTTAATAAATATATGAGTCAAATTTTTCAAAACGTGTATCCCAAAAATCATTTTTTTCCGTTTTTATCACAATTTTGTGAATTTAATAAAAATCAATATATATTTTCAAAGGAATCTTTTAAGAGAATCAAATTACAAAAAGAAGAAATTATATTTTGTGAAAATTTAAAAAAATATTATTTTCCATCTAAACATCATTATTTAGAAAGAGAAAAAACTTATAAAAATTTTGTTACTATTATTAGACAAATTTGTAAATATTTACATATACCCTTTACATCCGATATTAAATATTCAAAATCAAAATACGAAATTAAGTATTTTATTTACCAAGACTTATAACTAAATATTTACTTATTTGAGTATTCGCTTTTAATACTTGAGACGGACTCATTCGGCTAAACCATTGATATTTTGTTCTACTTAATATCTCATCATCTGGTAATACTACACAATTTAATGTATTATTACATACTTCTACACCTTGCTCTCCTAACCAATTATCCAATAATATTACTTCACCTGTTTTTGACTTTACACCCAACTCTTTACCATCTATTACTTCACATTTATTCTCAAGTGATAACTTGTATAAAAATCTATTTATTGTTGCTTCAAATGTTGCCTCATCAGTACTATCTTTGGAAATTAACCTACCTAAATAATCTATCATTTCTTTCATACATAAACTTCCTTTTACACATCCCATTATTTTGTGATTTGGGAAAAAACGTGTATATACATTTGTATTACTTCTATTTATTAATTCTCCACAAAACATATCCTTATCTTTTAGTAATTCATTATATAATGGTCTTAAATCTCTTACCGCTATAGTTGCATTTGGTATTAAAAAACCACCATATGTATGAATTAATCTAGATAATGCTAATGTTCTAATACGGGTTTTTATTGGATTACTCAATTCATCTAATCTTATCGACCAATCTGGAATTAATTTTTCAAATGAATTATCATCTATTAAACATATCTTAAAACTTTCTCCGCAATGTTTCATTATTGATTTTACACATAAATTTTTATATGGCTCATTCAAATCCAATGTATTTCTTGATTTAAAACTTGACCAATTACGAGCATTTATTTTATGAGGTGTATGTATCCATATAAAAGGCTTCCCTGACATTGAATTTCCCTCATTTAATAAATATTTTCTTACTAAATTATATTTATCTAATTCTTCATCCGGATAATATTTTTTACTATACCTATCATACAACATTCCTACTGTTGTAACTGCTACAAATGCCAAAACATAATTTATGATATTCATTATATATATATTATATTATTTATTAATTTTTTAATTGTTTTAAATGTGACCACCATTTTTTATTTGATTGTGCTATTTCTTCATCTCTTTTAATTAGTCTAAATGCCCTCTCAGTATTTTGTCTATCATTTTTTATATTTCTATCTCTCATCATTTCTCTGGATTGTTCTAAAGAAATCATATCTGGTCGGTTTTGTTCTCTATATCTAACATAACTTTCTACATTATCAAACTTGGGTTTTACCAAATAATCTTCCATTGATACTGGAACCACCGTTTCAGTATGAGCCTTTTTTAAATCTTGATATGGTAATGAACTAAACATATCACTACTATACAGTTCTGGTTTTTCTCTTGTTAAATCATAACAACCTCTACCTTCCATTTCATTTATTTCTTCGCGCACTATTAATGCTCTACTTTTTTGTTTCTTTTTCTCAAATACTTCTCCCATTGCTGCCATACTTTTTATTTCCTCTTTATCTATATCTTCATTTGATTTAAACCAGCTACCATATCCTGTATCAACATCCTCATCTTTTACTTTTACATCATCAAACATTTCATTAAACCATTTATTAAAATCTTTCGCACTTTTTCCATTCACTTTCTTTAATAATTCTTTATTTTCATTATTTACTTCAGCAATATATTCTTGTTTTTTAGCACATTGTTCTTTTTTACATCTATAGTCGTATATTGTTTCTAACATTTTATAAGCTTTCATAAAAAATAAAAATACATCCTTTTCTAATCCGCTCTTATCGGGATGAGTTTTTAGTGCCATTAATTTCGCATTCTTCATTTTATTCTTTTCAAATTTATAATCTAAATGAAACAAATTTAATATATCTTCTAAATCATAATTATCTATATTCAAATCGAAATCATCCATATAAATTTTGCCTTTATTTTTTATAATTTATTTATACACAATATATATTAATGGAAAAAAAGATAAATTTTCCTCCTTTTGAACTTGAACCCACTATCTTCGCGTCACAAGATTATCCAAAAGGATTACGTGTGGGCGAATCCGTTTTTAAAAACGATAAAAGCTTTTCAGAGAAAATAAAAAGTATTTTAGATGTTACTGATGAAGACAAATATAATAATGACACACAGGTACCGATGTGGACTCACGTTGATTATCGTCTATGGTTACTAAATTTATTTCAAAATGTTAAGGATAACTCAGGAAAAACACCAGCTTATAATGAAAATAGAACAAGGAATTATCTTGCGAGTAATATAAATATTATGAATCCCCCATTATGGAATTTTCCTATACAAGCTTTTAAAGATTTCTATGATAATAATGAGGTTTATATTAATAATAAAAAAAATGAATTGGACGTGGAAAAAGTTAAGCTCGAAAGGAAATGTGAGGCAAAACGTTGGAAAAAAATACAACTAATCAGACAACAAAAATCCTGGAATTTCTTTAAAATCAAGAAACAAGAAGCTGCGTTGCTAAAAATGGAAAAAAAACAATTGTTGAAACAGAAGCAGGAAGAAGACAGAAATGCAACCAAAGAAGAAAATCCAGGAGAGACAAAAACCCCACGCTCAATTCCAATAGAATTTGAGAAAAAAAAAAGAGCTGAGAAAATAAAAAGAGCTGAGGAAATGGCACAATTGGAACAAGAAATCAATCATTTGACCAACGAAACAAACAAGTATGAACAGAAGAAACACGCAGTGGAACAAACTATCGCAAAATTAAAAAAAGAAGCCGAAGCAAAATTAAAAAAAGAAGCCGAAGAGGCCGCTGAGAAATTGGATGCCAACAAAAACAATGGGGTCAAGAAGAGTAAAACAAAAAAAACAAAAAAACGAAAAAAACGTAAAAAAACAAGGAAAAACAATCAAAATAAAGAGGAGAATAAAGAAAAGGCGACGAATAAAAAAACAAGGAAAAACAATCAAAAGAATCAAAATAAAACAAGGAAAATATATCGATCAGCGGAAATGAAGCCTTTTTTGTCATCGAGCCCCCTTTACCCCCACCAATCCCAATTATTTATAGAGTGTTGGCGAGATAATAATGGTAAAATTAAATGTAAAAAACCCGCAAAACTTTTACAAAAAGATGGTAAAACAATAATAACATTTGAACCAACACCCCCTCCCAATAAAGATAATCCATTTAAAAAAATACCTCATAAAAATTGGCTTCAAGAAAATATTTTTAATAATAACGAATATAAAAAATATAAAGAAAAATTTAATATTTATTTAAAATATTTGGAAAATAAAGATTTTTTTAAAATAGATTATACCGACGCACCTGCTGTTGGCACGTGGTGTGAAAAAAACATATCAAAATACAATAGCGATATAAATCCAGTTACTCAAAAAGAATTTAGAAAACATATGAATATTTATAAATATAAATGTATTTTATTGACAAATATCCATCAATTAACCGTCGACAGTACACGTTGCGGCCCATGGGGAAAATATAGAAAACCATCAGATACTATATTAAATAATATATTTAAATTAGGATTTGAGGGAATTAACCCAAACACTAACAATAATAGTATTGCCTCTATTTTTTGTATTTTACATATTATTTTATCATTAGAAATGTCTGAACATGGTTATTTTTATTGTCAGGGGGATGATTCTATATTTAGTCATATTTTATTATTCACAAATAGTATTGTTAATGAATATTCATTATTAAACAACGTCGATAAATCTGAGGAATTTGTATATATTATGTATTTTCTATTAAGAAAAATATTTTATGCTTCCTATTCTTTAAAAAAACCAAAATATAATAAAAAAATTATAGAAGATTATGATAAAGGTTTAAGTATACATTCTATTTTTCAGAATAACAGTGATCATATCACAAACAACCCGGTGGCGGAGCGTGCGGGCTTGAAATATGAAAATTCAACCTTATTCAATCGCTTATCACAAAAAGTAATACTCTATATATTTTTATCCATAATACTAAAAAAACATAGAGATATATTTTCAAATTTATGGCTATCTCACAAAAATGTTATTAATCAAATGTTTAAAAGTTTATATACTTCACCCTTGGGAACGTTTTTTTGGACCAGTGGTCCCGCCTGGCACGCCGATAAATACGGCAGTGATTTGCTAAATCCCAATGCCACGCCCGCCAATATTCGTCATAGAGGATTTTTTTCTACTGTTGATTTTACTATAGTTAAAAATATTTATGCTAATTTTTTATTAAATAATAATTTATTAGAGTTTATTACATCCTTATGTGTTGCATATACATCTCGTGTGCCAGATGATTCGTATTATTTTAATAATATACCTTGGTCTAAAGATACGCAATTAGCGTTAAAAGAAAACAGCTTCCCAGGTGGATGGACAGATTTACCGGTCGATGACAAAAATTTCAGGTATAACAATTCTTTTTGGTGGCAGAACACAATACAACCCGTTTTGGGCATGGTAGGTTGGACACTGTTGACAATGTCAGACAATGGTGCTTTAGATATTGAATGTATGGATCCTGAAATAGAAAAGAAATGGAACAACAATGGGGGATCAAAAGGCGTTAATATATTAGGACTACATGATAATGAATTATGGTCATACAATGAAGATTCTATTAAAGATTATGATATTATTTTACAATTTTTCAATAGTGACTTATTTAATAGATTATTATCATATTTTTCTGATGAAATACCAAAATGGAACTGTAACCCAGAATGTCCTACTTGGTTCATACTTGATGACGATAGTATGTGGGGTACATCATTTTCAAAACATTGGGTTAAATCAAAAATTTTACAAACAGATAAAGAGTCTGGTTGTTTGGGGTGCTGCTCGAGGGTAAAAAAGAAGACGAGACAGAATATGAGCGGAGGAAAATTATCAATAGGACGTTTAGCTGGAAAAAGATTGGAATATATACAAAAATTAATAAAAAAAAAAACATTAAAGAAATCTAATAGAAGATTTAAGAAATATAATAGGAGATTAAATAAAACAATTAAATTATATTAATTATGAACAGCCTTTTTGTAACTATGTAAAATAAAATGTTGTAATCCTTCAATATCAAAACCAACAAGTGATTCAGCTCGCTCCTTATTTACGTAACTTATAAGTGTTGGAAACGATCTAACTTTTAAATAACTAACAATATCTGCCCCCTCTGTTTCATCAACTATAACTAAGTCAAATTTTTCTTTAATTTGTTCAAAATATTCCATTAAAACAGGTTTAAGCCTTTTACAAGGACCACACCAAGTTGCAGTAACATCAATGATAAAAGCATTACTTTGATTCATAAATTCATTTAATTGTATTCGTGTATTTAAATGTATAATTTCACCAGGCATTATACATTTAAATATTTTTATTTTTTTAAATAAAATTTTTGATATATTCTTTTTTCATATTAGTTATATCAATATTATTTGATTTAATTTTTTTAATAATAATTTAAATCAAATTAAGCTTTTTGTAAATTATACCCAGTGTTTTTTCCCTTCGTATATTATAAACTGTATTAACTCTATTGGTCAATATCATTGACATATAATTTGTTCTCTAAAATATTTTTTTGGAGAGAAATGGTTCTTAACTTGTTATAATATCAAAATATAATAGTCTTATACTTTTGCTATTATACAATTAGATATTAATTACAAATTTTTCCAAGTCTTCTAAATCAATATGTGGTAATTCCAAATGACTTTCCCACATATATTTACAAAATGCCCATTTTATATTATATTGTTTTGCGTAATATTTACCACGATATTTTAATAATTTATCTCCAATATTATTAGGAATAAGTGGTAAACTCTCAATAGGAAGGACATAAGATAATTGAACGCAAGGACTAACATTGGTATGATTATTTGGTTCTATCATTATTGTATCAAAACTTGGAATAAATTTTAATAAATCATTGAATAAAGGCGGATAATTATATTTATAATGCCATCTCCAGTCAATGCATCCAGAAGTATAATAATTCATAACCCATTCTAAACCTTCCATATAATTAACGCTAATTTGTTTTTTAAATTCAAAACTTTCATCAGTATTAAAAAGAGCATCATAATATCTTTTTTGCCAAAATGATTCATAAGGATTAATATATTTCTCGATACATCTATTTTTAATAGGTATATTTAAATATCTGTTTTTTTTTTCTTCGATTGTTTTAAATGGGACTTTTCTTCTTTCCCATTTTTCTCTAATTTTATATTCGTCTATTAAATTATCAAATTCATTATCTGCAAGAAATTTAACTAATTTTCTAACATTTTTCCAATAAATTACTTTACCATTAGTTAAATTTTGATTTTTACCAATAGTATCTTTATAAGCGTTTAACATAATAGCAATACCATTAGTTCTTATATTAGCTGAAGGAAAATGTGGTAAAAAATCATTACCTAAGAAAAAACACAAAAATATATAATCATATAATTTATTAGTTTCTTGTGTTGAAGATGGTTTTTTAAATCCATTCATTTCAAAAATAATCCGTTGTGATAAATAAGGAATATCTAATAAATAACTTTCATCCGGATTAATATTTTTATCAATAGATTTTACAAATTCAGGAGTTTCTCTATATAGATAAATGTTTTTACTAATTCTAAGATGATTTAAGCAAAGCATAATAAGGTCAGCATCTAATCCATAAACAACAGTAACTTCATCTTTATGACATTTATTGTTTCTAATATATCCAAAAAGTTTGTGTTCACCTTCACCAGGTTCATTTGAACCGGTAAAAATTATTTTCTCTAAACCATATTTCTTTTCTTGACCTCTAAAATAATTATCAATATTAATATTTAATTTATTCATAAAATTTGTCCCAGGAGTAATTGCAGTTTTATTCCATTCATTTTTCTCTCCACAAATATGATTCATAACTTTTTTTTCAAGCATTGATTTGTGTCTTCTGGTTCGTTGTTGTTCTAACTTAGCAACTGGTGCTACACCATCAAAAGCAATTAATACTTTTTTATTTGGTTTTACATCGTTTATATAATTTTCAATATTAATACATACCATATTAATTAATTTATTTTCGAATAAATCATCGTTTTTGTATGTATCATAATCTTTTGACAGAATGCGAAGAGCATCATAAACAATAGAATTACTATCAAAATATAAATTATTTATTTGTTTTTTGAAATTAAATAATTTTATTAACATTTCTTTATGATTTCTAATAAGGTAAGAGAAATAACTTGGAACACCCATAATAATAATATATCGTATTATTTTCTTATATTATTTTTTATAATCTATAAAGGAATCGTTATTTTTATATTTACTTTAGAAGAAAATATAAAAATAACAGTATATTATACAATGTATAAGT
>Ga0114997_10004617_pt1 | contig 10613 bp, 9 predicted proteins | sample ArcticOcean_MG_C_2_FD_87045 | JGI IMG/M metagenome (GOLD analysis project Ga0114997, IMG submission 87045) | Marine microbial communities from western Arctic Ocean - ArcticOcean_MG_CB4_136 | ecosystem: Environmental > Aquatic > Marine > Oceanic | place: Arctic Ocean: Canada Basin | collected... | reverse complement strand
TATTGGGCCAGCGCCAATTATTAAAATTTTTTTAAGATCTTTTCTTTTTGGCATTTTTTTTCATATTGTTAATAAATTCTTGGAATAAATAAACACTATCTTGTGGTCCTGGGTTTGATTCTGGATGATATTGAACAGAAAAAATGGGTTTATTTTTTAATCTTATTCCTTCAATGCAGTTATCAAATAAAGATCTGTGTGTGATCTCAATATCTTTTGGCAAATTTTTTTTCACAATTTCAAAACCATGATTTTGGGATGTGATTTCTACATTACTTTTAATTAGGTTTTTTACTGGGTGATTAGCACCCCTGTGGCCAAGTTTCATTTTTTTTGTTTTTGCTCCAAGCGCTAAAGCAAGTATTTGATGACCAAGACAAATTCCAAAAATAGGAACCTCTTTTTCAATTAAAGTTTTAATTATTTTAATAGCATATTTTCCTGTTGCAGCTGGGTCACCAGGTCCATTAGACAAAAATATTCCATCAGGTTTCATTTCTAATATTTTTGCAGCACTTGTTTTACAAGAAACTACATTAACTTCACAGTTAAAATTAGAAAAATACCTTAAAATATTTTTTTTTATACCATAATCAATTGCTACTATTTTAAATAATTTGATTTTATTTTTTAAGAATCGATTTTCCTTTGACCACGTATTAAGCCCTGACCATTTATAATTTTTTTTAGTTGTAACTTTTTCTGCTAAATCTAAATTCTTTAAACCACTCCATCTATTAGATAATTTTTTTAACTTTTCAATATTAAATTTTCCATTTTTAGAAAAAGAAATAGTTCCCTTTGGCGCCCCTTTGTCTCTTATAACGTTTGTTAAACTTCTAGTATCAAAACCAGTAATACCAACTATTTTATTTTTTTTTAACCAATTATCAAAATGTTCCAAAGCTCTATAGTTTGATGGATTAGAAATTTCAGAATTAAAAATTACACCTCTAGTCCAAATTTTATCAGATTCATGATCGTCGTTATTTGCCCCAACATTTCCAATATGGGGGAATGTAAAATTAATTATTTGTTCAGCGTAAGAAGGGTCTGATATTATTTCTTGATAGCCAGTTATTGAAGTATTAAAACAAACTTCACCTGTTGCTGTGCCTTCAAAACCAAATCCAATTCCTTCGAAAAAATTACCGTTTTCTAAAACTAAAACGCCTGTCGCATTAATCTTTTTAAGATTGTGTATTGTTTTATGGGTTAAATTTGTTTTTAACACAAAATACAACTCATGAGTTAAGGGCTTTTACAATAAAACATGATTTTGTGCAAGCTATGAAAAAATTTTATACAGTTATTTTAGATTTTTATTTTGAAGAAATTTAGTCAGTAAAGTAAATTGACGTTTAATAATTCATGTCATTAAGAGAAAATATAAACCAGCAGTTTAATATTGCATTAAAAAGCAAAAATAAAATTTTAGTTTCTACTTTGCGTTTAGTTTTGGCTGCAATTAAGGAACGAGATATTGCCAATAGGACTAGTGAAAAAAAGGAGCTTATAAAAGATGAGGAAATTGTTAAGCTTTTGAGAAAAATGAAAAAGCAAAGGCAAGAATCTGCTGATCTTTACAAAAAAGGAGGTAGAGAAGAGTTGCTAAAAACAGAAGAAGATGAAATGCAAATAATTAACTCGTTCTTACCAAAACAACTCAATGAAGAAGAAACTAAAAAAATTTGTATGGCGGAAATAGAGTTGTTGGGAATTAAAAGCATTAAAGATATGGGAAAAATTATGGGCTCATTAAAAAAAAAATATTCAGACACAATAGACTTTTCAAAAGTAAATATAATAATTAAAAGTTTATTAAATTAAAAATGAAATACCCAAAAGAATATCTTGAAGAAATTAAACTAAGATTAAAAGTATCTCAAGTTGTAGGAAAATCAGTAAAGTTAAAAAAGCGTGGAAAAGAGTTTGTTGGATTGTCGCCATTTTCAAATGAGAAGACTCCATCATTTACTGTAAATGATGAGAAAGGTTTTTATCATTGTTTTAGTTCCGCAGAACACGGAAATATTTTTGATTTTTTGATGAAAACAAAGAATTATAAATTTGGAGAAGCGGTTAAAACCCTTGCATCAGATGCTGGCATGGAACAGTTTAGATTTACAAAACAAGATGAAGAAAAACAGACAAGGTGGAAAGTTTATAGCTCTATATTAGAAAAATATTCAAATTTTTGTTTTAAAGAATTAGTCTCTGGAAAGTATCCTAATGTTCTTGAATACTTAAAAAAAAGGAAGATAACAAAAGAAGAAATTACTTTTTTTAAAATTGGTTATTCTTCAAATGATAATAGTTTTTATAAAATATTAAAAGAAGAGTTTGATGAAAAACAAATTAGCGCATCAGGCATTTATTATTTTGATGAGAAAACAAAAAAATACATAGATAGATTTAGAAGTCGAATCATTTTTCCAGTTAAAAGTCTAAATGGATCTGTTTTTGCTTTAGGAGGAAGAACTCTTTCTAAAACTAGTTTTGCTAAATATATTAATTCCCCCGAAACAGAGTTTTATAAAAAAGGAAATAATTTATATAATATTAATAGCGCTAAAGAAGCTAGAAATAAAAAAGATGAAGTTTTTATAGTTGAAGGATATATGGATGTAGTTAATTTACATAAATTTGGTATTAAAAATGTTGTTGCAAATTTAGGAACCGCAATGACGGAGAAACAAATAGATTTAGTATGGAGATTTTTTAAAAAACCAATAATTTGCCTGGACGGAGATACTAGTGGAAAAAAAGCAGCATTAAGGGCAGCTGAAAAACTTTTCCCGTTAATGAAATCTGATTTAAATATTTGTTTTTTAACTTTACCAGAAAACTTAGATCCAGATTCTTATATTAATTTAAAAGGAAAAGAATCTTTTTTAAATTTTACAGAAACAAAAATAGAAATTCAAAATTTTATTTGGGACTCATACTATAATGAAGTTAATAAAAATAGCCCACAATCACTATCAGTATTTGAAAAAAAAATAAAGTCACTCTGCGTTGAAGTTAAAGATAAAATATTAGGAAAGTATTTCTTGGATAATTTTATAGAGAAAATGAATGAGCTAACACCCAATTTGAATTTTAGAAAAGAAAAATATTTTAAGTTTACTAAGAAATTTAATCCCCTCCAAAAAACCAAAGATTTAAATAAATTAAGAGATAAGTTTGAAGAAAAAGAATTAAAAGAGTTGTCCATTTTATTTTTGGTATTAAAAAATCCAAATCTATTTAGAAAAAATGTAGAATTATTTTCAGAAACTAATTTTTCGTCAGATTTAATGCTAAATCTAAAACAAAAAATTATAGACATTTTATTATCTGATAATTTTCCAAAAGAAAAAAATATAGAAATTGATGATTTTGATGAAAAATTTCATTTAATTTTTAATCACATAAATGATAATGCGCCGGTAAAAGTTATAATTAAAAATAAAAATGAAAATCAAATTTTAATCATTTTTAATGAAATAATTAATGAAATTGAGAAAATTGATCTAAAGCAAAAAATAGATTCGTTAGAAGCTAAGGTTTCTTTAAATCTTGATGAAAAGCTGTATAGTGAACTTTTATCTCTCAGAAACCAACTAAAAGAAGGTTAAATAAGCTATAGATTTTTTTTTTTAAATTATTATATATGTTGCACTATTACTTAATTAAATATGAATAATACATCTCAAACTATAATTACGAAGTCCTTTAATAGAATATTGGATAAAGGAAAACATAGAGGTTTCATTACATACGAAGAGCTTACAAAATCTCTTGGAAAAAGACATTTTAGTCAAGAAAATGTAGAAAAGGCGTTTCTTACTATATTTGACAACAAAGTTTGTTTAGTAGAAAAAAAATCTGACTATAGCTCGCTTAGAAAAAAAGAATTGGCATCTACTGGTTCAGAAAAAAGCTCAGATGTAGATAAAAGTGACGATCCTATAAGAATGTATTTGAGAGAAATGGGAGGTGTCGAACTTCTTTCGCGTGAGGGTGAGATTGCTATAGCTAAAAGAATAGAAGAAGGAAAAAATGTGATGATAGGAGCTATTTCTCAAAGTCCTATTACTGCTAAAAAAATATATGAATGGAAAGAAAAATTAGAAAGCAATGAACTTTTAGTAAGAGAAATTATAGATATTGATTCTACTTATTCAGATACAGAATCAGAAGAAGGCGAAGAGAGTATAAAAGATAAAGATAAAGCCAAATTAAAAAAAACAGACGATAATGAAAAAGAAAAATTAAAAAAAGAGGAAAGTGAAAAAAATGCAAAACCAAAAGAAGGAAACAAAAATGAAGAAGAGTATGTAGAAGTAGATGAATTTAATCCTTCTCTAGCCATAATGGAGCAAGAAATTAGACCTAGAGTTCTCAGAACCATTGATAATCTTTGTAAAAATTATGCTAAATTAACAAAATATCAAAATGAGAAACTAAATTGTGCATTAAATGCAAAAATATTTTCAAGAGCAAAAGATATTGGTTATAAAAAAATAATTATTGAGCTAAACAAAAGAATTAGAACATTGCAACTCAGCCCAACAGTAGTTGAAGAAATTGTTCAATCTCACTATCAAGAAAATAAAAAAATAATTTTATTAGAAGGTCAACTAATGCGATTGGCTTTAGATCATAAAATTTCAAGAGAAAAATTTTTAAAATATTATTTAAATAATGAAATAAATCCAAATTTTGAATCATTCCTAAGTGAAGATGAAACCTGGAGAGTTTTTTTTAAGAAGAAAAAAAAAGAATTTCACGAAATAAGAGAAAGGTTAGTTGAGTTTAGTAAAAAAATTAAATTATCAGTTACTGAATTTAAGCAATTGGTAAATAAAATTCAAAAAGGTGATAAAGAATCCAGAATAGCTAAAAAAGAAATGGTAGAAGCTAATTTAAGATTGGTTATATCTATTGCTAAAAAGTATACTAACAGAGGTCTACAATTTTTAGATTTAATTCAAGAAGGAAATATAGGTTTGATGAAGGCTGTTGATAAATTTGAGTATCAACGAGGTTATAAATTTTCTACATATGCTACATGGTGGATCAGACAGGCAATAACAAGATCAATTGCCGATCAGGCAAGAACCATAAGGATACCAGTACACATGATAGAGACTATAAATAAATTAGTAAGAACTTCTCGTCAAATTTTAAGTGAGAGAGGAAGAGAGCCCACACCAGAGGAGCTTGCTAAAAAGTTAGCTATGCCAATCGATAGAGTTAGAAAAGTCTTAAAAATTTCTAAAGAACCAGTTTCTTTAGAGACTCCGGTAGGAGATGAGGAAGATAGCAGTCTGGGTGATTTTATCGAAGACCAAAATGCACTACAACCACTAGAGGCTTCAATACGGTCAAATCTTGGAGAATCTACAACAAAAATTTTGGCCACGCTTACTCCTAGAGAAGAGAGAGTTCTTAGAATGCGTTTTGGAATTGGAATGAATACAGATCACACTCTAGAAGAAGTTGGCTTGCAATTTTCAGTTACAAGAGAGAGAATAAGACAAATTGAAGCTAAAGCACTAAGAAAGCTTAAACATCCCAGTAGATCAAAACACTTAAAAAGCTTTTTAGAAAAATAAATTTTAATCTTTGATGATTAAACTACTATGGAACACTCAAAATCAACAAAGACCCACGCTCCACGATCCTGGCAATAAAAAAGCAAGAAATCATATGTGGGGGAAATACCATGAAAACAATTCTGATAAATGGATTTTTGAATTATTAAATAAGATTGAATTTAAAGTTATTAAAGATCAAAATGAATTAAACAGTGATGATGATCTTATTATTGTAGATTCCAGTATTGAAAATAAAGGTGAGATATATACAAAATTGAGTCTGATGTGCTCAAACATGTACCTGATACATTTAGGAGATGAAACTGGAATTTATAATTTATCTCAAATTTATAGTATTTTTGAACATGTTTGGAGAACTTTTTTTTTAGGAAAATACCTTAACAATAATAAAATTGAATGCATCCCAGTAGGTTACAAATCTGGCACTTTGTTTAATAAGATATTAAATAAAAAAAAATATAAATGGGCTTTCATAGGTACTGCGCATAAATCCAGCAGACACGATCTATTATTTCAATTATCAAAAATAGAACCTTCATTTTCGCATAAAACTAAAAATTTTAATAAACAAATTATTGATGTAAAAGAAATGAGTAAAGTTTTGTCATTAACCGAATTTATTCCTTGTCCAAATGGTTTTGTGCACCCTGAAACTTATAGATTATACGAAGCTCTCGAATGCAAGTGTATTCCAATTGTAGAAAACGCGTACAAGTATTATGATCGTTTATTTCCTGATAATCCATTTTTAAAAGTGGATAAGTGGGCAGATGCAAAATCTATAATTCAAAAATTAAATAATGATGAGGTAAAAGAAAAAATTAAAGAATGCAATGAATGGTGGAATAATTATAAATTTAATATACAAAAATTAATAAAAAATAAAGTTTGTTCATGAATAAAGATATTGTAAATAAAATTGGAAAATTGATAACTGAAAAAAAAATTGATGAGGCGCAATTAGAATTGTCAAAACTTGGACAACAATTTTATAAAGATCCTGAATATTTGTATCTTAGATCACAAACTTTTTATTTGAATAAAATATATTATCTTGCCATTGATACGCTGCTTATATCTTTAGAGTTTGAAAAAACTGATAAAGTTTATAATTTAATTGCTGAAATTTATAAAGTGTTAGAAAATGAAGAGCTAAGTAAAAATTTTTTTAATGTTAACATAAGAGAGAAAACAGCAAATACACTAAAAGATCAGTTATCTGGAATTTATCGAAAATGATTTTTGAAAAAATTAAAAGTTTATTAAAAATAGTTTTAACCCAAGTGGGCCTAAAAAAAGCAATAGTTATTTTTTTACGAACAAAAATGTGGAATTCATATTTATATCCATTATTACTTTTTTTTCAAAAATTTTATTTAAGACTAAAATATTACAAACTTTTTAGATTTAATAGTTTAATTCCTACAAAACATTTAATTGCTTTAGATGTAATTGAAAAATTAGACTTAATTTATAAAACATATAATATAAATTTTTTTTTAATTGGGGGGCAGTTGCTAGGCGCTGTAAGACAAGAATCTATGGCTGGCAGACCGTCAGATATTGACCTTGGCCTTATAGATACAGATTTTGAAAAATTTTATAAAAATATTGATCTAATAAAAAAAAATTTTAAAACCAATAAAATAGAACATTCTACAGACAAAAAAAAACTAAATATTTTAGATGAAGATTTTTCAATAATTCAAAACATTATTAGTAAGTGGGTCAATAATCGAGATAAAACTTTTTTTAGATTTAACGAAGATAGAATACAATTCAGATTAGAAGGCATGCTAGTAGATATAGCTTTTTTTTCAATAAAAAAAATTGATGGCATTAATTATTGGGCTGGAGAGAAGCTAAAAACAAAAGATAAAGATTATATTTATTTTAATGAGGAGGATCTTAAAAAGTTTACTTTGGTAAAATTATATAATCTTACATTTAACTCTCCCAAAAATAATGAAAAATATTTAGAGACTGTATATGGAAAAAATTGGAGATTACCAACAACAAAACAATTTATTTGGAAAAAAAAATTCTAAACTAATTAAATTCAAAACTTGAATTTACTAAATTTTCCTATAAAACTGACACTGGTTATTGGGCCGTTAGCTCAGTTGGTTAGAGCAGTACACTCATAATGTATTGGTCCCAGGTTCGAGTCCTGGACGGCCCACCAAACTTTATATGAAACCGAATTTAAATTTTTTTAAAAAAAACTTATTTTTTATAGGTTTATTTTTAGTAATTTTACTTTTTCATCAATTTATTTTTCAAAAATTTTTTCCAAATTCTTTAGGATTGCTAGGTCATGATTATGAGTACTTTATACCAAACCTCATGTTTGGAAAAGTTTGGTTTAAATATAATTTTTTATCTGTGCCATGGTTTACACCCAGTTTTTGTTGTGGGATACCTTTTTTTGCAGACCCTGAGACAATGTTTTATTCAATAAATCAATTTATTTTTTTGATTTTAGATCCAATTACATCTTTAAAAGTTATGTTTTTTCTGCATGCATTTGTTGCTTATATAGGGATGTATTTATTATCTAATAAAAATTTTAAGTTTAATAAATACAACTCTTTGTTATGCGCAAGCTTATTTCTATTCAATGGTTTTTTTATGTATAGAGCAATACCTGGGCATGTAGGTCATTTAAGTTATGTTTTTATTCCCATCTATTGTTATTTTTTAATCAACAGCGTAGAAAGTAAACTCAAAAATCAAAGAATTATTTATTTATTTTTATCTTCGATAGTTTTTGCAAATTTTTTTCACTCTGGATCAGGATCAATTGTGCCTATGATAAGTGTAAGCATCTTTTTTGTTTTATCATTTTATGCGCATTTTTTTAAAAAATTAAAAATTTTTATATATTTATTTTTTTCATTTTTTATAGGAACTTTAATTTCTTTATCAAAAATATCAGCTGTGCTATTTTTTTTAAACAATTACCCAAGAAAATATCTAGCAACACAATTTGATTCAAGCTTTGCATATATTAAAACTTTTTTTTTATCTTTTTTTTTAAAGCCGGATAAAAATTATTTTAATGAAAATATAAAATCAATGTTTCCATTAGAGGTGCACGAACTTGAGTATGGAATTAGTATAGTTCCATTACTACTGTTATTATTTATTTTCTTTATAAAAAAAGAAAAAATTAAATTTAATTTTTATAATATTAGATTTATTTTTTTAATTATTTTTGTTTTTATGATTCCTTTTTTATTTAATGTTAATATTTTTAATCAATTTCCATTAATGCAAAAGATTCCCATTTTAAGTAGCAACTGGGTTCAAATTAGATGGATGGCAGTATATATTTTGCCAATTATAATTATTTCAGGTTTTATAGTTGAAAATATTAGTTTTAAGTCAGTTAATAAAAAATATTTAACATTAATACTAATTCTGGTTTTGCTAACTCAAAACTTTTTTAAAGATAAAAGTTGGCATCTGAATGACCAAAGATATAGCATAAAAAATACTGTAGATTTTTCCCTATTTCTGAAAAAGGGTAGCAGGCCATCAATAAAAGGTCCTTCAGTTTATATGAATGAATTTGATAGGCCAATAGCTACAAGACATAGGAATGATTTTTTTTATTTTACTTATTCTCCAATCTTATGTTATGCATCAGTTTTTGGATATGGTCTCGATAGATTAGATGGAACAAAAATTATATTTAATTCAAAAAAAATTTACGATAATAATTCTTACATGCTTTACTCGAGTGCTTTCGATGAGAAGGATCGCCGTTTTATGTTTTTTAATCCAAGCTGTTTTTTATTTCCAAAAGAGAATAATTGTTTACCAGCTGACACTTTTAAAATTTCTGAAAAAAGCAAGTTAACCAAGTTTGTAAATTATGAAAAATTTGAATTTAAACAACATAGAATTCAAATATTTGCTAATTACATAAGTTTAATTTCTTTTTTGATTTGTATTTTATACTTAACTTATTCATATTTTATTTATTTGTTAAATCTAAAAAGAAAAGATTAGTACATTGGAGGTCATGTTTGTTATTATATATTTTAATTTTTTTTGATAAATGATTTATATTTCTTTAACTACAATTCCGTCAAGAATTAAGAATTTGAATAAATCGGTAGATTCTTTGCTTAACCAAACACAAAAACCTGATAAAATTTTTATTAACATTCCTTATAAGTACAAGCGTTTTGACAAAACCATTAGAGACGATCAAATACCTAAATTTAATAATAAAATTGTTGAAATTATAAGATGTGAAGATTGTGGACCTGGAACAAAACTGATGGGTTCTTTAAAAAAATTTGAAAAAAATTCATTAATTGTATTGGCAGACGACGATCATATTTATGAAAACTATATGATAGAAAAATTTTTTTATTTTTATTCAATTAAACCAGATAACGCCTTTAGTTTTTATGTGCATCCTATTGGTAATTTTGGAGTTGGTCAGGGTGCAGACGGATTTGCTATAAATACAAATCACCTTAGTGGAATAAGTGAATTTTATGAAAAAATTATAAAAAATTATAAAGAACTTTTCCTCAACGATGATTTATGGATATCTTATTTTTTAAATATTTTAAAAAAGAAAGAAATATTGTCATTAAGACAATATATAAAAAATAATAATAACAAAAATCCACCTTTAATCTATAAAATACACAATCGTGAATCTAGCCTTGTGTCACTTTATGGTGATAATTTAATAGATGCGGTAAAAAAAAGAGATCAAATTTCTGTTGAAAGTTTTAAGTATATGCTTAAGAAAACTAAAGATTTAATTTTTTAATTTTCTTGCTTCATCAAAAAAAATCTCCCACTCTTTAGAGCGTGATTTCCAGGAATATGTATTATTAATTATTTTACTTTGCAATTTAAGTTTTTCTTGATTTTCTTCTGTCCAAAAATTTTTAATGCTAGAGGAAAGTATTTTACTGTATTTTTTTTCTAGATTATTTAAATCCCTATCAAACCCCACAAACGTTCCAAATGGAGAAC
>Ga0114997_10004616_pt1 | contig 10614 bp, 11 predicted proteins | sample ArcticOcean_MG_C_2_FD_87045 | JGI IMG/M metagenome (GOLD analysis project Ga0114997, IMG submission 87045) | Marine microbial communities from western Arctic Ocean - ArcticOcean_MG_CB4_136 | ecosystem: Environmental > Aquatic > Marine > Oceanic | place: Arctic Ocean: Canada Basin | collected... | reverse complement strand
TAAACTTGATAAATAATGACTTTTAAAATAAAAGATCACAACATGGTCCCTTCGTCTATCGGTTAGGACAGCTGGTTTTCATCCTGCAAAGGGGGGTTCGATTCCCCCAGGGACCGCCATAAATTATGTATTATTTCACATATATGATTAAATCTATTACAGCCGGCACAAATAAATCTTATGTTGGTTACACAAATAATATTGAGAAAAGATTAAATAAACATAATACAAATAAAGGAGCCAAGTCTACAAAAGGATATAAATGGTTGTTAATTTATAGCAAAAAATTTAAAAGTAAAAGTGAAGCTATGTCATATGAATATAAACTTAAAAAAGACAAATCTTTAAGAAAAAAAATTTTAGAAAGTTCTACTATATGAAAATTTCAATATTACTTCCATATAAAGAAAATTTTTCACCTGATTATGCTGGTGCAGTTTCGCTGTTTGTCAATGATGTAACTAAAGAAAGTATTTTTAAAGATACAACCTATATTTATGGAAATACAAATGCTAAAAAAGCATTGTCCAAAAACTATATAAACCTTGATTTAACTAAAAAAATTTTTCAGAGTACAAGTAAACTATATGTTAAAACTTTTTTAAAATTTGAAAAAAAAGTTAACTCTGATTTAATTGAAGTTCATAATAGACCAAACTACATAAATTTAATTAAAAAACACTTTATTAAGAAATTAGTTTTATATTTTCATAATGATCCACTCACCATGAATGGTTCAAAAAAGAAAAATGAGCGTATCAACTTAATAAAAAATGTAGATAAAATTATTTTCAATAGCAACTGGTCTAAAAAAAGATTTTTTATTGATCTTCCAAATAAAAAACTATTAATGCGAAAAACTTCAGTTTGTTACCAGTCTTCTTCTAAGGTAAAAATTAACTTTAAAAATAAAGAAAAGACCATTTCTTTTGTTGGTAAGTTAAATCGCGCCAAAGGTTACGATTTATTTGGACAGGCCATCATAAGAATACTTAATAGACATAAAGATTGGAAGGCTAAAGTTTTTGGTGATGAACCAAGGGAAAAACATTTTTTTAAACATAAAAATTTAGATATTTTAGGTTTTAAAAAAAATGAATATATTCTTAAAAGTTTAAAAAAAATTAGCATCTCTGTTGTATGCTCAAGATGGGATGAACCATTCGGCAGAACAAGTTTAGAAGCAGCCAGCAGGGGTTCTGCTGTAATAATCAGTGATAGAGGTGGATTACCAGAAACCTCTTCAAATGCAATAATCTTAAAGAAGTTAACTGCTGATAATTTATTTGAATCTATAACTGGTCTTATTAAAAATAAAAAAAAATTACTAAACCTACAGAAAAAAAATTATTTAAATTTTAAATTTACTCACAAGTACATAGCAAATATTTTAGATACATTGCGAAAAGGTTTTATTGTTAATAAATCTATAAATTCATTTAATATTAAAAAGAATAATGTATTAAAAATACTTCATATAACAAATTTTAATCAAAGATTTAATGGTAGACTCCATTATAATACTGGAAGACGAATAAATAATGGCTTTATCAGATTGGGTCATAATGTTTTAACTCTTAGTGATAGAGATATAATTAATAAAAGTAAAAATATTCGTGATTTTAATGGTAAGAAAACTTTACAAAAATCAATAATTGATTCATATGGTAACTTTAATGCAGATTGTATAATTTTAGGACATGCAGACTCTGTTACAATCGAAACACTAGATTATTTAAAGAACTTAAATAAAAACTTAAAGATTGGTCAATGGTTTTTAGACCCTTTGGGGAAAAATGGACCAGATTATATCAAAAACACTAATAGAATTACAGATAAACAGAAATTTTTAGATGCAACTTTTTTAACAACAGACCCAAAAAGCTTAACTAAAAAAATAAAGAACTCTTATTACATTCCAAATCCATGCGATTCTTCATTTGAAACTTTAAAAAATTATAATAAAGAGTGTTATAATGATGTCTTCTTTGCAATGAGTCATGGAGTTCATAGGGGTGGACTTAAAAAGGGCAAAACAGATGACAGAGAATTGTTTATTAACAAGCTAATTAAAAAAAATTCCAATATCAATTTTGATATATATGGAATGAACAATGTTCAGCCAATATGGGGTGATGATTTTTTAAATAAAATTTCTAATTCTTCTATGGGCCTAAATCTAAGTAGAGGTATGCCTATAAAATACTATAGCAGTGATAGAATGGCCCAACTCTTGGGCAATGGTTTATTAACTTTTGTAGATATAGCTACAGGTTTTGGTGATTTTTTTTCAAAAGACCAAATTATTTTTTATAAAAATATAGATGACTTAGGTTATAAATTAAATAAATATAAAAAAGATTTTAAAGTGAGAAAAAAAATTGCCAAAAATGGTAGTGAATTCTATTTAAAGGAATTCAACTCAACGTTAGTAAGTGATTTTATACTATCAAAGACTTTAGATTATAAAACTAAACGAAGTTTTATTTGGTCTAATTAAATGTTTTCAATAATAATCCCAACATATAATAATTTAGAATACTTAAAAATTTGTATTAACAGTATTAAGAAAAATTCCAAATTTGATCATGAAATTATTTTTTACATTAATGAAGGTAAAGATGGGACTTTAAATTTTTTAAAAAAAAATAATTTTAAACATATATATTCTGAAATTAACCAAGGTGTTTGTGTTGCGTTTAATAAAGCTGTCGAGGTTGCATCTCATAAATATGTTGTTTTAGGCCACGATGATATGTATTTTTGTCCTGGTTGGGATAATATTTTTTACAATGAGCTTAATAAATTGTCCACTAGTGAAGATTTTTTTTTGTCAGGGACTATGGTTCAACCATTTGAATCGTATATAAATTTGGATTGTGGAAAAACATATTTGGATTTTGATGAAGAAAAATTATTAAAAAAATTACCTGAAATTAAATTCAATAATTTTCAAGGTACTCATTGGCAGCCATCGCTAATACCGGTTACTACTTGGAATAAAGTTGGTGGTTTTAGTGAGGAATTTAGTCCTGGACTAGGATCAGATCCCGATTTTAATATGAAATTATGGAATATAGGAGTTCGTCTTTTTAAAGGTCTTTCCGATTGTAGAGTTTATCATTTTTCCTCAATTTCCCTTCGAAAAAAAGCATGGAATAATGGAGCCAAAACTTTTCTTTTAAAGTGGGGAATTAGCATTAAATTTTTTAAAAAATATTATCTTAGATCTGACACTAGTTTTAATGGCCTTCTTGATGAGCCAACAAAAAGTTTTTTTTATTATTTCGCTCTATTAAAATGTAAGATTTCGTATTTTTATCTCAAACTTTTACAAAGATTTTAAATGTACAATTATTTTAAGCTCAAATATAAGAATTTTTCTGAAAAAAAAATTTCATACTCTTATGGTGGCATTGATGCTTTAATAAATAATATTTTTAAAAAACAAAGTTTTGGTTTTTATGTAGATGTTGGGTGCAATCATCCAATCAAAAATAATAATACTTATTTATTATACAAAAGAGGCTGGCATGGAATAAATATTGATGTTGATCTAAAAAATATTGAAACTTTTAATTATGCTCGACCTCAAGATTATAATGTTAACATTGGTGTTTCTAACAAAGAAGGAGTGGAAAAACTTTTTTTTTACCATGATAAATCATCAATCAATACCTTAAATGAAAATGTTAAAAAATATCAAAAAGCAAATATTTCTCAAGTTAAACATGTCAATACACAAACCCTAAATCAAATACTAGATATATCTGTATTTAACAATATTAATATTGATTTTTTATCTATTGATATAGAAGGAGATGAAATGAAAGTTTTACAAAATTTTAATTTTTTAAAATACTCACCTAAAGTTATTGTTATTGAATTTCTTGATTTAAGTCTGAATAATCTTGAAATAAAAAATCTTAACATTGAAAATGTCTTAAAATCAGATCTTTTTAAATTTATGGTTTCAAAAAATTATACACTAGCAAATTGGCTGCATTCTGATTTAGTTTTTGTTAATAATAATTTTAGTGACTAAATTTTAATTTTATTAAGTGCATTATTTTTAAATAAATTTGCCTCTTTAATATATCTTCTCACCATTTCTGTTGATTTATGACCTGTCATAGCCATAATGCTTCGCTCTTCTGCTCCAGACTCAGCAGCAGATGTTGCAAATCCCGACCTTAGACTGTGACCAGAATAATTCTTACTGTCTATTCCTGCTAATTGTAAGTATTTTTTGATAAGCAATGCTACCGTTTGGTCTGTTAATCTATTTTCTGATAACTTTGGACCCTTAACAAACCTTCTAAACACAGGACCTGAGTTTATCCTTGATACCTCTAACCATTTTTTTAATGACACTACGGGGCAATATTGAGAACTGTCAAAGTAGGGTAGTGCTTTGGTAAAACCTTCGCCAAATTGGTCTGTTTTAGACCTCTTAATATTAATTTTTAAGCCCTCTAGAACGAAGTCTAGATCATCATAGTCTAGCGAAACTATCTCATTTCTCCGAAATCCACCTGAAAAGCCAATTAAGATTATAGATCTATCTCTAAATTTTTTAATTGCTTCCTTATTTTCTTGATCTATAACATTAATTATTTCTTTTAAATTACTGATTAATATAGGTTTTTTACTTTTTTGAACGCTACCTTTTCTTCTTTTAATACCCATAATATTTTCAATAATTGCAGGATGTTTTGTATCTAAATAATGCCCTTTTAATTTATGGATGACACCTATTGATACTAACCTGCGCTTTAAAGTGCTCATTTTGGCTTCTTTTGTTGATAAATGAGTTAAATATAAAGAAACTATCTTTGGTTCAGATGGTAAAGATCTAAATCCATTTTGTGCACAGAATATTCCAAAATCATTGAAATCTGATTTATATGCTTTTACAGTATTATTTGCCTTAGAGCTTTGTAAGTTTAATAATGTTTCTTCTTGTAAGGTCTTTATGTCTGTTATTATATCATTCATACTTATTACTATTGATAACCATTAATTATCGTTAGTAATATATTAAGTATTTTCAAATGTCAATTAAATAAATTAAACTAATAATTAATGAAATATATTCATAAGCTTAATAGCCACTGATATAATGTATTGATATATATTACTCAGGTAAAACCTAACAACGAAGTTTCAGCTCAAATAAAAATGAGTTGTGCCGAATATGCAATGAAAGCTGCTACTGACCAATGATCAAAACAAATTGTACGAAGCATGTATTGAGCTCTATGAAAACAAATAATATCAATTATTTATACTGTATAACTAAAGTAAATGATTAGAAAATTAGAACATAAAGACAAAGAAAATTGGGCCAAATTATACAGCAGTTATGCTGATTTCTATAAAGTTCCAATGAATACGAGGATTTTAGACACTCTTTGGGGTTGGATCCAGGATGAAACTCACGATGTTAACGGTATTTGCTTTGAGTTAGTGGGTAAAATCGTTGGTATTGCTCATTATAGAACAATGCCAAGACCAATTAAAGGTCAATATATTGGTTTTTTAGACGATTTGTTTGTGGAGCCAGATTTTAGAGGTCAAAAAATAGCTCAAAAATTCATTAGTCACTTAAAATCCTTATCTAAAGCCAATAATTGGAATGGAATTCGTTGGATCACCCACTCTTCCAATGAAAATGCCAAGAAATTATACGATAAAATAGCCAATAACACAGGTTTTGAGCTCTATGAACTTAAAGGGAACTAAGTTTCAACTAAAAGTGTGGCATTACTTGAAGAAAATACCTAAAGGTAAAGTTAAGACCTACTTAGAAATTGCTAAAGCTATTGGAAAACCTAAGGCATTCAGAGCTGTTGCCAATGCAGTGGGTAAAAACCCTTATCCCCCTAAAATACCCTGTCATCGGGTGATCAGATCAGATGGAAGCCTCGGCGGATACTCTGGAAAAGGTGGAATCAAGGAAAAAAGGCGATTATTAAGATCCGAGAAGGTTTACGTAAAATAAGGTTTTTTACCTAATAAATGCTCTATAAGTATTGATATTAAATACTTTTTATCTATTAGGACATATTTTAGTCTAATTAGTATAATGCATCCTTCAAGTTGTACTGTATATGGACTTTTGCTTAAAATAAGGTGCTCTATGGACGTTTAAATGGCATATTCTCATACTGCATTGCTCTACTTGTCAATAATAGCAACATTTCTAGAGAGACTTAAAAAGACCATTTTAAAGGGTTTTTTTGACCGCTATTCTACCCTCAAATATTCAATTAAATTTAAAGAATAAGCTGTAATCCAAAATAACTATTCAATACCAATGCTTATTTAAGTTTTGTTAAGCTCTATAATAATTAATCATTCATTAATAAAAGTTTAACTGCACAAATTGAACTTTTACTTTTTTCAATACCTCTGTTTACTTGATTATCTAACTTAAAATAACATATTTAGTAAACTTATTTAACATATATTATTTACCTATAGTTTAAGATATTATTAAATATATCTGTATTTTAAATTATAATAAAATATAATAATTACAATAATTTATATACTAAACTTAATGCATTATATTAAGTATTAGTAAATAATTAATACCTAAATTAGGATGTTTTAATAAAAACTTCTCTTCTAGAAATATAAATTCCGCTTATTACTATAATAAACAACCCTAAGAATGTCCAATTATCAGGAAAGTCGCTAAAGAAGTAATAACCTATAACGATATTTGTGATTATCTCAAAGTAGCTAAATGGGGCTAATTTAGAGGCATCAGCATATTTAAGTGATAATATAAGGAATAAGTGCCCAATGCAGGCAAAAACCCCTATAGAGGCCATCATAGACCACTGTGAAAGGTTAGGATTAACCCATACAAAAGGCATTAAACCTGAAACAGCAACCAATCCAACCAATCCAGTTAATAATAAGGTTAATAAAGGGTTATCTGAAGTGCTTAATTTACGAGTAATTATTAAATAAAAGCCGTACATCACACCCGTTCCTAAGGCTGCAAAGCTAGCTAGATTAAGTTCAACAAAACCAGGTCTTATAACTACTAAGGAGCCTATAAACCCTATAATCACAGCTGTCCACCTTCTAACGCCCACCTTCTCACCCAACAATATAGGAGAAAAAGCTGTAACAATTAAAGGAGCAACGAATGCTAATGTTAAGGCTTTTGCTAAAGAGATGACAGATATTGCGTAAAAGAAACATATATTGGCACAAAGCAATATAAGGCCTCTTATAAACTGTAATTTTGGTTTATCTGTCCAAACAAGTTGCTTATTATAGAAGAAGAACATTATTGGAAGCGTGAAAACAACGGTAAAAAAATACCTAGCCCAAGTGATCTGTAAAACCGGCATATCAGTACTTAAATATTTAGCAAAACCATCCATAATTGGAAGCATTACCCATGCTAAAAGGTTAAATATGATGGCTTTCATAAGCCAATAGATACAGTTTAATTAAAGTACTTTAAAGCAAAGAATACGACTACAGGAATAGTAGCAAAAGACATTATTGTTGAAACGACAATTGTACTTGCAACACTATCTACAATTTTTTTTGGCGAATAAATTGAAGCTACAAGATAATTTAAAACAGCGCTAGGCATTGAACATTGAATAAGCAAAACACCCGCAGCAAAACCAGAGAGGTTAAAATATTTTATTATTGAAAGACCAATTATTGGGCCAAAAATTACTCTACCTATCGACGAGATAAATGCTTTTTTAAATGAAAAAACCTTAAAACGAGTAAGAGCAATTCCTAAAGACATTAATATTAGAAAAATTGTAGCATACATTAGTAGAAAAGTTGTATTTTCAACAAAGATGGGAAGCTCTATTCTAAAATATAAAAAAAATATTGAAATTATAATTGCATAAAATGGTGGGTTTTTTAGGATCACACTTAAATCAAATTTTCTATCCGCAAGGAATACACCTAGTGTGAAATGGCAGAGAATTATTAAAGCTGATATCGCAGCAGCAACACCTAAACCTTGGGAACCGTACGCAAATAAACATATAGGTAACCCCATATTACCAGTATTTGGCATAACAAAGGGTGGTAACTCTCGGATAATATCTTTAGTATTTAAAAAAAATAGAAACACAATCCCCACTAAAGTGAAAATAATAATTGCTATCAAATAATACCAAAAATAGTTTTTAAAAATATCAAAAGTCATTCCTGTAGATGTCAAAGAATAAATTATCATTGCCGGTGTCCCAATATTTGCAGCAAAACTTGTAATAAAAGCCGTATCTATTTTAGGGTTTTTTTTTCCTAAATAATAACCAATACCAACAACAAAAAAGACAGGAAATAAAACCTCAAAGAGTTTTAGATATATATCCATTAATTGTATATTCTTATCAATGTAGGATATTTAAGAATATTTTTATCTTTTTTGAAAATAGAAAGACAATTCTTAGAATTAAGTTCATTAGTTTTATGTGTAATAATAACAATGGTGGCTTTGTTATTTTTTTTATCAGGTGTTTGTATTAACCTTTTTACTGAAATTTTATACTTAGCTAGTCTGTTTGTAATCATTGATAAAACACCAGGTTTGTCCTTAACTTCAAACCTCAAATATAAAGAATTTATATATTTATCAACATTATAACATTTAATAGATTTCCGTTTATTACTTGGGATACCAAAAGGTTTTTTGATATTACCTCTTAAAATTGAGAGTAAATCCGATAATAATGACGATGATGTTGGTCCGGGCCCTGCTCCTTCACCTTGTAATATACTTTCACCAACTGGCTTTCCTTCAAGAATAACTGCGTTCATAACACCGCCAACATTACCTATGTATGAATTTTTGTTAACCAAACACGGATGAACAGTTTCAAAAAGTTGATTATTGATAAGCTCAGAAATTCCCAGTAATTTAATACGCAAATTTAACTGATTGGCTATCTCTATGTCTTTTAATTCAATTTTTTCAATACCTTCCATTAGACATTTATATTTTGAAATTTTAGTATTAAAGGCTAAAGCAGATAAAATTCTTACTTTTGCAAAAGCATCAAAACCATTTAAGTCTAGTTTTGGATTTCCTGGCTCAGCATAACCTAATTTTTGAGCTTTCTTTAATACATTAACAAAACTATCACTAGAGCTTTCCATTTCTGAAAGAATGTAATTCGATGTACCATTTAAAATTCCATAAACTTTAGAAATTTTGTTGGTTGCAAGGCCTTCCTTGATAGTTCTTAGTATTGGAATTCCCCCTGCAACTGATGCTTCAAATTCTAAGTTAACCTGGTTGTCCTCAGCTAATTTTGCCAAGTAATCACCATGTTTGGAGATAAGTGCCTTATTAGGAGTAATTACGTGTATCCTATTTTTTAAGGCTGTTTCAACAACCTTTTTTGATATGCCACCAGATAAGCCAATGGCTTCAAATAAAATATCTACCTTAGTTTTATTAAAAATTTCTAGCGGATTTTTGTAAAAAATTTTTTTATTGACTTTAAACCTTCTTTTTTTAATGATGTTTCTTGCTGAAACAGCAACCACATTAATCTTTTTTCCAGTTTTAAGTTCTATATCCTTTTTTTTAGTATTAAGTTCATTTAACAAGTAAATACCAACTTGACCTAACCCTACTACAGCAATATTTATTTCATTTTTCATCTAATTATTAATATCTGGGTAATCTGCTTTGTCTGAATAACTTTTAAGAAAAAGATTAAACTCGTCAAATGTCATTTTTTTAAAATCAACAGTTTTTTTTAATATCTTGGATAATTTTTTATCTTCTACAGACTTATTTATTGGATTTTCATTCCAATAAGTTGAATTTTTATCCAAAGAACAAGATGTTAAGATTAAAATAAAAGGTAGGAGAAAATATTTCATTTTAATCCTTTTGTTTCATTAAACCCATATTTAATATTCATATTTTGTATTGCTTGACCGGCACCACCTTTAATTAAGTTATCAATAGCAGATAAAATAATAACTCTATTTTTATACTTAGTTTGACAGATTGCTATAGAACATTTATTTGTGTTAATTGTATCATTTGTGCTTAACAGCGAATTTGTTTTTAAAATTTTAACGAATCTACTTTTGAAATATTCAGCTTTTAAAGTTTTTTCTAATTTTTTAATATTTACACCTTTATTAAGGTCAACATAAATTGTACTTAATATTCCTCTAAACATAGGTGTTAGATGGGGAGTAAAAGTAAAATTAAATTTTTTTTTAGTGTAGCTGTCAATTTCTTGTTGTATTTCAGAGTTGTGTCTATGGAAACCAACTCCATACGCACTTAATGACTCATAAAGGTTTTTATCTTTATATTTATTATGCACACCTCTGCCAGCTCCAGAATAACCAGATTTAGAGTCTATAATTACGTTATCTGTTTTTATTAAGTTTTTCTTAACTAATGGAATAAGGGGTAAAAGTATCGATGTAGGATAACATCCTGGACAGCTAATAATATTAAATTTTTTTAAATTGTCTCCATTGATTTCTGGTAATGAATAAATTGATTTTTTAATATTTTTAACAGACTTATGTTTTTGCTTGTACCATTTCAAATAATCAGATGCTTTGTTAAGTCTAAAATCTGCT
>Ga0114997_10004614_pt1 | contig 10620 bp, 4 predicted proteins | sample ArcticOcean_MG_C_2_FD_87045 | JGI IMG/M metagenome (GOLD analysis project Ga0114997, IMG submission 87045) | Marine microbial communities from western Arctic Ocean - ArcticOcean_MG_CB4_136 | ecosystem: Environmental > Aquatic > Marine > Oceanic | place: Arctic Ocean: Canada Basin | collected... | reverse complement strand
TACCTTTGAACGAGAAGATTGTTTTGATTTAAATCTGGCATTTCTTTTACAAAGGGTGCCTCTGTTAAATTTTCTAAATCATACTTCGAAGCATAAGGATCATTTGCCACCGCAGTTTCATAATTTGTATTGTTGTGAATTTCTGAAAAATTATACCAATCGAAAGAAGGTAGGTCATCCATCCACCAATGCTTATCACCAGTGTGATTGTGAATGACATCCATCACTACTTTTAAACCGCGTTTATGTGTTAAAGTAACTAATTCTTTATATTTTTTATTTGTTCCAAACCGAGGGTCTGTTTTATAAAAATCTGTCGCAGCATATCCATGGTAGGCACCATAAACTTCATTACCATAACCTCCTGCAATTTCAGGCATATCATTAATAAAAACCGGAGTCATCCAAATAGCAGTAACTCCTAAATCTTTCAAATAATCTAACTTATTTATAATACCCTGAAAATCTCCGCCGTGCCTCATTCCGGGTATTGATCTATCAGTCCCTGCTCTTAAACCCTTTATATAATCATTTTTGGTATCTCCATTCGAAAACCTATCAGGCATTAATAAATAGATCACATCTGAAGAATTAAATCCATTCGCGTAAGACCTATTTTTTTCTTGTTCCCCAAAAGTATAATCAAAACTTTCTTCAGATTGACCATCAAGAATAAAAGTATATTGTCCTGGAATTAATTCATTTAAGAGGTGCAACTCAATAAATAGATAATTTGGATTTTCTGTTTTTTTAAGCGCTTTTATAACTATTTGAGTTTCTATTTCTTTGTTATCATTAAATACTTTTACAGTTTTAGTTTTACCTATACCCTCTCCATAAACCATTAACTCCAATGTTCTATCATTAAAATGAGTCCACCAGCTTGGTGGATCTACATTAATAATTTCTGCAGAACAAATATTAAATATCAAAGCTACTAGCATTATAGTCTGATTAAAACCGTATTTTATCATAGATCTATTTTTTATTTCTTTATATTTAATTTAGTTTTTTTCTTAACAGAAAAGGGTCATCACTTTTTAAACCTCTAATCCTATTACTTACTGAGTCATATAATAGTTTAAGATCATCATAAACCTTTTCATATTGTGTTTCAGGAAAACAATGGTTTTTATCATCAACTTTAATAAAAGGACTTGATAAATCCTTTATTTTAATTTTATTACCAGACTCTATTTCCCATATCCACGCCGCATGAAGTGCTGCTCCAAGTGCCGCACCTTCCCCAAGCACCGGAACTGTCTCGCAATTAAAAATATTTGCAATCATTTGGCACCAAACCTTTGATCTAGATAGACCTCCTGTTAAATAAATAATCTTTGGCTGTACAGGCATTCTTTTAAATCCCTGATATAAATTTAATATATGTCCCTCAAGAATAGCTCTTGCTATTGACTTTTGGTTTATTTCTTCCAAACTAAAACCAAAATATAATGGAGATGCCTCAGATATATCAGGAGTCCTTTCGCCCTCAAACCATGGAACGATTATTTTACCATTATTTCCAGGCTTGGTTAGTGTTAATAATCTTTCAAAATCTGAGTGCGATAATTTATTATTGTTTAAAAAGGTATTATAACCTCCTGCCATGTTTGAAATACATAATAATGGAAGATAATTCTCTGTACTATCGCAAAAACAAGCAATTTCACCAAAAGGGTCTATGAATGGTTTTTCTAACACTGTAAATGCTGTACCACTAGTTCCCAAACTAATTGTAACAGTTCCTGGATCTGTATTCCCAGTACCGATTGCGCTATACATGTTATCACCTGATCCAGCATCTACTTTACATTTCACATCGAAACCGTATTTATCGGTAAGTACCTTTGAGATGGAACCTATGCTTGATGTAGATGCTTTTACTTCCGGTAGTTTTCTCAAAAGATCTTTTGAAATAATATTTGTTAATTTCTTTGACCAAATTTTGTTAATAGGATCCCAAAGCGCAGTACCAGATGCGTCTCCAGATTCCATCAAAATTGTTCCTCCAGTTAAATACCAATTAATGTAATTATGTACTAGAAGAAACTTATATGTATTATCAAAGAGATGTCTCTCATTTCGATACATATGAAAAATTTTAGAAGCAGTATATCCTGTTCTTTGAGTATTACCAATTTCTGAGATCATATTATCGACACCACCTAACTCTTTGGTTAGGATATCACATTCATTTTGGGTTGAATGATCATTCCATAATTTTGATGTCGGTTTTGTTAGTTTACCATTTTTATCTAAGGCAACTAATCCATGCTGTTGACCCGAAACAGAGATAGCTTTGATTTTAGGTATTAAGTTGGTTTTTTCTTTTAACCTTTGGAATATAATATTTATTCCATCAATCCACATTAATGGATCAGACTCTGAAACACCTGATAGATTATCTCCAACTGTTCCATTATTTGTCCCATAATCAGGTAATTCTTCATCGTAATTAAGTAAATCATTATAGACTAATGAGTTATCTTCCAGGTTTAAAAGGATAACTTTTATACTTTGAGTAGAGACATCTAATCCTGCAAAAATTTTATCCATAATTGAGATTTAATTATTAAAATAAAATTAATTCTTAAAAATCATAAAAGGAATAGTCGAGTTAAAAGAATAATAGGAATGATATATTTAAAAATAAGAAAGGCCCATTTAAATGGGCCTTTCTTAAAAGCATATTTACTTAAGCAATGTCATCTTCTTTGTTTGATGAAATTGATCACCCGCTTTAAACTCATATAGATATACTCCACTTGGCAATGACCTACCATATGAATCTTTACCATTCCATTTAATCTTGTATTTACCCATAGAGACAGCATTTTGAGTATATGAGTATATCTCTACACCTGTGAGAGAATATACCTTAAAACTAATATCTGAGTCCATTGGTAAGGAAATTTCTACTTGAGTAGATGGGTTAAATGGATTAGGATAATTATCACTAACACTAAAGTTTTCTGGAATAGAATTCATTCCATTGTCTTCAATTGCCATTAGCTCTACACAAAGAGCTTCATCATCCCAATCCTCTTGCTCTTCATGATCTTCAGTCATGAACTCTTCATCTAAAGCAAATTGAAAAGTTGATGGCCATGCACAATCAGCACTAGCATCCTGACGAAGATAACGGATTCTTGGAACACCACCAAGACCTCCACCAGCTTCTTCAAACTCTGCATCTTCAGATGAGTCATAAAATCCCCATTTATAATACACCTGCCACATAATAGGACCATTCAGAGTAACAGTAAAATTATAGATGCCGGTGCCATCATTTACAGCTCCGTAGTGGTTTATATCAGCCCCATCTGAGTAGCCCTGAGAAATGTTCAGCCACTTGTCATTTGATCTAAAGTAAACCGAGTCTGCGGCAGCATCAAAACCAGATCCACCATCGTTATTCATGTTTATTGAAAAAGTAGCCTCAATACTGGTACCCTCAGGAACAACAGACCCAGGAAAAGCGTCATAGAAAGATTCCAGAGGAAGTTCTAGTAGTCCTGAACCATCATCGGCACCTAACATAAATCCACGATTACCTTCTTCTCTTGGAGATGTTTCCCATCCTATCCATTCAACTATAGCAGGATCTCCATTTGCATCCGTAGCACCAAATCTTTGTGCTGCTGCTGCTAAGGAGGCCTCAGTTAGCTCCATATAATAAGCAAATTCTTGTTCGTCTTCAGCCTGACCTGTAACCTCTAGTGCAAGACTAAAAATATTAGTTCCAGGCGTCCTTGTCATATTACAGTCTGTGCAGTTTTGCCAACTATTAAAAGAACCATGAACTCTTACCTGGTCTCCATTTGCAATATTAAATACACGTAATCCAAGGTTACCATCTTCATCTAGCCACTCAGTCATATCAACATTGAAAAGAACAGTTTTTGTAACATCTGGCCCAACTGAAGCAGGTATTTCATAATCGGTTAATCCGTGCAAGGTCCATAAATCACTTTCTAGGTTGAAAGCTGGATTATCACCCTCTATCAACCAAGCACCATAGGTAGTTCCATCATTTTCTACAGCACCCCAATTATGGTCGCCTGCAGTAACACCTGGAATAACAACTGACCAAATAAAATCTCCAGCAACTTCATCACCATTTGTACCATCATCGTGCATTGGTACAGTTGCCCAATCTGTTGGTGTACCTTTGTATTCTATGGCCATATAGCTTTCAGTACCATCATGTACTGTAAACATCACAGAGCCCTCTGAGACTGCCATATCAGCTGGTATAACATAATCGACTACTCCGCTAATATTACCATCAAGAACTGAAAATGCAGGATTATCACCATCAATCAGCCATGTTCCATATCCATCTGATCCATCACAAAGAACACAAACGGTTCCATCTCCATTATCCGTATCTATGCCACCCCATGCATGATCACCATTAGCCGTAACGTACTGTGCTGTCCAAATGTGATCATCTGCAGTCACATCTCCATTTGTACCATCATCATAGGCTTGGAAAAGTGCCCAGTTAGACATGGTTCCTTTAAACATAACATCTTCAATTAACCAGCTATTATCATTTAGCGTAAACGTGACTAATTCTTCACCTGATGGAGCAGGTATAACATAACTGGTATGGCCGTGGTAGGTGACTAAATCAGCTTCTAAATTGAATGAAGGATTGTCTCCTTGAATTAACCAGACACCATAGGTAGACCCATCGTTTTCAACTGCACCCCATTGATGATCACCTTCGGTAATGTTAGCAATAGAAACCGTCCAAATATGATCATCTGCAGTTGCATCTCCATTTGTTCCATCATCATACATTGGAACTACAGCCCAATCAGTTGCAGTACCTTTGTATTCAACAGCCATATTACTCTCGGATCGATCATCTACAATAAATACTATTGTACCAGCGGTTGTCGCAGTATAGGCATCAATTGAATAGCTTGTAGTACCTGTAACTTCACCAGCATCAGAAACAGAATATGCTGGATTATCTCCTTGAATTAACCAAGACCCATAACCATCTGTGCCATCACAAACCGTACATGCTGTCCCATCTCCATTCTGTGTGTCGAATGCGCCCCATTGATGTTCCCCAGCGGCTACATCAATTACAACTGTCCAAGTGTGGTCATCCGCTGTTGCATCACCATTAGTTCCATCATCGTACATCTGTACAACTCCCCAATCAGTTGCAGTACCTTTGTACATAACGCTCATGTTTGACCAAGAATTATCTACAATAGTGAAAGTAACATCCACGGCGAATAACCCTGTGCATAGACTCAAAAATATTAATATCAGTTTTTTCATTATTGTTCCTCGTTTTTCATTGTGTTTTTCTTTTTGTTGTTATAAAGAATTATTTTATGAAAAGAATAATTCTTTAGTTACTCTATTTCGAGTTACTATGAAAATTAATACAAACTTACTGTACAAAAAACTGAAAAATTAATATTTATTGATTAATAATTTAAAACTAGACTTAAATCCCCAAATGGGAAATTATTTTTAGTGAAATTTATCTTAGTCTTTTTATTTTAATATTTTATTTTTAGAATTACCTATGTCATCTATAACATAAATTGAAAAAAGCATGAATGTATTCACAACACTAGATTGGTTCGTATTAATTTTATTTTTTATTGCCTTAGGCACGATTATTTGGTGGGCCATTAAACAAAAACAAGATTCATCTGAAGATTATTTTTTAGCAGGAAGAAATTTAGGTTGGTTCGTAATAGGTGCATCCATCTTTGCTTCTAATATTGGTTCTGAGCATATAGTTGGTCTAGCTGGAACAGCAGCAGATAGTGGAATGGTTATGGGGCATTATGAACTACATTCATGGATAATTCTTCTCTTAGGCTGGGTTTTTGTACCTTTCTATCTTAGAAGTACTGTTTTTACCATGCCTGAATTCCTAGAGCGTCGATATTCAGAGAGCTCTCGTTGGATATTAACGATTATAACGCTAATTAGTTATGTTCTGACAAAAGTCTCTGTGACCGTATATGCTGGGGCAGTTGTTTTTCAAACACTTATGGGTATTGAATTTTGGTCTGGTGCGCTTTTAATCGTACTGGTTACGGGTGCCTATACAATACTAGGTGGTTTAAGAGCCGTAATATACACAGATGCACTTCAGGCAATGGTTTTACTCATTGGATCAATTACTATAACCATAATTGGATTAGTTAAAATAGGTGGGTGGGGAAATCTAATTTCTGAAATAGAGCCATCTCATTTTAATATGTTTCTTCCAGCTGACCACCCAGATTATCCATGGATAGGAATGGTCTTTGCGCCTCCCATTATTGGCATTTGGTATTGGTGTACTGACCAATACATAGTACAGAGAGTCCTATCAGCTCAAAACGAAACACAAGCTCGCAGAGGTACTATTTTTGCTGGATATTTAAAATTATTACCAATCTTTATGTTTTTCATTCCAGGACTCATTGCTTATGCAATGTCTAATTCTGGGCAATTAAATTATACATCTTCAGATCAAGTATTTCCAACGTTAGTTCGTGAGCTACTTCCATCAGGTATGAGAGGGCTTGTAGCTGGAGGACTTTTAGCAGCTCTAATGAGTTCCCTATCTTCTGTATTTAATTCTAGTTCAACATTATTTACGATAGATATTTATAAAAAGTTAAAACCTAATACAAGTGAGAAAAAATTAGTATTCGTTGGTAGAGTCGCCACAGCAGTAGTAGTGATAACAGGTATATTATGGATACCACTTATCAAAGTAGTCTCAACTGGAGGCCTATATACATACCTCCAAAGTGTCCAGGCCTATATTGCCCCTCCTATTGCAGCAGTCTTTCTACTAGGCCTTTTTTGGAGTAGAATAAATTCAAGTGGTGCTTTAGCTGCCTTGATTGGTGGTTTTTCTGCAGGTATGATTCGGCTTGGTTTAGAAATAAAAAAATCAAGCCTTTCTGGATTTTGGTTTGATTTTGCAGATCTAAATTTCCTTTATTTTGCTATTTTTTCTTTTTTATCCTGTATAGTAATTATGATTATTGTCAGTTTTCTGACCCCTGCACCCGATCTCAATCAATTAAATGGATTAACCTTTAGCACAACCACAAAAAATGATAAGGAAAGTTCAAAAAATAGTTGGGAAACTTTTGATATTATTAATTCTGTTGTTGTAATCTTTATACTGGCTCTAATTTTAATTTATTTTTCACCAATCGGTATAGGGGGCTAAAGGATAACCATGCCAAATAAAATCACCATCGGTCAGAAAGAATATTTCCCAAATATCAAGAGAATTAAGTACGAAGGTCTAGATTCTAAAGATCCATTAACGTTCCGTTATTATGACGCTGAAAAGGTTATCTCTGGAAAAAAAATGAAAGATCATTTTCGTTTTGCTACAGCCTATTGGCATACATTTTGCGGTAAAGGTGGAGACCCCTTTGGACCTGGGACAAAGATTTATCCATGGGATACAGCAAATAACCCCATGCAAGGTGCACGTGATAGATTAAATGCGGCATTCGAATTTTTTACTAAACTAGGTACTGAATTTTATTGCTTCCATGATATAGATCTTTCTCCTGAGGGTGATAGTACCAAAGAGTCTGTGAAAAATCTCGAAGAAATGACAAAACTTGCCCATAAAAAACAAAATGACTCTGGAATGAAGTTACTCTGGGGTACCGCAAATTTATTTTCACACCCTCGATATATGAATGGTGCAGCTACTAATCCAGATTTTAACGTAGTAACCTATGCTGCATCTCAAGTTAAATCAGCAATTGATTCAACCATTGAACTCGGAGGCGAAAATTACGTTTTCTGGGGAGGGCGAGAAGGCTATTCTTCATTACTTAACACGGATATGAAAAAAGAATTAGATCACCTTGCAATTTTTCTTGATAAGGCTAAAGAATATGGTAGAAAAAATGGATTTAAAGGAACATTTCTGATTGAACCAAAACCTATGGAACCATCCAAACACCAATACGACTTCGATGTTGCTTCGGTAGTGGCATTTTTAAAAAATTATGGTTTAGAAGATGATTTTAAGATAAATATTGAGAATAATCATGCAACCTTAGCAGGACATACGTTCGCTCACGAAATACAATCAGCATATGATTATAAGTTATTAGGGAGTTTGGATATAAATCAAGGTGACCCACAAAATGGATGGGACACCGATGAGTTCCTCCACAATATCTATGATGCAGTACATATAATGATGATTATTCTTCAAGAAGGAGGTTTGGGATCTGGAGGAATGAACTTTGATGCGAAAACTCGCCGAAATTCTACCGATTTAGAAGATATTTTCATTGGTCATATTAACTCTATGGATACTGTAGCTAGAGGACTCTTGATTGCTGATGATATATTAAAAAATTCTGATTATTTAGAATTACGAAAAAATCGTTATCTCAGCTTTGATTATGATCAGGGTGCAAAATTCTCAAAAGGTGAAATTGATTTAGAACAATTATCTAATTTAGCAGCAACTAAACCTGAACTAGATCTAATGAGTGGTAAACAAGAACTATTTGAATCCTTAATTAACAAGTATATTTAAGATATAATCAAAAAACCAATTAAAATTAATATTTTATATTACCTTATTTTTGGCCTCTTATTATTTTTTAGTAGTTGCACGAAGCATAAAAACGAAACACCTAATATTATACTGATAATTGGTGATGATCATGGCTATCCCTATTTTGGTTTTATGGGTTCAGAGATTGTCAAAACACCCAACATGGATTCTTTAGCAAATAGTGGAATATTATTTGAAAATGGCTATGTCCCCGAGAATCACTGCCGTCCCGCACTTCAATCATTAGTAAATGGGATGCTCCCTAATGACTACAACAAAAAGATTGAGCTAATAAAACAACAACAAAGACAAACAAGAGAATATCTAAACCTTGATAGAGAAAAACAGGAAGCATGGGAAAAAGATTTTAATTTTCACGCCATGAAATATGTTAAGACAATGCCTGAAAAACTTCAAGAAGTCGGATATAAAAGCTTCCAAAGTGGAAAATGGTGGGAATATCACTACGAATATGGTGGTTTTACAGATGGCATGACCAAAGGATGGATACGTGAACAAAGAAATGGAATGAATTGGTTTGAGCAATTTATGGGCGGAAAAGGAATTGAAATTGGAAGAATAAATAATGAGCCAGTTTTTAACTTTATCAAACAAAATAAGAGAAACCCTTTTTTCATTTGGTATGCACCTTCATTACCACACTATCCTTTTGATGCACCACAAAAATATCGCGATATTTACTTGAATAAAGGATATTCAAAATCAGCTGTAGAATACTATGCAAACTGTACTTGGTTTGATAGTGCTGTAGGTGATCTAATCTCATTTTTAAAAAAGAATAAACTTTTTGACAATACACTCTTTATTTACGTTAATGATAATGGATGGGAACAAGAGCCAAAACAAGAATTCATAGATGACCCTATGCGTTCGCATAATGGAGGAGATAAAGGTAAATTATCTTTGTACGATTTGTCTTATAAAACTCCTATTATATTTTCCTGGAAAAATCATATTAAAGCAGGAATAAAAAAAACTGATCTTGTACATAGTACAGATATTCCTGCTACGATTCTTGATTTTGTTGAATTAGAAAAAGATGAAGATTATTTTGGTATCTCTATTAAAGATCAAATAATAAATGGAAAAACTGGAAGGCGAAAAAATATTATTGGTCGCTCTAAAAAAATACGTGATGATAGTGATCCAATGGGAAAAGATGTTGATGCATATTGGATTAGGGAAGATAATTGGTTTTATAGTTTGAATAAAACCGACGATCGTGAATCGCTTTATGATATCAAAAAAGATCCATTCTGTAATTCAAATGTAATTAATAATTACCCTGAGGTTGTGTCTCAATTAAAAGAAGCCATAAAACATGCACAGAAAGAATCAAGATATCAAGAGCATTCCTACGTTGAATCATCCTATTTAGGTGAGAAAACAATAAGAGTTTATTTACCCCCATCATATTCCGAAAATAATGATAATCAGTATCCCGTTCTTTATATGATGGATGGTCAAAATTTGTTTTTTGACAGTCTTTCATATTCTGGTCATTCTTGGGGAATATCCGACATATCTGACCAACTTGTAAAAGGTAAATATGTTAAAGAATTCATTATTGTTGGTATAGATCATGCAGGAATAAATCGATTTGCAGAATACATGCCTGAGAAACCTCTCAAATCATTTTCTAATAATATAAACAACCAATTGAAGTACCAGACAAAACCAAATATTTATTCGGATACTTTTTTAATGTTTTTTGTAAATGAATTAATTCCATTTATTCAAAATAAATATAGAACATTGTTTGGCCCAAATAATACTTTCGTTGGTGGATCAAGTATGGGCGCGCTTATTTCCATGTACGCCTTATGTGAATATCCAGAGGTATTTGGAGGCGCAATTTGTATGTCTACACATTGGCCAGTTTCATTAGATAATACCACAATTGAAGTATCAGATGAACTCCTGGCATATTTTTCAAAACACATTCCGTCTGGGAAACTCTGGTACTTTGACCATGGTACGCTCGGCTTAGATAAGAATTATGAACCTTATCAATT
>Ga0114997_10004613_pt1 | contig 10621 bp, 9 predicted proteins | sample ArcticOcean_MG_C_2_FD_87045 | JGI IMG/M metagenome (GOLD analysis project Ga0114997, IMG submission 87045) | Marine microbial communities from western Arctic Ocean - ArcticOcean_MG_CB4_136 | ecosystem: Environmental > Aquatic > Marine > Oceanic | place: Arctic Ocean: Canada Basin | collected... | reverse complement strand
CTGTTTCCACCGGATGATCGGCGGCGGTCATTATTTCCTCCTCTCCTCTTTGATCCTCGCTCTTCTCTTTCAGGAGGGACTAATTCGAATTCATGTTCCACCAGAGTCTCAACTTGAGGGAGGACGTATCTGCATTTTATTCCGACACTATTCTGTATCCTAGTATATGCACGTTGTTTGGATTTTGGTACGAAAGATATCACGATACCTGATGTCCCGGCCCTAGCTGTTCTGCCACTACGGTGTTTGTACGCCTTGCCATTCTCTGGAGGGTCATAATTTATTACGCAATTTATTCCTTCAACATCAATTCCCCTAGAAGCAACATCTGTGGCAATTAGAACCATTGTTCTTCCAGTACTGAATTTTCTCATTGCTTTGTCTCTCTGATTTTGATTTAAACCACCATGCAATATTGTGGATGAAATTTGTTCTTCAAACATTTCATCACCAAGGCGGTTAACTCCCTCTCTAGTTCTGCAAAAAATTATGGTTCGACCTGATTTACGGACTATTTCTGCAGCAGTTTCGGATCTTTTGTGGTTCTTTACATTCCAAAAGAGGTGTTCCATACTATCCATACTTACTTCTTCTGGGCCTACCTCTATAGTCACAGGATCTACTTGATATTTTTCAACTATGTCAATAACGTCATCATCTAGCGTGGCACTGAATAAAATAGTTTGACGATTTTCAGAACACATTTCTATAATATCACAAACTGGTTCCATGAACCCCATATCTGCCATCCTATCTGCTTCATCTAAAACAATAATGCTAACATCATTTAACGATACTGCTCTACGATCAATTAGGTCTAGTAATCTCCCAGGGCAGGCCACTAATATCTCAGCACCGTCTTCTAAACCACGTAACTGATTCCTGTAAGCAACACCCCCATATACTGAAAGTACATTCATATCGATTGCTCTTGCCAATGGAGTTAGAACAGTGCGTATTTGCTCGGCTAACTCTCTTGTTGGAGTAAGAATTAGAGATGTTGGTCTTTTGCTTTTGGCCCTCTTGGTTCTTTCCAATAGTGGCAATCCAAATGCCAATGTTTTACCAGAGCCTGTTGGTGCTCTGCAACATACATCACGCCCTTCCATAGAATCAGGGATTGATTCCATCTGAACTTCGAAAGGTTCTATGATTCCTTGTCGCTCTAATACCGTAACCAAATCAGGTCCGATTCCTAAGTCTGAGAATCGAACCAATAAGCAACCCTAATCGACCGCGCATCGGTTTGCTATTTAGCATAGATAGTAAAATTGACCATTAAAAAACTAGTCTGAGGTATTAAAATTTCAACCAAAAATTCAACTTGAGCAGGAAAGCATAGAACATCCTGTCTTATTTTTTGCCCATTTTGGTCTTTTAGAAAACCATTTCGATTCATAATTTAATTGTTCATCATACGGCATTTTAATAAGTTGAAATAATTCATTAAGTAAAGAATAGTCTTTTTCTTCTGCTTTTTCTATAGCCAACTGTACCATCCAATTTCTCAATATATACTTTGGATTTGTAGTATTCATTTTAACGTCTCTTTCAGGAGTAACTTTTTGAAGATAACTGTTTAGCCAATTAATCCATTCTTGCGATATTCCCTCTTCATAGAAACTTTCAGAAATAGAGTCATGATTCGATTCATCAATATTAGCTAGTTTCCTAAAAAATATTGTCATATCAACTTCTTTTTCTTGTAATAGAAATATTAGGTCATTAATTAATTTACTATCAAATTTTAAAATCCCTAGTTTCTGGCACCACATTTTCTGATATTCCAGGGCAAGATAATCATCATAATGTAACATTAGATTATGAATTTTATCAGTCTCAGAGAATAAAGGAGAGATTGATTCCAATAATCTAGCTAAATTCCAACCAGCTATATTTGGTTGTTGACAAAACCGATATCTAGATGTTGACAAATCAGTAATATTTGGAGTCCAATTATGATCATAATTCTCAATCCAACCATATGGCCCATAATCGATAGTTATACCATGTATTGACATGTTATCAGTATTCATCACTCCATGGACAAAGCCAACTCTCATCCAATGAATTACCATACGAGCAGTACTTTCAACAACCTCTCTTAACCAATCAATAAGTAATTGGTCTCCACTTGATTTAAGATGACCAAAATGAGTTTTTATTGTATAATTTACTAGTTTTTTAAGAGAATTCATGTCCCCCCTCAAAGCATGTATCTGAAATGATCCAAAGCGTATGAAGCTTGGAGCAACTCTGCATATGACCGCACCTGGTTCATAAGAAGGGTTACCATCATAAAGAATGTCTCGGAGTATTTTTTCACCAGTTATACACAAAGAGAGTGCACGAGTTGTTGGGATTCCTAAATGATGCATTGCCTCACTACAAAGAAACTCTCTGATAGAGGATCTTAAAACAGCTTTTCCATCTGCAAAACGAGAATAGGGAGTCGTTCCAGAACCTTTTAGTTGTAATTCTAATTTTCCTGATTCGGACATAACTTCTCCCAAAGTTATCGCCCTACCGTCTCCTAATTGACCTGCCCATGATCCAAATTGGTGTCCGCCATAACATTGAGAATATGGCTTCATACCTGAACACAATACATTGCCGGATAAAATTTTACTTTCTTTCTCATCAATTTTTAATATACTTGCCATTTCATCTGACCAAATAATCATTTCTGGACTTGGGACAATTGAGGGAGTGGTTTTTGACCAACAAGCATTGAAAACCTTTCGAGGATAATTTTCTTCAATATTATCGCCTGGTGTTTTGGAAATAAAATCTGAAGACCAGTGGAGGTCGCGAATACCCGTCATGTAATTTTGGTAGATAATACGCACTTTAACATTGGTAATTAATTACAATGTTTTTAGTTGACGTGCCCCTGCTCCTCCATAGCCATTCCAATCATCAGGAGAATTACCAAGAATAGCATTTATTTCAATTATATTTTCATCATTTAGTTTTTCTGCTACAGCTATACAACCTAAATTTTCTTCCATTTGTTCTGGTTTAGTTGCGCCAAGAAGTATTGTACTGACATTGGGATTTTTTAGGCACCATGCTAATGCTAATTGTGCAGTAGTGCACCCAAATTTTGATGCTGCATAATCAGTTAATTTTCTTACTATTTCAACTTCGCCGATTGCCTTTCTTCGTTCTAAATCTTCAATTAACCATTCATATCCTTTCTGAGTTGGACGTGAATCTTCCGGTATTCCATCATTGTACTTTCCAGTTAGAAAACCCGATCTCAGAGGAGACCATATCGTAGCACCATAATTATATGGAGGTTGGAAAAGAGGGAAGTATTCTTCTTCAAATCGCTGCCTATGCAACATATTATACTGAGGTTGTTCATACATTGGCGGCTCTAGGCCTTCGGATTTGGCAAACCATATAGCTTCCATAATTTGTGCTGCAGACCATTCAGATGTACCCCACGAGGTTGCCCATCCATTCCGAACTGCATCAGTCATAGCCCGGACTATAGTTGAAGTAGGAGTAAAGGGATCTGGTCTATGGCAAAATACCATATCAACATAATCAAGTTGAAGTCTATCAAGACTTGCATCAAGGCCTTCTAAGATATGTTTACGAGATAGTCCGGATTCATTTACTCCTTCTCCGCCCCAAAATATTTTTGTAGTTATAATTAGCTCCGAACGGCGCCATTTTTGGGGATCATTTTCTTGGAGTTCAGACAACGCGATACCAAAAAGACGTTCTGCTTCTCCATTTGGGTTACCATATGCTTCGGCGTGATCAAAACAATTTACACCTGCATCCCTAGCAATTGTCATGCATTTTTTTGCCATTTCGACGCCTTCATTCTCCATTAACCTATCTTTTACTCCATAAGTTGCCCAAAATCCGTAAGAAAGTACAGAAACCTGCAAACCTGTATTTCCCATCATTCTGTAGTACATACTCTCACTCGGCATAACATTCTTACTCTACTAGGTGGTTTCAAGATTGCGGTAAAAAAAACAGAAATAAATAAGAAAGTGTTATCATGTTTTGAACCTTGAGCATCTATATGGATGCCGGGTTGATTCTCTCAAAGGCGAAAAAAATTCAATCATGGGTTATTGAAAAAAGACGAGAAATTCATCGACATCCAGAACTAATGTATGAAGAATTTGTGACCAGTAAATTAGTTCAAGATACCCTGAAAGGACTAAGTATTCCCTTTCAAAATGACATCGCAATAACTGGCGTCATTGGCACAATAGGTAATGGTAATGGCCCCTGCATCGCGCTCAGAGCAGATATGGATGCATTACCAATTCATGAAGAAGTGGATGTAGAGTTCAGAAGTAAAATTGATGGTAAAATGCATGCATGCGGACACGATTGCCATACTGCAATGTTACTTGGAGCAGCCCGTATATTAAAAGAAAATGAAGAGAATATTCAAGGTACAATTAAACTTATTTTCCAGCCTGCAGAAGAAGGAGGAGCTGGAGGTAAAATGATGAGAGACGAAGGAGTATTAGAAAATCCAGATGTTCAACAGATATTTGGATTACATGTAGCAGGACAATTACCAACTGGAATGTTAGCTTCTAGAGAAGGTACTTTATTAGCTGCAGCAGGATCCTTGAAAATAGTAGTAAAAGGCAATGGAGGTCATGCTGCAGCACCTCATAATACGATAGATCCTGTCATTACTGGATCAAAAATAGTAGTGGAGTTGCAAACAATAATCTCTCGTGAATTAAATCCACTTGAATCAGGAGTAATTAGTGTGACTATGATGAAGGCAGGAGATGCACGAAATGTAATTCCCTCAACTATGGAATTAGAGGGGACGATACGATCTTTAACATTAGAAGGACTAATGAATTTACAAACAAGAGTTAAAGAAATATCAGAGTTGGTTGCGAAGGCAAATCGTTGCGAAGCAGAAGTTACATTTCCAGGCCATGATTATCCCCCTACTGTAAATTCTAGTGTATGCTGGGAATTAGGAAAAATTGCAGGAAAGGACATTCTTGAGAGAATAAAGTGATTGAAATGCCCCCCATAATGGGAGGAGAAGATTTTGCTTACTATACTCAGAAAGTACCTGGTTGTTTTGCTTTCCTAGGAGTAAGTAACCCTGAAATAAACGCAACATATGATGTCCATCACCCTATGTTCAAAGTTGATGAAGAAGCCCTGCCCCTAGGAACTGCTATTCATGTTAATTTCGCACTGAAATCTTTAGAATCACTAAGATGACGTATAGACGTAATTTTTAATATGAAGAATATGAAATATAATAATAAGGTATGAGATAATGGAAATTGGGATTGATAGTTTTGCTGCTTTAGAAAGAGGGAATGTAAAAAGTTCACCTGAAAATAGTACTAAGTCTGTATCTCAATTACTAGATAGGATAGTGCAAGCAGACAAAATGGGATTAGATATTTTTGGAATTGGTGAACATTATAGGAAAGAGTTTTTGGATTCAGCCCCTCCAGTCATACTTTCTGCAGCTGCTGCTCGAACTAATAAAATTCGTTTGACTAGTGCTGTTACCGTCTTGAGTGCTGCTGATCCGGTCAGGGTATTCCAAAATTATGCGACACTTGATTTGATATCAGGAGGGCGTGCAGAAATGGTTGTTGGACGTGGCTCATTTACGGAATCTTTTCCTTTATTTGGATTAAATATTCAAGAATATGATGAAATATTTTCTGAAAAATTAGATCTATTACTTTCAATTAGAGATAATGAAACAATAAATTGGTCTGGAAAGTACAGACCGCCATTGAGAAATCAAACAGTTTATCCTAGACCTTTACAAAATCCATTACCAATATGGCTTGGAGTTGGGGGGACTCCTCAATCATTTGTTCGGGCAGGCTTACTTGGCTTACCTTTGATGATTGCAATTATTGGAGGGGAAACTCATAGATTTAGGCCATTAGTTGACCTCCACAGGGAAGCAGGAGAAAGAGCCGGACATTCTCCGGATAAACTTAAAGTTGGGATACATTCATTAGGATATGTTGCAAATGATGCTCAAAATGCCAGAGATATTTATTTTCCTGGTTATGCTGAGACATTTACACGAATTGGAAAGGAAAGAGGATGGCCCCCCGTTACTCGTAATAGATTCGATGAACAAACTGGGCCCTTGGGCGCATACGTGATTGGTGATGCCGAAGAAGTAGCTGAAAAAATAATTAGGCATAGTGAATCCCTAGGCGGAATATCCAGATTTTCTTTTCAAATGGATAATGCAAAATTATCGCATACACAATTAATGGACTCTATTGAAATAATAGGTAAAGAAGTCTCTCCAATTGTTAATAATTCGGTCACTAACTAATAATAAATTAAAGGTAAATATACGAATAGTGAAATAGGCAATAATAAACTTAGAATTGGAATTGCTAGCAAACCTATCAAAAACCATCTGAGGCCAGATTGAGTAAGCCCCGGATAATTCCTAGAATCCAAACCAATTGCCAAATTAACCAAGATGCAGTAAATAATATTCCCCGAATAAATTCTTCATTGAACACAGATGCACTGAACATGCATGCCATTGAAATAATAGAAGTCGAAAAGAGAATGAGAAAAAAACCTATAAAAAACCACACTGGATTAGATAACCTTTGACCTATGGGAATTTATCATTCATTTTCGGTAGTTGTTCCTTCATATGATGAAATAGGAATTAGAGAACTAATAAGAGTTGAGAGGGGTTTTTTCGAAACATAAACTGATGATTCTTGGATAATTGATTAAGGAGGTTTGCCGCCATGAAATGATTGACTTTTCAATGAATTATTATGTTTTCCAATTCTAATGTCCCTTATTTGTGCCATATTTAATTAAGATATTATTCTTTCCTCGTTAATAATAAATATTCCTTGGGGGTACTGTTTTTAGTCAAGTACGGTAAAGCACAATAATGGAAGAGGGTGTGTGGGATATGAAACATATTCCATTCCTTATGCCCAATAGGAGATGTACACTGAGGCAAAATTGGATAAATTTGACATTTATGCATTGGGAAGTTGATCCAAAAAAAATTAAAAAATATATTCCTGAAGATTTGGAATTAGACTTATTCAAAGGTAAAGCATATGTTGGAACAATTCCTTTTATCATGGAAAAAGTTAGACCATATTATTTACCACCTCTGCCAGGGATTTCTACGTTTGCAGAATTCAACATTAGAACTTATGTCAAGAAAAATGGCAAAGGAGGTGTGCTTTTTCTAACTTTAGATGCACAAAGCCATATTACGTGTCTATTTGCACCTCGGGCATATGGCCTACCTTATGTTTATTCAAAGTCAAAAGTTAAGGTAACAAATGAAGACGGGTATTACTGGCATTCTAAGCGTAAAAGTAATGGAATAGAACTACGAGGTGCATCATTTGCAAAGGGAGGATTGCGTAATGCGGAAAAGGGTACGTTGGAAGAATTTTTATTTGAAAGATATTGCCTATATGTTAGACATAAAGGAGAAACAAAAATAGCCCATACTCAGCATGCCCCATGGTACTTTCAAGACGGGGAGGCTAAAATTGAAACAAACACATTGACAGAATTTTATGAATTGGGAATTAAAAACCCACTTAAAGCTGAATTTGTACATGTAACAAAGGGAGTGAAGGTTAAAACATGGAGTTTAGAGAAAACATAAGGAAGTAACGTTGATGAAAGAACGAGATATTTTATTGATGGATGGCGATTGTGGATTATGCTCCCATGTGGCAAATTTTATGTATCCTCGTTTAGCCAATAAAGGTTCATTGGAGTTCTTATCAAATTCAAGCAAAGAAGGTAGAAAAATAATTTCTAAACTTTCCAAACAGTATCAAATTACAGACACAGTGTATCTAATTAGAAATGGTAAATGTCATATTAAATCAGGGGCTGCAGTTAGATGTTTACTCTATATGAGATGGCATTATAAGATATTTTTTCCATTATTTTGGCTTTATCCTTTGCCACTCAGAGACATAAAATATAGTATTTTAGCAAGATATCGCCATTACTTCTTCAAAAGGCCGGCTTATTGTATTTTTCCAGATTAAAATTTATTTATTTAGAATATTTTTAACAAATTTGAGAATATTTTTTCAGTTGCCCCTGAGGATCTTGCTGCTAATCTGCGAACTATTAATTCAGGAGTAGATCTGGCAATATGATTTCTCTTAGGAGTCCTGTCAACTATTAAGTACATATTTTCATCTAAGCCTTGCGCTTCAATGCCGTCTATTCTAACTACATTACCCATTATTTTACTTATTGAAGGGCCAATATGAGTAACAAGTAAAATATTCGTGTCGGGATTATTATTAGATTCTGAAAGTAGACCTCCTAAGATAAGTGCTGCTGAGCCCGGTTCCGTAATTGCCTCTAATTCATCAGCAAGAATAATTTTTCTTTCATTTGAAACTAATATCTCAGCTAATCGGCGAAGAGTTCTTTCAAGAGCCCCTGCAGATTGAGTCCCAGATACTTTGGCCAACATGTGTATTTCATCCAATAATCCAACTTTAGCTTCTGAAGCAGGAATTGGCAATCCACAATGAGTTAGAATGGTAATTATCCCTAGAGTCTCTAATAATGTTGTTTTACCTCCTGAATTAGCCCCAGAAAGTAAAGCAATTCTATCCCTATCGCCTTCAATAGAAACTTGTCCAAAACCATATGTGATTGGATCGGGAGTACAAACTAGAAGGAGATGTCTTGCGTCTCGGACCCATATCCCTGGGTGTTCACGATTAATATCTGGCATTGAACATTTGTTATCAATTGCCCATAATCCAATTCCCAGCCACATATCTATCTCGATACAATGAGATATTGCCATATTGGATAAATTGATAATTTTCTGCGTTGCACTTGCGAGTGTGATCTCACCCTCACTTCGTTCGATCATTATTTTCGAATCTATCTTATTTTCCATGTCCTCTAATACGTCTCGATTGATTACACATGGGTAATCATTTGAATAGATTTCAAAAGGTATATTATTTGTGCTTTTTCTAAATATCTTTCTAATCTATTCCTACCTGCGTCTAGAGATTGTTCTATGGAATCGGCCACTGCTCCTTTAAGCCTCACCTCAAGACTGGAAATATCTGAATAAAAAGAAAGTACTTCGTTTCCTTCAAATGAGAGTGATGTATCTGAAGTACTAGAAACAATAGAGTCATTAATCGCACCTTCGATAGATTTTACTTCCCCCCAAAAACCATCACTAATTTTTTCTAGGTCCTCAAGCTGACTGGAATCATTTTTCATAGATTCTAATATTAAAGGAATACCGTCCAAACCATCTAATGCATCTACTAATTTTTCGCCAATATAGTTTATTGGCCATTGAATATCTGCGAGGTCTGAAAGAATAGACAGATTTAGGTAATTAGAATTAAGCCATTCTAGAGGAATTTCTGGCACCATAGAATATATTGGGTCATCTGATTTTGAGATGACCCAACCAGGAGGTATAATCGAAGGAGGATTTTGGCCAATCCAAGTTACTTTGGGGAGTCCTAAATAATCCTTCCATGTTTCCTCTGAAGATCTGACTAAAACCCTGCATCTTCTACTTACATGATTTAAATTATCTAAAATAGAAGGATTTGGAATTACTATTACTCTATCTAAACGAGTATTAGTTTGAATTGTTTGGGCTAAATTACCTATTGATTTAATCCAAAATTGCAATAAATCTGGAGAATCAGTAATGAAACGAATTGATTCTTCTGACCAATTTTGTCTTTCCTTAATTATATCAAAATTATTCCTATTTAGAGAGGAAAGTATTGCAAGCCGCTCTTTACCCGCATTAGTTTTAACATAAGTAGAAATTTGTTGAATTAATTCTTTATGGAGTTTGCGACTTTCTTCTGTACAAGTTATTTCTTTTAAATTTCCATTTTTTGCATTAATTAATTTTACTGCCCTTTGAGGTGATATTCCCTCTATACTAGACAGTGTATTTACATCACCTTCATCCAAAATTCTTTCAACTTCTGATTCAGAACCAAGCATTTCAATTAATTTATTTGCAAGAGAATCCCCTACTCCAGGTAATTCAGTTAATTTCAACATAATTCCCATCGGAGTTTGGAGGTAATTAAGGAAAGCGGTAACAAATTAACAAAGGCATACTAATTAGGGGGTTAATTGAAAATACAACATTAAGATAATGCTTTGAAAATATAAAATATTCCACTAACAATGATTCCTACCATTACCAAATTATGAACATAAGAATTTTTCATTGAATGTAACCATTTTTTACCTAGTTGTATCCCGAGTAATGCTGCAATAACTAGAATTATGATTAATTTCAGATGTATGATAATGTCATCATGTCTAAAAAATAAATACACGGGTATTCTTGAGATGTCGACACATAGAGCTAATACACTCGCCGTTGCAGCAAATTTCATCTTATCATTTAATCTTCTCGTGAGAAACATTGCACGCAGTGCCCCCTGATGCCCCGAAATTCCGCCCATGAAGCCTGAGCCGAATCCGCCGATCTTATCATTTGCCTCTGGAATCCTATATCTTGTCCAAGATTCACTAATTGACGCCAATGGCAGAATTACCAAGAAAATGCCAATAGTTAGTAAGAGTGGTT
>Ga0114997_10004609_pt1 | contig 10623 bp, 8 predicted proteins | sample ArcticOcean_MG_C_2_FD_87045 | JGI IMG/M metagenome (GOLD analysis project Ga0114997, IMG submission 87045) | Marine microbial communities from western Arctic Ocean - ArcticOcean_MG_CB4_136 | ecosystem: Environmental > Aquatic > Marine > Oceanic | place: Arctic Ocean: Canada Basin | collected... | reverse complement strand
GAAAATAAAAAAGAGTATCATAAACGAAGATACATTTTCGACGGTGTTTTTGAAATCATATTTACAGATTTATAAAAAGAGAGTCGCATTCTTATTCCGAGAATATTATTGTTTATCGTTAGGAGATGTAAAAGAGTTGATTGAGATGTATCAGGAAGTGGATGATGATCTGTTATATCAATCGGTGGAGGAAATGATCGATGCTAAATATACGATCATTTCTCCGAATGGTGATTTGGGATATTTAATTTATCAGAATTATCATTATTATTTCCAGCCATACTTCAATGAAGATAAAACATTATCATTGTATTATCGAGCGAATAAGGGATTATCGGCGAAAACAGAATACATCGTTCCTAAATTAAAAATAGAGAAGATAGAATTACCAGAATCGTATCAGTTTCAAAACGATGATATCAATCAATTCCTGAAAGAGAAGTATGTACCACTTGATAATTATCTTCAAAATGAGACTGAAGATGATAAACTCAAAGATTTTAAAATCATCAAAGATGTTTTCGCATTATTAAAAAAAAATGATACAACATTCTCAGATGAAACGCTCGCCGAAATGCAGTATCAATATCTATTTGATAGATTGAGTTTTGATGAGAAGATCATCATTTTATATGTTTTGCTATCACATATTCATATTGATCAAAAATACGAGCTCTCTGAAATGAAATTTCAAGTATTATTGAATCATTTCTCACAAGTATTCATTTATTATGATCCTGAAAAAAAACACTATTATTATTTATCCGAATACAAAGAAAAGAATAAAAAACATTTATTTGGTGGATTTTTATATTATTATAACGATAAGAGACCTATATTTTTTAAATATGAAGGGACACAAATGATAAGATGTAATAAGATAGAAGAATACGATATCATTCGATCGTTCAAGAAATATAATCGTATCGATATTTTGTCCTTAAAGAAAAATTGGTGTTATTTATTTTATTCTAAGAGATGGACTCGATTCATGAATGGTATGATATTGAAAGTAGAGACATCTTCTAATCGAGACAAGCCAAAAGATACATTCCCTCCCGGAGAAGGTGTGATTATTATGGATCCTGTTCCGGGATGGTATGTCAATAATATGTTAGACTTTATCAAAGATCCAGATGGCTTATTATCATCTTATAATCAATTAAATGTCGATCAGAAAAAAATGATAGATAATAAATTAAATCAAAAAGAGAGAGCGAATTTGTTTTATAGTACATGGATCGAGGTATGTTTGAGGTTAAAGAAACACTGTATTCATCCAGATTTAATATGGTTGAAATACAACAAATAAACAATAAATAAACAACAAATAAACAATAAATTTGAAAAATATATAAACATTTATTTATAGAAGAATAGTATGACAAACCATATCAAAGAACAAATCTTATCGATTACTCTTCAAGTTGCTCAGCGAGATTTAGCGCGTACGAAAAATATCGATGGGTTTTTACTGTATCAATTAAAAAAGAGATTAGAGAAAAAATGCGGTGAATGTGGTTATGTCGTTGAGAATAGTATTTCGATTGTTGAGAGATCGCATGGTATTTATAGAACGATTGATAATCAGAGTAAGGTTCAATATGAAATCAATTACAAAGTAAGAACAATCGATCCCCAAAAGGATGAAATATATGAATGTATCGTTGATAGTGTTACTAAAATGGGTATTATTTCATATCTGAGTTTAAATGATGATGATACAATCGAGAATACTCCCTTATTAATTATCATACCGAAAGATTATATATCAGCTGATCGATTCGAAAAAATCGAAAAAGGACAAAAGATTGAAATCGTTATCCTAGATAGTCGTATGAAGCATTTATCCAATAAGATTCAATCAGTCGGGAAATTAAATGATGAGTGATGAATTAAGTTTATAATCATTAAATATAGTGATACAGTGCATTATAGTGATGAACGATGCTTCCATTAAAAATGATATTTATGAACAATTGAATAATAAAGAACTAACTAGTAAATTAGAAGATATTATCGAACATAATTCCATTCCTCATACAACAAATATAAATGGAATATTTATTAATATATCAGTCTTAGATAAAGATCATCTACGTGTGATAAATGAGTATCTTATACATAAAATGGACCGACATACTATCTCACAAGAAGAACAAGAAGATAACAATCATCCCCTACGTGATTTTCTCGAAATCAAAGGAGAGATTCGAGTGATCGACACTCCTCGTCAGAAGACTATTAAATTAACAGCTCTTCAGCAGAAGATTATTGGCTTTAGTTTATAAAATTTGATTTAAATATAACATGATTTAAATGAATATAGTTTGTATGAGTATTTTTACCATCATCAAAGACGTCAATCAAGATTGTCGATTAAGTAATAAGATAAATGATACAAAATTCACTGAAGGTCGAAAGATGGATCCGGAAGTTACTCGAGTCGCGGAATGGCATCCAACGATCGATCAATGTATTCTATCAATGTATGATAATATGATTTCGATCATTCCGAAAGATGAGAAAGAGTTTTATGTGGATCAATTAATTATAAAGATATGTTCCGAAATCGATGAAAACGAAACGACATATGACAAATGTAACTATAACAAACGGATTATGAATAAAAACAAGATACAGCAAGGTCTTCAATCAGACAATCATCTATCATCGTTATTGTATTTGAGTGATTATTATCGGATACATTTCGTCCTAGTCAAAGATGGTATCTATTATAAGACATGTATCTTACCGTATCCAAAAATTTATTTACATTGTAAAGATGATCATTATAGGATTTCAACAGAAACAATTACAGATGTGATAAAAGAAGTCTCGATCTTTTCGAAAGATCTAAGTCATTTTCGCATCATAAATAATTTGAATCTCCGTAATTTAAATATTTATAAAACAGATTTAAAAGCGATCTCTACCTATAATTTGTCCCAATTAGTGCAATTGGCCACCGAGAATAAGATTAATCATAAGAAGGATGGTAAAGCTCTAAAGAAAGCCGAATTATATGATAAAATCAGTTTGAAAAAGATAATTAGTGGGATGTAATGAATAAGGGGTGGGTGTATGATTGAGACAATATTTCTAAATTTGATATTTGATTTTTTTTTAATATAAACAATAAATAACTTGTTTATTATATATACATGAATATCGATTTCCTGAATAAATCCTACCATACGAAATACATACAGGTGGCGTTGAGTGACGTTGAATCTGAGTTTGAGTTTGTATATGGTATTCGCCATGACAAAAAATTATCGAAACAAGATTTCATTAAGTTATTGACGATATTTCGTCACAAGTACAAATCATTGGGTGAAAGCAATACGCTCGATGTCAATCGACAAATCATTACATTAAAAAATACATATGTGAGTGATATCCGCTGTTCGATCGAGGGTGTCAAAAATATCCAGAAATATTGTAAAGAAAATAAGATAGCCGAGATCGATAATGTGAATTATATGGAGAAATCGAGATATAAAAATCCAAAAATACCCGATGCTGTTTATTCGAGTATAATGAATAAAGATTACAATTTTAAGATCAATTTAAAAACAGAAAAAGTATTATACGGAACGTATTCGATCATCGAGCATCATTTAAAAGATTTTGATACGAGTCTCAAATACTTTCGTTATAAAAAACGATATAGTTTTATTACAAAGAATCGATTATTTCGGATCGATTTGACCGCGGTCAAATCGAGTAATTGGAATCATTCGAAACAGGATAACGAATATTACAAGTCATTTTTGGAGTCAAATATATTAAAAAATGCGGAGAATTATGAATTAGAGATAGAATATATCGGTTCGAATGAAGAAATCGATGTCAAGACGAATGAAAAAACGTCTGCGATCGATCTTTTTATAGCTACATTATCATCTGAAGAGAGTGATCTTCTAAAAAAGTATGAGGATAACTCGGGGTATCACTCCAATGTGTATTCCGAGTTACCGTATGTTGATACGATGGAAGATGAGAAGGTCGTGGTCGATCAATCAGATGATGATGAGTTTTCTGGAGAGTATGTTGATCGGTTATTTCCCTCAACTTTCTCGGCAATTACGAGTGATCCTTATTCTGATATCGTATTAGATTACTGGACCAAGAGTGAGAATGAATGGTTATATGAAGTTTTATCAACGTACAACAAGATGTTATTATTCGAAAGAATTGAGAAAAATAGTTCTGGGAATTACAAGGATGCTCCGAAAGGAGATTATGCGATTTATAAAGTATCCCCCGATTTCACAGATGAAGAAAAGGAAGAAATTAAAGATTTTCCAACAGACTACGTGAATCATTTCACTGTACCGATAGATCTAATCATCAATACGAGCGAATCAACCAAAACATATGAACCATCTGAAAAGATTTCTTCAGTTCCAGATTGGGGTCCGAAGAAATCCGAATCCAGGAAAGCTTATCATACTAAGACGAAAGACTATGAAAAGATAGAAAAGATTGTCAAAAAAAGAAAGAAGAAGATAGGTATTACGATTGAATATTTAGTCAAATGGGAAAATACAGAGTTAGAAGATGAATGGAAAACATCGGGTGAATTGCCCGATGCTCAGCAAATGATACGGAATTATAATAATTCGGTAGAGAAGATCGATGTAAATGAAACGAGAAGAGAAGGATTTATGCCAGAACTAATCGATCCTCTGGTTAAAGCAGAGCAGATTCGATTAACGGAAGATATGCCATTAAGGAAAGATAGTAGTAAAATACAGGCGAGGAAATCACCCTATGTCATTGATAACTTCATTTTATATTTCAATGGTTTAATCAATCAGGTTCTAGAGGATATTCATGGGACGAAAAGAGTGATGCCTCAAAAAAAGAAGGATTCATTGATCGAGACATACCATACACTCACGGGACAATTGAATCATAAAAAAGAAAAAGATGAATTAAGAATATTACAGGAATCATTGAAAAAGGAGACGGATCGATCGAGACAAAATAGCCTTCGATATAATATCAGAGGGGTAACCAAAAAAATAAAACCAACTCGATTTTTAGGTCCTCAACCGATATCAATGAGTAAGGAATGTTTGCTACCTGAAAATCCCCATTCCATCTTAAGTGGATATGTAGTTACAGAAAAGGCGGATGGTATTCGAGCTCAATTATTGATCGCATATCAGGAGGGATATTTAATTACGAGTAAGTTGGATGTGATCGATACAGGGTTAAGGTTTGAGAATTGTAGTGGTTTATGGTTATTCGATGGTGAGTATATTACGAAGAATATAAATCACGAAGATATTCAATTATATATGATATTTGATGTATATTATGCTTCGGATGGAGGGAAAGAAGATACGTATCCAAATCATGCATATACATATCCGTGGATATCAAGAGATTTAACCGATATAAGTCGATCTCAAATTATTCATAGTTTTCGATCGAAGGCATCGATGATACCGATTGATGAATCCGTAGAATCGATACGAATTGATTTTAAGAATTATTTAGAGGGACCGAAAGAGTTAAAAAGAGATAAACTCGATCCTACTAAATATACGAATCTCGGTGGGATGGGGAAAGTAAGCAAAAAGATGTTGGATATTTCAAATAAAAAAGACAATGGTTATGAATATGAGATCGATGGGTTAATTTATTTACCGATGTTTTTATCAGTGGGATCCATGAATGAGGGCGAGATTAAAAATAGCATTGGTGGTACATGGTCGATTAATTATAAATGGAAGCCTCCCGAAGAAAATACAATCGATTTCAGAATTAAGATAAAGAAACAGGGAGTCCGAGATAAACTCTGTACTGTGACAAAAGATACCGAGATCATTCAATGTAAAGAGGTCGAATTATGGGTCGATTATAAGATCTTTGATGATCATCGATATGATTTTTGTAAAGAATTATTAAAAGAGAAACAATCGAATGGTCTATTTCAAAGAAATGAAATCTTATTCATGAATGATACAAATATAGCGACAACGAAAATCAAATTGACCAATGGTAAAATGTTATGTATGAAAGATAAAGTGGAGATTCAGAATGATATGATCGTTGAAATGAGATATACCGGAGAAAGCGAATTAACATGGGAACCATTGAAATATCGAAAAGATAAAAATAACCGCGCTCAATATTTCACCATCGCGAATAAGATATGGGATACAATTCAAGATCCCGTCACAGAGAAGATGATAACGGGTAAAGAGATCGAAGAAATCACCATCAAAGAGAAAGTTATTGATAATTATTATGTGGGTGGATTAGAAGAAGTGAAACAGGATAAACCCTTGAAAAAGTTTCATAATTATATTAAAAGTGCTTTGATCGAGTTTGTATGTTCTTTGGAGAGAAAGAACCTATCAATCATGGATACATCGATCGGTCAGGGTGGAGATATTCAAAAATATTTACGATCTAAGAATCGCATTAATTTCCTCTTCGCGCTGGATATTTCTCCGGATGTTAATCGTGCCGCAAATCGATACTTCTTCGAGAAGATGAGAAAACCGAAATCGATCTTCATGCAGTATGATACAAGTGAAATAATCACCGAAAAGACAGGATTAATAGGTGAGAATCAAGAATTGAATAGTGCATTGATCGATATTTTGTATGACAAAAATCGAAATATTCCAAAGAAATATGCTTCCTATATCAAGAGATATGGAGGGCTTGGTAAAAAAGGCTTCGATATCATTAGTAGTCAATTTTCATTTCATTATTATTGTAAAGATGAATTATCATTAAGGAATTATATGAGTAATTTAAGTGAAAATTGTAAAACGGGTGGATATTTCATTGGAACCTGTTATGATGGCACGAAAGTGTTTCAATTATTAAAAGATAAAGAATTAGTGGAGATGAAAGATGAGTTTGGAAATTTAGTGTATAGTATTCAAAAGAAATATGATCGTGAAGAGTTTGACTATAAAGAGGGAGATCCAAAGAATAATGAAAAGATATTGGGTAATAAGATCGATGTATATATGAATAGTATTGGTCAGACAGTCACCGAATATTTGGTACATTTCGAGTATATCATTAAATTAATGAAAGAATATGATTTTGAGTTATATTCAGGTGAAGGTAAGCAATTATTCAATCAATCCAAGTATAATTACACCAAGGGCATTGGTGGATTTGAGCAGATCTTAAAAGATCTGCGATCAATCGAAGATCAATCATTACAGAGATTTTATTCCGAATCATATGAGCTACTCAAGAAAGAAAATCAAGGGTTAGTCGATCTAAGTTCTCTTAATAATTGGTTTATCTTTAGAAAAAAATAGTTTAAATAAATCTCGGCTTAAATTAAGATGGAGTATTTATTTGAGATAAATGATAAAGAGATTTTATCGTCGGACAAAATCCGTGAAAGAATCAATCGACAAAGTACCGAATTAACGGCGACAAAATGTAAAATCGATAATTATGCGAAACAATGGGAAATCATCAAAAAAATTATTCATTTACATGAATATGTCTATACATCATCGTATCTAAGGAAAAATATAAGTCAAGAGGTCCCGATTAGTCGATCTTATTTTAAAATGAAAGAAATGATACTCAAATATAACTTGATCGAGAGAGATAAGAAGTATAAAATCACGTGTTTAGCGGAAGCACCCGGTGGATTTATACAATCTTTTTTATCTCTTCGATCAGTATCCGAAATCCATGGAATTACATTGATATCAGAGAGTTCAAATATCCCGTATTGGCATCGATCTTTGTTTCAGAAAGATAAACTTAAGTTTCACAGTGGTAAAGATGAGAACGGAGATTTATATTCATTGGGAAATGTATTATCATTTATAAGCGAATTAGGTCAATCATCGATGGATATTGTTACGGGAGATGGTGGTTTCGATTATTCGAATAATTATAATGATCAAGAAAAAGACTCATTGAAGTTGATTTATAGTGAAATATTCGTGGCAATTAATGTTCAGAAAAAGCGGGGAGTATTCATTTGTAAGATTTTTGATATCTTCTGTGAAGAAACGTACCAATTATTAAATATTTTGTATATGAGTTATGATGCGATTTCAATCTACAAGCCCTGTATTAGTCGTTTCTCTAATTCAGAGAAATATATTGTATGTCAGGGTTTCAGGGGATATAATAAAGAGATCGTGAATGAAATGATTCATCATTTCGATGATAATCATTTGGAATATGAGATCGATTCTGAATTTTTAAATATGATTTATCGGATCAATGAAAAATATGTTCTCTCTCAGGTCGATCAAATCAACCGCGGTATCGATTTGATTCGAGAGAATCGATTCACGAAACAACCAACGAAGTTACAGATTGAGACAGCTATTGAATGGTGTCGAAAATATAATATCAAAATAAATACCGAATGTATTTATTTAAATCGCACAATCGCCTAATTGGGGTTGAATCGGTTGAGAATAAGTCTCATTCTGTTGATGTGATGGTGAAATATTATTAAAAAATTGACCACCATTCATAAGTCTATCTTTTCCAGAATCAGTGTAGCTCGTTTTTTGGTACGATCCGATTTGATTTAATGTTTGACAGTTTTTAAGATCCGAAATGAGTTGAGGTGAAACTAACGTATTGGTTGCATTTTCGCAGAAGATTTCACCTTTTTTATCAAGGAAGCAATTATCGGAGGGCAGAACATTTGTATTACTGGAAGACTTATCGTGATATATATTATTTTTATCAAAAAAAGATCCGATATCAGTGAGTCCATTCATGGGTGAATCGCTCGAATAGAACTTCGGATGCTGAGATACAGATGTATCCGTCCAAGAAGATTCGGCTTCATTTTCATCATTCAGAAAGGGTCTCATTTCTTCAGAACCGATATCATTCCCAGATAAATTATCCTTGCGATAATAATCTGGATAATAGATTCTTTCTTTTCCCATTGTTTCGGGAGTATCTCGTTGATGAGTAAATGATTGAGTATTATTGGGTAGAATTAAATCCTGAAGATGCATCGAGGATGTTAAATCACCCTTACTTAATCGCTGATACGCATTACTTATTTGCGGATAAGGGAAATCATTATTAAACTGTGTTTTCTCTTGTTTAAACTGTTCTTTATCGATGTATTGAAGAGTTTGAATATCGAATTGAGTTGGTGGGACATCAATATTAATTTGGGCTTTGGGTTTAAAGTATTGGTAGAGGATGAGTAAGCCAATAAGTAATAGTACTATACGATTCATTTCTATGTTAATATATTAGATAATAATCTATTGATTAATATAAATGAACGACAATATCAAAAAAGTATCAGATCATATAGAAGATTTAATATTAAACCTCGCATCAGATAAATTAAATCCTTCTAAATTGTTTTCCATAACAATTCAATTGATCGAATATGTAGAAGATGAGTATCCCTCTTTAACCGGTCCGGAAAAGAAAACATTATTAATCGAAGCTTTTAAAGATATCTTATCCGTAACGAGTCATCAATCATTAACCCCTGCTATTAAAAAAGGGATCAGCGAGTTTGTTGGAGATGATTTAGATGATGTGATTGATTCGGTGATACAGGTCAGTCGTGGAGATTTTCGAATTAATGAACAACAGAAAGCTTTAGTAATGAAAGTGTGTTTGAAATTATTTCAGTGTTGTCTGAACAAGACTCAAAATAATTCAGGAAAAAGACCTTAAAAAAAAAAACCTCATATAGTATATTAGATGGATCCTTTTCAAAAATCAGATAATAAACAGTTCTTAGAGAATACGTATCAGCATACTCGCTATACAAACAATGTTAAAAAACATCAGGCATTAACCTTATTTGCGCAACCTTCAAACAATACATTCTCCTTGGATTTACACGAACCATTAAAGGTCGATACAATTTCAGATGTATATTTAGATAATTTCACAACGTTTGATATCGGTGCCGATCATAACGCCGTACGTGCCCATAAACAGTTTTTTATTTTAAAGATTGATCAGTTTGATTTAAAGAGTATCTCAAATAAACACAGTTTTAATAATGCGATCATTATTCCGAATGATGATACTACTGGGCAGGAATCAGTGAAAGTTCATAAAGGTAAAAAGATGAATTACGTCGCGACATTAATGCCCGGAACATTTGATAAAATAACTGGAACGATTACCGATTGGGCGGGTGGGGCGATTTTTCAAGGGAATACGATAACAATAAACAGCATACCATCAACGACAGGATTAACGATCATAATCGATGCTACTTCTAGTAGCGCTGGAAGCATATCTACGATTACTCTTACCTCGGATGGGAGTACGGCAGGGAACGGTGCTGCTACAAGTGGTACAGAGGGAACATTTTCCGGCGGTGGAAATACTACAAAAGTAGCTACAGGAATTGCAGATTCAATTGGTAAAGTCTCAACAGAAGCAGATACAGCTCAAGAACCATTGGGTTATACTGTGTCATCGACTGATAATATTATAACGATAACTAAGACGGCTTCTACTGATACTGTTACAATTTCCGGAACATATACAAATAGTAACGATCTTAGCCCGGCTCATCCGCATTTTCTGGCTGAGTTTTTACTGATCAATCGGGATTAACGGTATTAACCAAAGGTATTTTCAGAGGTATAGGTCATATAT
>Ga0114997_10004608_pt1 | contig 10626 bp, 9 predicted proteins | sample ArcticOcean_MG_C_2_FD_87045 | JGI IMG/M metagenome (GOLD analysis project Ga0114997, IMG submission 87045) | Marine microbial communities from western Arctic Ocean - ArcticOcean_MG_CB4_136 | ecosystem: Environmental > Aquatic > Marine > Oceanic | place: Arctic Ocean: Canada Basin | collected... | reverse complement strand
TAATCATTTTTAATAATTTCAATATTTTCAAATTCTAATATGTTTATATCATTAAATGATTTTTGTAGAGAATTAATGTTATCAAATGGTCCTAAATATACTCTATATTTCTTATCTGTAATTTTTTTGATCTTAGGGTTTTTAATTATCGTTTCAGTTTTGATTCTTTTTAACATCATGGATGCTGTTTTATTAAAATAAAAATCAGCAATCTTTATCAAATATGAGAATTTTCTTTGAGAACTTTTTTTATTATCAATTTTAACTTTATTAAGGTCGTTAATACTTATACTATTAACAGGAACTTTGTTTGCTACACTCTTCTCTTCATCATAAGTTTTTGCTTTTTTTGCAACAAATAATGAACTTTCGGGGATTAAAATAATTTCTATATAAGGTTCATTTACATCTAAAATTAATTCTTTAGCGACGCGGATAGAAACTACCGCATTATTAAAAGATGGATAAACAGATTTTTTACCTACTTTTGCAATAAGTGACTTGTTATTTAGAATATTGGTGATTTTAACTTGTGACCCTTTTTTAAGATTATTTTGAAAAATTATTAATTCTCGATCACCCATTTTTTTTGAAATAATTTTATTGTTAAAAAGTTTTTCATCATAAACTAATGCAAATCCCCTATTGGTAAAATTATTTTCTAAAATAACACTAAGATGATTTTTTTTTAAATCACCTGTTATACAACTAGTAAAAAATACGCAAAGAAATATAAATAAATAATTTCTAGAGAACATTCTGAAATTTATCCTTTAATGTACAAACCGCCAATCCAAATCTTAAAGATCTATTCCATTGAAGAATCTTTTCATAATTTTCAAAGACAATATATGCAGGTTTTAAATTTTCTGAATCAGGAACGATATCTTTATCTGGAGTAATTATAGCAGCAATTAAGTTTCCATCTATATAGGAGTTATTATCTTCTGATATATATCTTAATAAATCTTTAAATCTTTTTTTATTATGCAATTTTTTTGCAGATGTATTTAATAATTTTTTTGGTACGTTTCCAGTTAATTCAACTTTAATAAAACAAGGTTGATTTTTTTTCCATCCAATTTTATTTATATAGTTGGCTGCAGATGCAAATGAATCTTTAGTTGATTTAAGCTCTATTATATTATTACCATCAAAATCTATTGCATAATTTTTTATAGTAGTAGGCATGAATTGAAAATTTCCAAATGCACCTGCCCAAGATCCAAATAATATCTTATGATCTATTAGTCCATTGTCTACTAATTTAAGTATAGTTATTAATTCATTTGTAAAAAATTCAGACCTTCTTTTATCAAAACTAAGAGTTGCTAATGATGATAAAATATCCATTTTACCAACATATGTTCCAAAATTAGTTTCAATACCCATTAACGCAAGAAGTAGATTCTTTTCTACTGAAAATTTATTATCAATTTCATTTATGAAATCTTTATTGTTTTTATATAATTTTATTCCTTGATTAACTTTTTGTTGTGAAGTTCTTTTTGATATATAGGTTTTTGTATCTTCATAAAATTCTGGTTGAAACCGATCATATTTAATAACATTTGGTAAAAAAACCACATTAGTCATTGTGCTATCCAAAGTTTTTTCTGAGATATTATTTTTAAGAGCATATATCTTAAAATTTATTAACCACTCGTCAAAAGACTGCTCATTAGAAAATGAGGGCAATACTAAGATGGAAAAAAATAAAATTAAAAATATTTTAATCGTTTTCATACAAATCTTTTAAATAAATAAATACAGCAATCCAGATTAAAATGAAACTTACTAACTTTGTAATTGAAAATGGCTCATTATAGTAAAAAAAACCTAGTATAAACTGAAATGTAGGTGTAATATAAAATATCATTCCAGTAGGACCAAGACCACAAAGCTCAACACCTCTCACATAAAGAAATAAGGGTATTACAGTCATTGGACCAGCCAATAAAAGTAAAAGCATTAATTTCGGATTCGATAAACTAAAATCGTTCAAACCCTGTTCAGCAATAAAATAAAAAACCAATAAAGCAAAAGGTAAAATAAACAAACTTTCAATTAAAAGACCTATATCCGTATCAACATTTATTTTTTTTCTTAATAAATTATAAAAACCCCAACTTAGTGCAACTGTTATACCAACCCACGGCATTGATTTTAAATTAATAAAAATTAAAAACAAAATTGAAATTACGACTAAAATTATAGAAATTATTCTTTTATTATTTAATTTTTCTTGAAAAAAAATATTACCCAAAAAGACACTTAGAATAGGCATAATAAAATAACCAAAACTTGCATCAATAATCTGATTGTTAGATATGGCATAAATCCAGACGGCCCAATTAATAAAAATTAATAATCCTGAAAAAAATAAAGTAAATAAAGTTTTAAAATTTTTGATAATATCAAAAAAAATATGCCATTTTGAAAAATAAAAAGTTGTGATGATAAGTATAAAGGTAGTCCAAATGCACCTATGCAAAACGACCTCTATGTGCCCAACAAAAGAGATATATTTAAAATAAATGACACCAATAACACCCCACCAGAAAGAACCAAGAGCTGTTAATGCAATACCTTTATTAAAGTCTTTACTTCTCATAAGTAATTAATTTACCTATATAATTCATTAATTGTTTATTTTGTACATTTTATTGTTGAATTAAAATTTTATAATAATAGAACACTCACTAACGGAGAGATGGCAGAGCGGTTGAATGCACCGGTCTTGAAAACCGGCAAAGGGGCAACTCTTTCCTGAGTTCGAATCTCAGTCTCTCCGCCACTATTAAGAAACATAATCATAATTTTTAAATAAATTGCTCACATAATTTTCTTGAATAATTGTTTCGGTTTTTTGACCTTGATTAAACTTATAAAGATTTTCATCATCACAATCTAATAAATCACATAAATGATGTAACTGCTGTTCATTTAATGTGTTTATATATTTGCTAGTAAATGCAGCTAACAATTTATCCATTTCTTTTGTTCCCCTGTAGTTTGATCTGTAAATTATCTTTTTTTTTAAATCCGTTATATTAATCATCATAAAATTTAATATATTAAACTTATCATGAAAAATATTAATAATTATGATTATTTGTTATCTGATTTAACAAAATTAAATGGTGTAGGTAAGAAAACTATGGAGATTTTGAAAAAGAAAAAAGTAAATAACATTTTTGATCTATTGTGGAGACTTCCAAAATCCTATACCGATAGAAGTTTCACAAGCAATATTTGCGACCTTAAGATTGGCGAAGTACAAACAATTAAAATAGTTCCAACAAAATATCAATTTCCAAGAGTAAGAAATCTACCTAATAGAGTTAATTGTAAAGATGAAACTGGTAAAATCGATTGTATTTTTTTTAATAGTCATGAAGGATATGTAAGAAAAATTTTACCCTTGAACGAACAAATAAGTGTGAGTGGAAAAATTAGTTCTTATAATGGCAAATATCAGATTACAAACCCAGCATATGTTTCAAAAGATAGTTCGATAATAGAAATGGCTCATAACAAATATTCTTTAACAGAGGGTATTACAGAAAAAGCTTACAATAAAATTATTAACCAAATTTTGAAAAACTTACCAATTTTACATGAATGGCACGATGAAGAAATACTAAAAAGGTTTGACAATGAAAGTTGGAATAATTCAATTGTAAAACTTCACGACCCAAAAAATATAGATAATTATAAGTCAAGTTTTTATAAAAGATTAGCTTATGATGAAATATTAGCATCCTTTTTGGTTAATTCAGAAATAAGAAAAAAAATTAAAAAAATTAAAAAAATTTCAAAAAAATTTAATGATAGTGCGTATAACAATCTTACAAAAAAATTAAACTTTGAACTTACTAATGATCAAAAAGCGTCCATAGTAGATATTAATAAAGATTTAAGTTCAAAAAGTAAAATGTTTAGACTTTTACAGGGTGATGTAGGCAGCGGCAAAACTATAGTTTCTTTAATTTCAGCATTAAGTGTTGTCAACTCCAAATTTCAAGTTGCTCTAATGGCTCCGACAGAAATATTAGCAAGGCAACATTATAATTTAGCTAAAAAATTATTTCCAAAAAATGTTTCTATTGAGCTACTTTCAAGTAAATGTGAAAATTCTGAAAAAAAAAGAATAATTAAAAATTTGAAAGATAATAAAATCAAGATGATTTTTGGAACACATGCAATTTTTCAAAAAAAAATTATATTTTCTAATCTTGGTTATATTATAATTGACGAGCAACATAAATTTGGAGTAAGACAAAGAAAACTTCTATCAGACAAAGGCGGTAACAACTGTGATGTGCTATTAATGTCAGCAACACCTATTCCTCGAACCTTAACTATGTCAGTTTATGGAGATATGGATGTTTCACTGATAAAAGAAAAACCCAGTAATAGAAAAGAAGTCAAGACATATAGTAAACTAGAAAGTAAAATAGATGATGTTTTAAAATTTGTTAAAAAAGAAATTAATGAAGGAAGTCAAATATTTTGGGTGTGTCCTTTAATCGAGGAATCTAAAAAAATTGACCATCAATCTTCCGTTAATAAATTTAAATTTTTAGAAAAAATTTTCCCAAATAAGGTTGCATTGCTTCACGGAAAAATTGAAAGTGAAGAAAAAGAGAAAATTTTAAATAAGTTTTTGAATAAAGATTACTCAATTTTAGTATCAACAACAATTATAGAAGTTGGAATTGATTTTCCTAATGCAAATGTAATTATAATTGAAAATGCCAATAAATTTGGATTATCACAATTACACCAGTTAAGAGGGAGAGTTGGTCGAGGCATAAAACAAGCTAGCTGTATATTAATGTTTAAGTCAAACTTAACTGTAAATGCAAAAAAGAGAATTAATATTTTAAAAAATTCAAATGATGGCTTTGAAATATCTGAGGAGGATATGAAACTTCGTGGTTTTGGAGATTTACTTGGTTTCAAACAAAGTGGGGTAAAAAATTTTAGATTAGCAGACCCTATTCAAAATGAAGATCTTTTTCTTTTAGCTGAAAAAGAAATTAATAAAATGGAAAGAGAAAACTCTAGTACAGATAAATATAAGTCTTTATTAAAATTATATGACCAGGCTGATATAATTAACGATTTAGTTTAATTTTTTGGATTTGATGTTCCAGCAGATACAATAAATTTTGAAGCTTCCTCGAATGTCATATCTAAATAAATTAAATCTTCTTTAGGAAACATTAATAAAAAACCACTTGTTGGATTGGGTGTTGTTGGTACAAAAACATTAATTAACTCTTTATTAGTTTTATCCTTAATTTCACCTTCATTTTTTTTTGTTGCAAATCCAACGGCCCATGTTCCTTTTCTAGGATATTCAATTAAAACTACACTTTTTTTATTGTTCTCTTGATTTCTAAATGAATCAGTCATCTGTCCTAGTGCAGAATAAATAGTTCTTAATATTGGAATTCGCTTAAATAAATCATCAACTATTTGTAAAAATTTTTTTCCTAAAAATGATAATGATAAACCACCTACAATTGTTATAAAAATAATAGTTAAAATAATTTCTATGCCAGGAATTGAGTATGGAAGGTATGTATTTGGATTTAAACCAGAGGGAACAAGTTTAGCTGAAAAATTAATTAAAAACTTACTTAAATATAGAGTAAAACCAATGGGTATTAAGACTATAACACCAGTAAAGAAATAATTTCTTAACCTCAAAGCTATGGATTTTTTTTTTTTAATCATAAAATTTTTACTGGTAACTTGAATAAATAACAAATGATACAGCTACAATGAAAAGAAAGGCTAATATTTTATTGTTTAAATTCATAATGATTGTACTTATATAATTATCAAAATTTTATTAAAATGAATAGAAGAAAATTTTTAAACTACGTTGGATGTGGATGTTGCAGTTTTATTGTCAATGGATGCTCTACCGCTCCTATTACTGACAGAAGACAGCTTAAAATTATTCCAGAGGCAAAATTAAATGCACAGGCTGCAAGAATTTATGAAAAAGTTAAAGAAAAAGAAAAAATGAGTGATGACCTAACAACACTCAATGAGATTAAAGAAATAGGAAAAAAAATGGAAAATTCAATATCTGAATATTTTGATAGGTCTAATATTGCTGATCCAACTGCCAATTTTGATTGGGAGTATATATTAATAGAAAACAAAAAAGTCAAAAACGCTTGGTGTATGCCGGGTGGGAAAATTGCTATTTATACTGGAATATTAGATATAACTAAAAATAAAAACGGTCTTGCCTCGGTAATGGGTCATGAAATAGCTCATGCTGTAGCAAAACATTCGGTTGAAAGAGCTAGCAGAGGAGTTTTGCTGAATACTGGAACACAACTTTTAGATATTTTTACAGGAGGAAAAGTTTCTCAAGTGAATAGAGTTACGGGGATGAATACAGTGGGTCTTTTATCTCAAATTGGGATAATGAATCCATTTTCAAGAACACAAGAAAGTGAAGCTGATTATCTTGGTATGATTTTTGCGTCATTATCTGGCTATGATATTCGTGAAACTAAAAAACTTTGGGAACGTATGAAGGAAAGTAATAAAGGAAATGAACCACCGCAATTTATGAGCACACACCCATCATCATCTAAAAGAATTAAAGATTTATCAGGATGGGAAAATAGTGTGATTTTAGATTATCCACCGACATCATAGTTTAAGATTAGTTTTTAATGGTGAGCCCTGATGGACTCGAACCATCGACCCATTCCTTAAAAGGGAATTGCTCTACCAACTGAGCTAAGGGCCCACATAAAAATTACTTAATTAAGATAAAAGCTTTTATTTAATTTTAAAAAAAAACTTTTGGTGAAGTCCTCTTAAAAAATTTTTAAATTTCTTTACACTTAAAAATCTAAACAATAAAAAAATATCTAACTTAAATAATTTTTATTACCAAAAAATATGTATTTATTGTATAAGTTAGCAAATAGCAAATATTAAAATTACAACTTATCAATGTATTTATCATGAAAGATATCAAAAGTTCCCAATTTAATATTTTCTCTAATAGCAGCCATTAATTCTTGATAAAAATTAATATTATGGAGTGTTAACAGAGTTGAGCCAAGTATTTCATTTGTGTTAAATAGGTGGTTCAGGTAATTCTTAGAATATTTGTTCAAATTTAAATTCGTACAGTTTATATCCATGGCTTCATTATCATTTTGGTATTTGTTATTTTTAATATTGATTCTTCCATCCCAGGTAAAGCCAAGACCCGTTCTTCCAGATCTTGTTGGCATGACGCAATCAAACATATCAATACCTCTTTTAACAGAACCTAAAATGTCAGCTGGAGTTCCAACGCCCATTAAATACCTTGGTTTATCAATTGGCATATATTCTTTAATATCATCAAGTACATCAAACATTTCCTTTTGAGACTCACCTACTGCTAAACCACCAATGGCATAGCCATCAAAACCAATCTTCGTTAACTCATTGAGGGATTTTATTCTTAAATCTTTAAATAACCCTCCTTGAACTATACCAAATAAACCTTTGTGTGGGTTTAACCCAAAAGCATCTTTAGATCTTTGAGCCCAATAAATTGATAATTCCATTGATTTTTTAATAATATTATAATCGTTAGTTTTTTTTGGGCATTCATCCATAATCATTACTATATCAGAGTCTAAACCTTTCTGAACGCGTATACTTTCTTCTGGACTTAGTACAAATTTTTTACCATCAACATGTGAATTAAAAATGGCACCCTTTTCAATATCAACTTTGTTTAATTTTGATAAAGACATCACTTGGAAGCCACCTGAGTCAGTAAGTATTGGAAGTTTACAATTCATAAACTTATGAAGACCACCAGCGGAAATAATTCTATCAACGCCAGGCCTTATCATTAAATGATAGGTGTTAGACAATATAATTTCTGATCCGGTTTTGATTACATCGTCAATTAAACAAGCTTTTACAGTCGCTTGAGTACCTACAGGCATAAATGCAGGAGTTTGGATGTTTCCTCGATGCGTTTCTATTAGGCCAGCACGTGCATGGTTATCTTTTTTAATGACATTAAATTTAAAATTTTTTAATGCCATGAAAAATTAATTATAATTATTTAAAACTAATAATTTTATCTGGATCTGATGCTGGCTCACCTCTTTTAATATTTTCAACAAATTCCATGCCCTCAATAACTTTACCAAAAACAGTATATTGTTTATCTAGAAATGCAGCATCTTTAAAACAAATGAAAAATTGACTATTCGCACTGTTAGGATCTTGTGATCTTGCCATAGATAATGTCCCTTTTAGATGAGGAAGATCACTAAATTCCTCTTTAAGATCTGGTAAATCCGATCCACCAGTTCCAGCTCTTCTTATATTAAAATCATCATTAGAAGAATTCCCAAATTGAACATCTCCTGTTTGAGCCATAAATCCATCAATTACTCGGTGAAAAACAACTCCATCATACTTACCTTCTTCAGCTAGTTTTTTAATTCGCATGACGTGATTTGGTGCCTTATCAGGAAATAATTCTATTTTAACATTCCCATCTTTTAGTTTTAAAATCATTATATTCTCCTCTGCTATAGCGTTGTTGGTTAGTATAAAAAATAAAATTAAAAATCTAATTATTACTTTATTCATATTTTTCTTTTAAGGACTTTATTGTACTTTTTGTAGTAAATTTTTTGATGTCACCCTTTAATCTAACTATTTCTTTTACAAATCTTGATGAAATTATTTGATTTTCAACATCTGACATTAAAAAAATTGTTTCAATATTATTATTTAATTTTCTATTCATTCCAGCTAATTGAAATTCATATTCAAAGTCAGAAACAGCTCTGAGACCTCTTATAATAATGTTAGATTTATATTTTTTACAAAGATCAGTCGTTAAAGATTTAAAAGTAACTACTTCAATTTTATTTTTATTCATTTTTAAATCAAAAAAAAGTGCTTTATTGACTATTTTAATTCTTTCCTCTGCTTTAAAAAGGTATTTCTTGCTATTCCCATCTGATAAAGCAACAACAACTTTGTCAAAAAGTTTTAAAGCTTTTTTAATAACATCAATATGACCGAATGTTATTGGATCGAATGTACCGGGATAGATAGCGACTTTTTTCATTACACTAAGTTATCATCAATTTTTATAGCTGAAACTACTTTTTCATCTCCTGATAGTTTTATAATTCTAACACCTTGAGTATTTCTTCCGGCAGTTCTAATTTCTTTTATAGCAACTCTGATAACTCTACCTTTATTGGTAGAAATCATAACTTCATCCACTTCATAAACTGGGAACGATGAACAGATACTTCCATTTCTAGGAGAGTTAACTATGCCAATAATACCCTTTCCACCTCTATTTGTTGCTCTATAATCAAAGTGAGATGTCTTCTTACCATAACCATTTTCTGTAATTGATAAAATAAATCGTTCTATGGCTTTCATTTCAAGTTTTTGATCTTTATTATTTTTTTTAGCCTTATCCTGATTAACAATAGATAGTGAAACTATTTCATCATTGGGTGCTAGGTTTATACCTCTTATGCCCTTAGATGATCTTCCTTTGAAAACTCTAAGTTTTTTACATTCAAATCTAATACATTTGCCTACTCTGGTACTTAACATAATATCTTGATCATCTTTACATATTTCGACACCTACAATTTTATCACTAGAGTCAAGTTTCATTGCAATTTTACCAGCAGCATTAATAGAAGAAAAATCTTCAAGATTATTTTTTCGAACCTTTCCTTTTGCTGTAGCAAAAACTATTTGTAAATTTTTCCAATCACTCTCGTCTTCTGGAAAAGGCATAATAGAGGTAATTGATTGATGATTTTTTAAAGGTAGAATATTAAATAATGATTTACCTTTAGATATAGTAGAGCCTTCTGGTATCTTCCAAGCTTTGATTTTATAAACAAGACCTTCAGATGAAAAGAAAAGAACTGATGTATGAGTATTAACTGAAAGTGTTTGAACAACTGAGTCCTCGCCTCTAGTTGTAATACCAGACTTTCCCTTACCACCACGTTTTTGCTGCTTAACATCGCTTAGAGCACCTCTTTTTATGTATCCTTGAAGCGTAACCGTAATAATTACAGACTCTTTTTGAATAGTTTCTTCGATATCATAGTTTAATACTGCGTCTATAATTTTAGTTCTTCTTGGTACTGAAAATTTTTCTTTAATAGTTGTAAGCTCTTCACTAATAACTTTTAAAAGTTCTTTTTTGGAATTAATAATTTTTTTATATCCTTTAATCAGATCTGCTAATTTTTTAATCTCAACTTCAATTTCATTAATACCTAAAGCTGTTAACTTTTGAAGTCTAAGTTCTAAAATTGCTATAACTTGTGGGTCAGATAGTGAGTATAGATTTTTACTTTTTTTATCTTCAATTAATGAAATTAATTTTAGAGATTTGTTAATTTTCCACTTGGTATTTAATAATGCTTTTTTTGCATCGTCTGGTGTTTTAGATGATCTTATAATCTTTATAATTTTGTCTAAATTTTCAACTGAAACTGATAAGCCAATAAGTATATGAGCTCTATCTTCAGCTTTTTTTAAATCAAATTTAGTTTTTTTAATTACTACATCTTC
>Ga0114997_10004607_pt1 | contig 10626 bp, 5 predicted proteins | sample ArcticOcean_MG_C_2_FD_87045 | JGI IMG/M metagenome (GOLD analysis project Ga0114997, IMG submission 87045) | Marine microbial communities from western Arctic Ocean - ArcticOcean_MG_CB4_136 | ecosystem: Environmental > Aquatic > Marine > Oceanic | place: Arctic Ocean: Canada Basin | collected... | reverse complement strand
GATTCTATTAGTATCTATTTTGACCCCGATAATATGAATACACTTATTAAAGAAGATGCATATATTATGGAACAATATAAAGAATATCAAAATATTATTGAAGATTGTAATGGCCAAGATGATAATAATGATGTATTTTCAAAATGGGTTATTCGTTTTAAATTCAACAGAGAACAAATGTTAGAAAAAAATGTTACTATGGATGATGTACATTTTGCAATTAAACATGGTCTTAAAGAGGACACTAGATGTATTTATTCTGATTTTAATGATAAAAATCTAATTTTTAGAGTAAGAATTGCGAATAATAAAAATCTTCTTAATAATAAAAAGAAATCATTGGATCAAGAAGATAAAATTTATTTGCTTAAAAATATTCAAGAAAATATGTTGAATAATGTTATTCTCAAGGGTATTAAAAATATACCAAAAATTATTATACGAAAGGTAGCAAATAAATTGAAATACAAGGAAACGAATTATATAAGTGAAAATATTTGGGTTTTAGATACTGTTGGTACTAATCTATTAGATATCCTTTCTTTAGAAAATATCGATATCCAAAGAACCATTTCTAATGATATACAAGAAGTATTTAATGTATTAGGTATTGAAGCCGCTAGAAATTGTGTTTATCATGAATTGGATGAAAGTTTTGAGAGTGATTATATTAACCACCATCATATCTCAATGTTGTGTGACAGAATTTGTGCTACTAAAAAAATGGTTTCTATTTTTAGACATGGTATTAATAATGATGATATTGGTCCGATTGCCAAGGCTTCTTTTGAGGAAACTCCAGAAATGTTTTTAAGAGCCGCTAGACATGCCGAATTAGATTTGATGACAGGCGTTTCCGCAAATATTATGTGTGGTCAAGATGGATATTATGGTACTAGCTCTTTTGATGTTATGTTAAATATTAATAAAATGTCTCAGTTGTCTAGTAAAAAGTTAGAAAATAAAATGAATGTTGACTATATATTAGAAAAAATGGAAGACGAAACCATTTATTGTTCCAAAAATAATATACAAATTAATGATAATGTTGACTATATTGATTCCAAAAATACTGGTATTATAGATGATTCTTATGACCCTGGATTTTAAAATATTTAAATTTAATAATATAATTATATATTATTAAAGATGAACAAAAATAATTTATTTTATAAAATTATTATTAATATTTGTTTAAAAATGGACAAAAAAGAATATATTATGTACTTTTTTAATATAAAAAATGATGATAAAAGCTTAATACAAATTTTTAATTCCATTTTTATTGATAATATTTTTTTATGTAGCGATCCTAGTTATGATGATGTTTTAAATGTTTATTTAAAAGCTAAAAATATTTTTAGTTGTTTAACTAGATTTTCTTACTTTATTAAAATAAAAAAAGCTATACATTATGATATTCAAACAGATTTGAATTTTAATGAATTATCTACTTATTCTGAAGAACAAAAAATTACACTTTTACAAAATAATACAAAATATACTTTTAGATTAACAGACCTTATTAACATTATTAAAGAACATTTATTTCACTGTCAAGGTTTATTTTCTAGTCCTATTCATCCAAGAAATCCATACATAAATATTAGATTTACAAAAACACATCTTACAAATATTTACATTAAACTTTTGCATTTAAAATTTGATATCCCTGTCATTATTAAACTCTTTATGTTATGTAATTTTAATGTTAAAATTTTATCTTATCAATACTTTGAAATTTTAAAAGAAAATTGTTTTATACAATTTCCTGAAAACAGTGAAAATTTAATGAATGAAATTATTGATATGATTGTTCAATTAAAAAATGAAATTAATTTTGTATTTAAACCTGTATATTTATCAAAACCAGAAGTTTCTGAATTTATTAATAAACTTAAAAAATCCTTTATCATGTTTTTGAGATCTAAATATTCTTCCAATCCAAATATAAAAGAATATAATAAAAAGAATGTTTATAAAAGTTTGAATAAAATATTTAAATTTAACGAATTCAAATGTATTTCTAAAAAAATAGTCGATCTTTCTAATAATATAATTTCGAGACATAATAGTTCCGTATTAAGTAACAGGATAAATTTATCTAGACCTGTTGGACCACCACCTCCTCCTCCTGATGTAATAGAAAGAATTAGATTACTTCGTACAAACCCTTCCCCTCCACCCATTCCATTTCTTAATATACCATCTTTAAATGTTCCTCTATTAAATACAACTAATAATATAACTAATATTGCAACACAAAATAGAATTATAAATGTCAATGAACCAGAAGCTTTTAGAACGGTTGATAATATACCAAGGTCTCCTTTACATAATACCAGAATATATACTACAAATAATTTTAGAAATAATTATAGAAATATAAATTTTAATTTTTTTCATCGTCACTGACTTATTTAACGAATTTGATTTTTCCTTCTCTTGGTGTAAATTTACTATACCTTTCAAAAGTATCCACTTGTGATAATTCTTTTATAATCCAATCTATTGTATCTATTTCTATTTCTATATTTCCCTTATATTGAATTATTCCATAATTTGGTTGAACTTGTCTTGAAGGCGTTTTATTACATAATTTTCCACCTATAAACAATAAATAAACTTTATCTTTTAAACTATCTCCCATATTTACTGTTCTTAAAGATTTATTAAAACATGTCATTAATCTATTTGAAAACAATACTAATGGAATATTGTAAAATTTACTTATTGCTATAATATCAGATACTGTTATATAATAGTTTTCACTCATTATAATTGTATCCAAAGATGTTTTCTTTTCAAATAATCTCTTTAATCTTATTTTATTATCATTTTTCCATATTTTTGAAAATATTTTTGTTCCTTCTTCTCCACTCAAAAGTCTTTCATATGAAGTTATTAAAGACTTTTTTATTTCTTTCTTTGTTATTTTTTCCTTTGAAAAATTTTCTATAATTATTTTTAATCCTTCTAATACACAATCATATGAATCTTTTAATTCTAATATTTTAAATTCTTTACTATCCATTCCTAACTTTTTCCAATAATTACCTATTGAAAAATTCGGATTATTTAATATACATTCTTTATCTACAATGTGTTCTACCTCTTCCATTATTTCTTGCTTACTTTCCATCTTTTTTTCTACTTTTTTTGATTTACCTTCTATTTTTTCTACTTTTTTTGATTTATTTTTACCTTCATACTCTAACTTAAATGAATCTCTATAATCTATTCCTTTTATTGGTTTTGATATATCAAATAATCTTTTCGTATTTATAAAATCTGACTTTTTGTAAGGTTTAATATCAATAAAATATTCATTTAATAACAAATCTTCTAATAATATTATTTCCCGGTCATTTAAATTATAATGTATTTCTGTAAAAGAAAAAAAGGTACTTTTGTCAAATAAAAATAATCTCATTTTTTTATATCTTAATATTTCATCACTCATTTTTAAAAAATAATATTCCTTATTTTTTCTACCATTTATTAAATTAATTTCTGGTAGAAATAATTTACATTTTTTAGTAGTTTTTGAAAAGGTACAACATTTTTTCCTAGAGCCTTCCATACATGAATCTTCGTCTAAACCAAAACATTTTTCTACTGTTTCTAAATCTTCATAATCCAGGTCTGTAAAGTTGGTAAATTCTATATGATGAATCATTAATTTTAGTAATTTTTGACTTATTAATTTAATTTTTATTGCATAATAAATAGTTGGGTCCTCTATTAATTTTAATAACTCCACTCTATATGTTTTATTATTGTTTAAAATTATTCTTAACGTATTTCTAAACACATTATAAAAATTACTTTCCAACTTTATTTTTTTTATTATTAATATTCTCTTTTTATTTTGAACACGTTTATCCATTATCATACTTTCATTTTTAAAATAATCTTTATAATAATCTGTATTATTTTCTATCACTTTTAAACCATCCGGGTCTTTATCATCATTCCAACCAGGTGGAGGTTCTTGATAAGGTTTTGGTTGTACCGGAACAAATTGATTTGTTTGTGTTAATATACCCACAATCCAGTGTTTATTTACAATTTTAATTCTTGGTTCACATAATATTTTTTTACCACTTAATTCATGGATTTTTTTCAATAATTCCCTTGTCATATCATATTCCATCCCTAATTGACTATTTGGATCATTTATTTCTATTGCGTTTAATTTAATATTTATTGCCGACGGATAAGTTGGTATATATACTTTATATAATTTTCCATTTTCTTCCTTTTTCACTACTAATCCTACAACTTTCATATTATTATTAAAAACTTGTTTTTCCACTTCTAGTCCTATTTTTCCCAATATTTTTATAATTTCATATGATGTTATATTTGACTGGAAATCATACTTTTCATTATATTCAATAGGCTTGCTTTTTAATATTTTACAACCCAACATTGTTTTTTCTACTATTATTTTAATTATTTTTACCAATTCAGGTGCTTCTATTGATAAATTATTTATATTAAATACTATTTTTTTCTCTTTCTTTTTATCTTTTATTTTATATCTTATTATTGGTTCATAATAATTGTTCAATGTATACATTATTAAAGATGGTTTTGATATATCAAAAGATTGACTTGAATATAAATTGGTAGGACATACTAATTCTATTTTTTGCAATAAATCATTTTCGGGTTCTCTTAATATTAATAAATTACACCCGTTTTTAAAAAGTCCACCTTCTCTTTCGGGTAAAGATATAAAATCCCATAAATATTCATAATTTATTTCTTCGTTTTTTATGTAAATATAAGATTTAAATCTTTCATATGCTTCATTCACTTTTTCAGCTGTTGATTTTTCTTCTTTACTTTCTTCATTATTTTTAAATATTTTATATAAATTACCATTTTGCAATGTTAAAAATATTTTTTTATTTAATCTTTTAAAAATTTCATCTTTTAATTCTTTCAAATATATATTTGTATTATTTATTTCATTATAATAAAAACAAATTATTTCTAAAAATGATTGATATTTATTTTTTTCTATTCCTACTCTAAGTAAACACCAAGTGTCATCTTTTAATCTACTATCTGTTAAAGTCTTCTGGCATTTTTTCCTTGAATCATAACCTATAAATTTCTGTAATATTAATGGTAAATAACCTAATTTACCCAATGTTAGAGGGAATGCATCCAATAATGGTGCATTATCTACCCTTTTCATTTTTTTTTTGTTTTTTTCTTCACTCTCTTCCCCTTCTACCACTTCTTCATTTATTTTTTGATTACATTTTTTATAATTCTTTATTTGTTTAGGTTTTGGTTTTGGTCTTATTTGTTTTTTACCACTTTCATCCGTTATTTTTGATAAATCTATTTTTCCATCTGGTCCTATTTCCGCATTTTTTGGTAATGGGTTTCCTTTAAACATATATTTATATGTTGAACTTTTGGGCAAATTTTCTATATTTTTTTCTTCACCGGTTTTCACATTTTTATAATATATTTTTTTATCTTTTTCTATCTGTTCCCACACTTCTTCATTTTCATCTTTATATGTCCTTGTACTTTTATTACAACATGGTACACACAATCCATCTGGATGTGTATCTCTTCCATGTTGGAAACTTGGATACATTGGTTTATAAACTAATAAATTATCTGTATCAACACCCTCTTTATGTTTTTTCACATCCGTAAACTCAAATATTTTTTTTCCTTTTGGGATCTTTCCTGACTTTTTTCTTATTAATGCATCCCACCCTCCACATTCACCATTATTTATTTGTTCAAACGTTAAACTTCTTTGTTTCCCTTTTTCATCCTGCAAACACCAAAATCTAGGACATATATAATGATGTTTTTTCTTTGTTGAGCCATATGTTATATGTTCATCATAGGATGATATACCTAATTCTTTATCCCTTTCGTCTATATACTCTTTCTCTTTTTGATTTAATATTATTGGGTATTGTCTATGCTGCCATGGACATGACCTTGAATACATTTTAAAACTTTTTTGCGATTTTATTAAAAATAATTTTGGTTCTCTTTTTCTTAAACGAAGTAAAAAATGATTTTTTTGTCCTGATATATGAATATCTGAAAAATCCACTTCCATTTCTTCTTCTTTCTTACTCTTTATTTTACTTACAACTTTCGTTTTTTTTAATTCTTCTTCTTCTTCTTCTTCTTCTTCTTCTGAAGATTCTTCCATTCCTACTAAATCTTTAAATGCGTCATTCTTAAATCTTTCCACTATATCAGCCTGTATTTCTTTCTTTTCCACAATGTCTTTTTGCTGATTACCCTTACATAATCTATTTACTTCGCTCTCTTCTACATTTAAATTATCTCTATTAAATAATAATCTAAACAAAGAATCAATATAAATACTTAAATATCTTATATATTTTAAATTATTGATATTTTCGATTACTAGATATGATATATTTAAAAATTCTTGTTCATTTAATTCTTTCCTATTTTTTATAACTACTTTAAATCCAGGATTTGATAATATTTTTACTTTTTTATTTTCAAATGCATCTGCTTCAAAATTTATATTTTGCATCCATGTATTATATTTTTCTTCCGCACCTCCCCTTGATAATTTATAATTTTCTATTAATCCTTCTATTATATCTGTTAATAGTACATTTTTCATTTTTTGAGTTGTTATATAAGCATTTATACTATCCATTACATCAAAGTTTGATACTCTTTTATAATTCATAACTATTTCGTCTTTTGCAGATTCTATATTTGTTGTATCTAATTTAAACACATTTGTTATGCATTTTATTATTTTTTTCAAATTAATTTTCTTATTATTTTTTATTTTAATATGATACTCCACATTATTTATTTCGATGTAATCTTCTTCAATATTTTCAAACAAATTGTAATTATACCCACTTTGCTCCAAAATTTTATTTATATTTATCAAAATTAGTGAATTTAACTTTTCTTTAATAAAACCATTTATAAATTCTATATCTTTATAACTACTTTTAAAATCTATATTTAATTCTATATCTCCATTTTCCAAAAAACTACAAAATATATAAATTTCTTCTTCATTCACTAATTCTCTTATTGAATATGTCACTTTTTTCCTATTATCTATTTGTGACATTAATTTCTGGATTTTTGTCTTTTTAAATTTATTTTCCACATATAACTTAGGGATTTTTTTACCATTTTCCGAAACCTCCTCACTTACAAACAATCTATATACATTTTCTTGTCCTTTTCCAGGATTATATTTTATTAAAGGTATTTCATTACTTGATTGAACAAATTTAAATAATAATTCTAATGGTAATGTTATTTTTGACAAAGGATGTATAGTTAATTGTATTTTATTTATACCAAATGCCAAATAATTTAATTCTTTTTTTCTTCCATAATACAAATCATACAACAAATTTATACTTTGATTATATACTTCAATATTATTTTTTTTTAAATAATCACTATCTTTTCCCATTAATGTAGCTCGATTTTCTAATAAATCTTCCAAAGATTTAATATTATGTGTGATATATAATTCTGGAAAATATATTTTTAATAAATAATCTTCTGAAATACCTACATCCTTACTTATACGTAATACATCTTCTGCTGTACATAAATATATTGTATCATCTTTCAATTCTCCAAATTCGAATAATAATTTATTGTTTTGTAACGTTGTAAAATTTGTTGTTGAACCAATATTTTTATCTGTTACAAAGTAAAAAGGATTTGTTACAAAATTATAATTGCGTTTTAAGACTACTTTATGACCCAAAGTACGCATGATCTCAATTTCATCGTTATTATTTATTTTATCTAAATTTAAAACATCATCATATGTATATACCTTATCTTCTAAGTCACCACAGTCCGTTTTATTAAAAATACTATCTTCATGTATATTCAAATAGTAATTACACAACAAATCCTTTGTTAAATTATCATTATCTGTTTGTGTTAAATCATTATATACCTTTTCTATATTTATATTGTTTTTCGTTACCATGAATAAATATAATTCCGACATGCTTACATTTAAATTACAATTCAAAATTATCTTATCTTTTATTCTTCGTATTGAATCATCATGATGAATATAATTATTTATTTTTACTTCTTCAATCAATTTTGATGTTCCCTCTTTTCTAAATTCTATATTATTTCCCACAAAATTATATGTTTTTTTTATTATTTTATTATCTATGTGACAAATTTTTATTGTTTTTGACATCTATATAAATATAAATTATAATATTTATTATATAAAATGAATATTATAGTTGCGGTTTGTAAAAATAATGGGATTGGTAAAAATAATACTTTACCTTGGTTACTAAAACAAGACCTTCAGTTTTTTAAAGAAAAAACCATAGGTAATGGTAATAATGTTGTTGTTATGGGTAATAATACTTTTAAATCTTTAGATAAACCTTTACATAAAAGAAAAAACATCATTTTTACTAGAAAAAATGATGTTAATTTAATTAAGTTAAATATTAAAAGTAAAGTTTCTAAAAATAATATTTGTAACCCTATTTATTTTAATAATTTTCAAAATTTTGAAAAATATATTAAACTTAAAAAATATGAAAATATTTGGATTATAGGTGGTGCCGAAATATATCAACAATTTTTACCTTTTACTAATAAAATTTATTTAACACAAATTTATAATGATTTTAATTGCGACACCTTTTTTCCACATATACCTTATAACTTTAACTTAATAGAAAAGAGTTCTGTAAAAAAAGAAAACAATATAAAATTTATATATAAAACCTTTGTTAATAAAAATGTACATAAAATTTATCCATTACAAGATGAACAAGTATTCAATTATAAATCATAATAAGGATTATCTGTTATTCGCATTCCACAATAATTTTTTGGACTTTTCTTATAATCTATTGGGTTATATATATTTATTTTTTCAGCATATTGTAATAAAAATTTAAAATTTTTCCAAAATTCATCATTATGTCCTATTGTTTTTGATGCTATATGTGATAATTCATGTATTGCAACAAATGTTAACGTATTTTCATCTATTAAATTACCTCCTCTTTTTTTTGTTGTTGTACAAAATGCTAACTTTTCTCCTTTGTTTTCCGAATATGCCGTAAATTCGCTCGTTGGTAATATTTCCTTTACCTGTGTCGGGTTAAAATTTTTCACCAATCTTTTTACATTACCCCTCTCTGGATATTTTTCACCTAAATATTTCACTAATTTCTTACACTTATTTGTTACACGTGCTAATAAATCTACCGTTTCTTGTTGGTTCAAATTTTCCTTTACTCTTACACAATATTTATTACCATCCACGGTTGATACTATACAACTTAAATTATAATAATCTGATTCTATAAACATTTTTGAACAAACTAAAATTATAAATATTATTAATATTACTGCGAAATATTCACTTTTCATTTATTTATATTAAAATAATAAATAAATAATTAAAAAATTAATTACATCCAATTTCCAAAGGACGACGGTTCAAGTCAGGACCCATAGTTGAGTTATTCCAAGGACCTGTTTTCATTTGAGGATTAGGAGGCTCAGAACGAATCTGTAAATTAGGATTTCTTAAACTTTGTCCTACTGTGTTAATACCAATATGGTGACCAGCATCCAATAATGATACATCCAATAAATCCCCGTTTCCTCGGGGGTTCATTTTCTGGAATTTACTATTTGTATCCCTAGGAAGTAAATCCTTAGGATCTATTACTTCCTGTCTAGCACATGCTTTTGGTACAGAAGGTCCAGATACACCTTTGGCACTTGCAGGTCCTGAATTTCTTGCTAAATCATTTGCCCCTTCCTTATAATTTGAACCGCATGCACCAGCATTTGAATTTACCTTCTCATTGTTTGATAATTCACTTCCTACTTCGCTAATAACTTCATGGTTTGAATATCCTGATGTTATTAAAGACTTGATTCTTGAATAATCATAAAATGCGTAAAGTAAAACAACTCCTGCTATTGCTAAAACCAATTGGTTTGATAAAACATCTTTAATTAACTTTTTCAACATTATATAAAATGAACACATAAAATATTTTTTTCTTTTTTTTTTATTAATTTATTTTACTTTATTTACATTTACGCTTTTTCATCCCTTTTTATTATTTTTTCTAAATCATTGTCTATATACTCTTCAACATCATTTCCCAAATCAAGTAAATATGTCCTTTTTATTTGTTTTGATTCTAAATAGGATTGAATTGCTAATTTTTTTGCTATTTGAGCCTTCTTTTTTGCGTTTTCATACATTTCATAATATACTTCATTAGGTTTTTTTAATTTTATTGTATTTTTTTCTAAATCTTCTGGTAACTCCAAATTAATTTCTATCATATCCTTTTCTTCTAAATCTTTATTTGTTTTTTCTAAACTTTCTTCTCTAACTTCCGTATTTTTTAGTTTTTCTAAATCTTTTTTATCATCCTCACTTTCTTCTACCACTTCTTCTTCTTTATTTGGTATCATTCCCAATATTTTTTTTTTATCATCTTCACTTTCTTCTTTCTCTACACTTTCTTTTTCATTTGTTTCTTCATTTGTTTCTTCATTTGTTTCTTCATTTGTTTCTTCATTTGTTTCTTC
>Ga0114997_10004604_pt1 | contig 10631 bp, 2 predicted proteins | sample ArcticOcean_MG_C_2_FD_87045 | JGI IMG/M metagenome (GOLD analysis project Ga0114997, IMG submission 87045) | Marine microbial communities from western Arctic Ocean - ArcticOcean_MG_CB4_136 | ecosystem: Environmental > Aquatic > Marine > Oceanic | place: Arctic Ocean: Canada Basin | collected... | reverse complement strand
AGAGCTACTGTAGGAACAGGAAAAGCTGCTCTAGGAATAGGTAAACGTATTGTAGGTAAAGGTGATAAAAATGTTGAAAGGGAAGCGAGATCAAAAGACTCTACTTACGATGATACAGAGTTCTATAAGCTACTTGATTCTGTAGTGTATGTAGAGGGAGATAATGAAAATAATTTTAACACATTTAAAAAACTTGGAGAAGGGACATTACTTACTGCTGAACAAGAAAAAGCTTACAAAGAAAAACTTGCTAAATTTTCAGTTAAAATTAACGGTGAAGTAGATGATCCTAAATCTATAGATGATACAGGTTTAGGTTCTTTACAGAACGTAAATAAAGAAGGTGTAACTGATGCTGATCTTACAAACTTTGAAAAATCACTAACAGAAATTAGTGATATAAAATATGCAAAAACTCTTTCTAAAGTAATAGCTGCGGGGAAAAGAGCTGCCGCTAACATAAGCGATGTAGCTAAGGACATACGTAAAGGAACTGATGTAGGATGGGAAGGAGCTGATACTATTTTTGCAGAGATTACAGCTTTAGTTAAAGAAATGGTATCTGCGCCTGATCCTAAATTAACACATGCAAAAATAAAAGCTAAAGTAAATAAATTACAAACACATTCAGGTAACTTAGAAAAAAAGAAAGAAGCATTTAAAAAAGCAGAAAACTATGTTGTAGATGAGAGTAAAAAAATACCAGAATCTGCAGAGCTAGTTCTAAATGAAGAAATTAAAATTGGTGAAACTGGTGAAGTTAAACCTAGAGTTGGAACAGGAGATCCAGGATCTGCAATAGTTATAGGTACTACTAAGAATAGAGCAACTAGCTACACAGTATACTACAATCAATCTCAAGCTGAGATAGCCGATGCAAAAATAGAGCATCCAGAATATGTTACAGAAGTATCACTTCTTAAATCAGGAAAATCTAGTATAAATAGATTATCAGAGATAGTTACTGAAGATAGTGAATATGTGGATGCTGTAGCAACTACTGCTACTGCTTATTTAGAATCTACTATATACAAAAATACTAGAAATAAAATAGAAGGACTAAAGAATGATCAAGGAAAAGTAGCTGCAATAGCAGCTACGACTATAAATACTTCTGTATCTGAGGCTACCGAAGAAGACATAGCTAATATTGGTACAGAGGAAGTAACTGTTGATGCGGAAGAAAGTGCTCAAATCTCTGCAGATGCAAATGTAACTGATACAGATAGTCAGACTACTCTTACCGAAGAAACTTCTCCTGAAGGGACTCCTGTAACTTCACAGGAAGAAACTACTGAAGTACTTACTGAAGGTTCTTCCGCAGAAATTCAAGCGCAAATAGATGCTCTTGTTATAAAAAAAGAAAAAGCTAAAGTTAGAGAAAAAGCTAAAGCAGCAGAAGAAAAAACTGCACCTATTGATACTACGCCTGAAGAAACTACCCCGCCTGTTACTGAGGAGAGTACTGCTGGTACTACTACTGAAACGATTGTTGAAACTTCTGCAGAAGAAGTTGAAGTGGACTTGGAAGCAGAAAGGGCTGCTGCTGAAAGTCTTGGTGTTAACCCTGAATCTCTGAAGTTATTTGAGAATACAGCTGATACAAAACAATCAGCACAGCAAAGTAGTAAGATTAGTACTGTCAGCTATAATCCAGAAGGTAAAGCTACTCAAACTTACACTGTTGAGGGTAGTAAAATTTTTAATAAAAATAATGTTGAAGTTTTTAAAGAAGATAGTGTAGATAGAAATAAAATATTTGCAAATTTAGCTGTACAAGAAAAACGAGCTCAATTAGTAGAACATAAAGGGAAGAAGTATGTAGTAAATGACAAACAACAAATTATGTCTGTTGCTACTGGGAAGATTATGAAATGGGCAGAAAATGATGGTAATAGAAAAGCTATTTTAAGTCAAGTACAACCAATACAACAATCAGTACAAGAAAGTAGTGAAGTTAGTTATAAGGTAGAAAATAGTAACTTTAGTTTACTAGAATCTGAACTAGATGTGCACACATTAAGTGTCCTATTCCCAACTGCTATAAATGCAGATGGTACTTTAAAAACAGGAAATACTGCTGATGCAGCTGTTAATAAACTAGGTAAATTTTTAGAGGTGTGTAAATAATGACTCCTTGCGGTATTAATGTAACTAAAAAATTAGGTAATTTGCCTTCGGTTATAGATTTTATAACACGAAGCAAAACCTTAAATGATACTGTTCCTGTTGACTCTAAGGGTGCAATTAATAAATTTATGGAGTTAGTAGATAAACATATATTTGATATAGTTAAAACTAAACCTATTGCGGGGATACAGTCTATTCCTGCAGTTTTCTTTAAAAAAGAAAATAGTAAATATCTTAAAAGTTACTTAGAAAGTATAGATATTGATACTAGTGATGCTGCTGCTATGATTCATGAGTGGGCATCTTACAGAGCCTCAGCTGAAAATATTAGTAAACCTCGTGTTCACGAGGTCGCAAAAATAGCTACGAAGAATCCTTTAGATCTCCTTGTAGATGAAGACGGTAATTTACCTCCTAATGTAGCATTTGCTAGCATGCTTGCTGTGGCGGATTGGTTACATAAACATCCATCTGATACAGTGTTTATTAGTAAGTGGTCTAGAACGCAATTTATGTCCTCTAGGGGGCAAGCAGCTAATCTTTCTAACAATGAACTAGAACAGATGAGTGGGCTAGGACATGATTATAAAAATGCAAGTACTGAAATAGGTAATATTACATTAAAACTTCTGGGTATATCAGAGGTAAGTAAAGATTTAGGTATTGAGCAATATAAAGAAAATATCGTTCCTGCATTAGGGATGTATGCTTTAATGACTGCCCATTTTAAAACTAAAGGAAAAAAAATAGACGTAAAGACACATCAATGGAAATTTGATAGTGATTCCCCAGGCAGAAAGTTTATAAATGGTGCATTGTATAATCATATTATTTTCACTTCAAACAACGAATCTAATGAAAATAATAAGAGTATATCTAAAGCAATACCTGGTATTGCTAGAGGAGAAGATGTATCTTCTACTGCTGATATACTACAGGAACCTGCTACTACTATTTCTCAAGGAGTACGTAATTTTTTAGGAAAACTACCCAAGAAGATACGAGATACTATACGTAAAAAACAAGAGCAGGAATGGACTACTTCTAGTGCTATAGCTCCTTTAATGGCAATTAAAAATTTAGGAGATGAGGGTATTAAATTATTACATGAATTATCAGGGGTTATTAGTGAAGAAGATTTAGGTTATGAAAGAAATGGTGTGTTTTACCCGTATAATGAAGCACATTATGTTAGTACTACAGCCTCTAATGATGACAAGAAAAACGCATTTAAAGAGTTATTTACAGCCCATGAAGCTGAAGATACTCCATTAGCTAAATTATATTTTAAGTATGGGTTGGCTGTAACGAACAGAGCCCTGCAAGTAGGAACTAAGATATTCCCCCAAAATAGTCACATACAAAGAGCGTTTGTACAAGCTGTAGGATCTACTAAATATACCAGTACAAATATGCATTTGTTCAAATTAGCTGTTTTATACAATGTAGGGTTTTCTATAGATAAAGCTACTCCTGAAGAAGTGTTAGCAAAATTTGATGAAGTACAAGAAGACGTTAATCTATTAGCTGCTATAAATGAATTAAAGAAAGGAAATGATGCTAATGGGAAAGTACTTATAGAAAAGATTAGAGAGTTTACTGAAACAAATACTGGAGGTAAACCTGGGAACAATATAAAAATATTAGCTGCTATACACGCTATGAGTAAATATACAGCAGCAAATAACGGAATAAAAAATGAAGATAAGTATAATGAGTTTACTTCTGATATTACTTTAGAAATAGATGGGATTACTAATGGGTTTGCAATGACCTTACTGCAGTTCCCTATGCGGGCTTTAGGGGGGGAAACACTAGAACGAAGACTTAATCAAACTGGTACTTACTTAGATAAAACTGCACAACACGGCATTAATGATGATACATATAATGACTTTGCTAAGTTAGTTAGTGAGTTTTCTTCAGCAGAAACAGCTAGTGAGTACATACTTGCAAACGAAGGAAGAAAAAACCAGTTTAAAGCGTTGATAGAAAAATACGGTAAAAACAACTTTGATAATGTTGATAATGCAGTGTTTGAAAAAAACTTCAAGGAAGCTTTCAATAAAAGAAATAGTGCTCTCTATAGCATATTTCCATTTGTAGATAAAGATAACAATTTACTTAGAGAAGTAGTTAAATACCCCTTTATGATTTTTAACTATAGCGGAGGGATTAAGGCTATAACCAAAGGAGTTGCTTCAGATGTTGTAAATAGAGCGCATGAAACCTTGAATAATTTAAGTAGGAATCTTAAAGGAGCCATACCTAAAAACTCCGCAAAAGAATTAGTTTCTTTCTTGAACACGGCAGAAGAAGCAGGGGTTACGTTTTTAAATCCAGTTAAAGTTAACGTAACTAGTTTAATAGGAAGACTAAACAAAATAATAAATGCTACGGGTGATCCAGCACAAAATGAAATAAATGGAGCATTAAACTTTTTAAATCAGTTAGAAATAAATGAAGAAATTTCATTAGATAGCATTAGTGAAATACTAATTCCTAGATTTGATTTAGCCCTAACAAAAATGCTGGGCCCAATTAAAAATAGTACAACTCAGGCAAATCAAATAGCTGAATTAATGTTCGCTATATTTAAGTCTAAATTAACTGCGGCAGAAAATGCTAAATTAAAAGAATTAAATGAAAAATATGGCACAGAAATAAAGACTCTTCCTGACAAAGAAGTTGCGTTGATAGCTAAAGGATTAGAGCGGTATGTTCCTAGATACTCAGGGGCATTAGAGAATAGCCCAGTAGGTACAGATGCGGATAGCGTCAGTGCTATATTTACAGATTTAATGACTGCTGGTTTAGATGAAGATAACAAAAATAAATTAGCTGTAACAGTTGAATACAAACCTTCTGCGGGGGAATCAATTTCAAGCAAAAGTATTATTCCTTCTAGTAAAGTTTACAATAGTCCTGGAGCATCAGCAATTATTAGGGCCATTATAAATATGGAAGCTGCTATAATGTCAGAAACAGAAGGAGTATACACAGATGTACTAACTACTTTTGATGGGGTATTAGGACAACCTGAGACATTAGAGAAATTTTCAAAAGAGTATGGTAAAAATTATCTTAAGTTAAACAGAGATGTGTCTATCATGCAGGATATGCTTGATACTCTTAATGCTAATATAGAAGAATTAAAGAAAACTGGAGAATGGGAGTCTTCAATTAAAGTTGCTGCAAATAATTGGATGGAAAAAAATGCGTTTGCACGTGTAGAAAATAATAAACGTATATCTTTTGATAATGCCTTAGCTGCAGTAACTATTACAAATGATCGAGTACAGGCTGATAGAAAAGCTCTCTTTGACACAATGAATGAAGGTCCTGGAGCAATATCGCATCAGATGTTTTTTACAGATATGTATCCAAAATTTACTGCGAAGAAGTTAACTTCTGAGGAAATCCTGGAAGATAATAAAAAAACATACTTTTTTAAATCTAGTGAGTATGTAATTAATTTACACCAAAAGGCGAGAGATGCAGCTAGAGCTGCTGTAAAAAAAGGAATTGGTAAGGATGAAAAAGATCCATATTTGTTTAACCTGAATATAGCACTAGATGCGGTTGCGCAAATAAAACAAAGATTAACTGGAATAATATACCAATCAGAGGGCATAGAAAAAGCCATACAGACCCTCTCAGTGCTAAATGAACAGAGTGTATTACCCCTACTTAGGCTCACTAAAGAAACTGTTGAATACACAGAGCTAGAAGCATTTTTAAATAAGCTTGAATCTAGTATAGCTACTAACAAACTAATTAAGGCCACTCTCGTAGGAGGATACGGTATAGCAGAAATTGATGCTATCCAGGGGAAAGATAAAGTTGAACTAGATAGGTTAAAACTTGCTTTGCAAGGGACATTTGAAATGTACCATACATTAGCTAGTAAAGAAATGCTTAGTTATTTTAGTGACCTAGATGATGCACAAGCCGTTGAAATGCAGGAATTTGCAGAAGAGTTCATTAATGCAGATAATGTAGGGGAAAGATTAAGTGGCTTTACTTCAGCGAGGACTTTGGATAGCGTAACTGATCCAGTTGATGAAATAATTTCTATAGATACTACTACCAAACTAACTCCTGAGGAAATAAAAGAGAAAGCTAAAAATCTACCTAAAGTAGAAAAGTATGACTCTGCTAAAGAAGATCAGTTTGTTCTTACCAAATGGGCAGAGGGACAGCAAGTAAAAGTAAAAGCATACAGTTCTATGCTAATAGACGGGATAGAAGTAGTCATTACTAAAACTGTTTACAATGATTGGGTAATTAATAGCAGAACAAACCTTACAGAAGAAGTGTATTATCATAAACCTAATGGGGGGTACACTGCTGTTGAAGTTGAAACAGGGATGACGGTAGGAAATACTAGTAAGGGGTCAGAATTATCATTAAAGGAGCTAGCATTAACCCGCATTTTATCACAGGGGATTCAGCAAAGCCGTGAGCTCATTAGTAATAATAAGCGTCCCGATCCTTCTGGTCCGGTAATTACAGTGTTAGCTAAAAAACCATCTGATGCTGCTGAAACAGGTACTGATGCCGCAGGTGTAGGTACTTTAGGGGTAGAACTAGATAGGATTAATCCTGTAGAAACACATTCATCTACAGTTACAAGTAATACTATAAATAAGTTATTTCATAAGTTCCAGGAAATATCTGCTCCTTACTATACATCAAAAGAATCGAAAGCTGCACATACTAATGCGTTAGAAAAAGTATTGTCAGCTATGTCTGAAGGACTAGATTCAGTAAGTAATATAAATTTAACTGTTGAGAAGATTGACGGAATTACCCAAGGTAACTACTTAGATACATTAAACAGAGTAAGAGTATCTTTAAGTAGGACACCTCCCCTAGCAATAAATGGGAGTACCCCCCAAGAAGTGTATGTACATGAAATGCTGCATGCGCTTGTAAACGGGACTATCAGGGAAAATCCTTTACTAGTTATACAACTGCGTAAACTATTTAACCAAACTAAGAAAGAACTTGATTCTAGTGGTAAGCACCAAGTGTTCCTGGCAGGGATAGATACTCCAACTGAACACGATATAGCTATGGCTAAAGAGCAATACAGCTATGTATTTGACAACGTAAAAAAGAAGGAGCCCGAACAGTTAGAAGAATTTCTAGTATATGCTGTAACTAATAGATCTATGATTAGTTATTTAAGTAACACAAACCTAAAGTTACCAGTAAGAAATAGTAAACTGTTAGGTAAACTGCAGCACGTGATGGATGTGCTTATAGATCTTGCAATAAGACTTCTTTATAAAAAATTTAGTAGAGGGAGTAATGCTTATGTAGATGCATTAGCTACAATGGAATATTTGATAGAAGCTCAGAATAAACATGAGCGGCTAGCAAATAGTTTTCAGCAAAGATTAAGTGTTAAACTAACAGAAGAAGAAAACAAACTAAGTACATTTATTTCAGAAAAAGCTACAAATATACTAGAGTCTAGCGGTGACTCTAAACTAGCTAAAATTAGAGATTCTGTTATTGGCACTGTTGGTTTGGCTATGAGTGAAAATGCTAAAGCACAAGCAATTAAACAGAAGCTAGGTCGGATGCTGGGTAAAACCGCTAGATCTATCTACAATACTTATGGTAAGGGGGTGCTATCGCCAGAGTTAGTTATGCTGCTGCTTAAGTCTAGGAATCTTGTAGGTAAAACTACGCAAACAGTTAGTAGGATGTCGATAGAATGGTTTAATGATAAGTTATGGAAATCTACAAAAGGTAAGGATATTAGTCATTACACCAAAGAAGCGCTTACTAATGTAATACTACGCACAGGGCTGTCTGGATTAACAAAGATCCAGATGGAACCTATAGATATATTTAACTTACTGGGAAGTAACCAAAATATAAAAAAACAAAAAGAGAAAATATTATTACATTTAAAATTAACTGTAAAAGATACAGCAATTAAGCATGCTGAAGAATTAGGGATACATGCAGCTACAGGAGATTCAGATGCTAATTTGGGGCAATTAAAAAATAATGGGCACACTATAGCAATGCAATTTATGCAAAATACAGTAGTACAAGACGCTGCAAAGTACTTAGAAGCATACGCTACGCTGGTCGCTTTAGATAATACTGATGATAGAGAAATAGATGCTGTTAAAGAGTTATCTGTTGCAGAATTTGCTAAGGACCCAGTGAACAACGGTATGACTGATATACTTCTATATCATGCAACATACACTGAAAAAGTTTTGAAAGACTTGTTTGAAGGGAATCCTACTCAAATGAGATTTGGCTATGTTGTAGAAAAAGTAGATAATTTACATGGAATGGTAGTAGGTAAGGAAAGCGAAATAGAAACTATGAAAAAAGCTGGATATACCGAAATGTATCCATTAGGTGATTTAGGGGGTGTAAGTGAAAGTGACAATGTATTATTTGTAGGGCGTAACATACCAGAAAATCCTTTTGTGTCAGGGGTATTCTCTACGGCAGGTAGACGACATATGGGTACTTCAATAAAAGAAATACTTAAAAGTCATCCTGACTATAAAAAACCGAATGGAGGTATAGATTATCCTAAAATTAATAGGGTAATAAAGAAATTAATAATTGATGACGCAGCAAAGAGTACATCTTCTGTTTCTTCTAAAAAAACTAACATCCGCCCATTAGAAAATGATCAAGGGGCTATTGTAGATTTTAGAGTCATTATGAATCATGACAGGAAAAAGAAATTATTACGTCCTGACCTGGAGTTTCAAAATGTATTTGCTAATATGCAGTCTACTCTAGTGGGTAGAGTGAATACAGTTTCTGTAGATAAAGCAGTAGTTGATTCACTAGTTTGGGAACAAATAAATATAATGCCTACTAATAAAGACCTACCATTTATAGATATACTAGATGAGGATTCTCCATTTTATGAGCAGTATTTGCGACTTCCCAGGGAAATACGGGAGTATATGGATAAGTATACTATTAATGGGAAGTTTATGGTTAATGCAGATCAGATAGATCAGGTATTTGGATATTCTGCTCCAACTATAACTAATTTAAAGTGGGTTAAAAGAAATCCTGCTGTATTGAAACATGCTAGATTAGCTGAATATATGCTTAGACAAATCGTGTCTTACGCAAAAGATAGGATAGTTATAGCCACTCCTGCAGTTGTAGCTAGAAATATACTATCTAATACAGTTAACCTAACCATTCGGAAAATACCTTTTTCTTATATAACTAATAAATATATAGAAGGTTACACAGAATACCGTAGGTATACTAAAGATCTTAATGAAGCAAATGTTTTAAAAGCTAAGATAGATGCAAATAAATTATCAGCGAATAGTCCTGAGTCTAAACAATATGTTAGACTAGTACAGGCAGTTACAGCTAATAAAATACACGGATATAGTTTACTCGGATTGAATTCACTTATTGTTGAGGATGTAAATACTGCGGCTACAGGCGGGTATGTGAATAGGGGTTTAAAATTCTTAGAGGGTACTAGTGCGGGTAAGTTTTTAGATAACGTGCCTACATCTATAAAAGGAGTGAGCAAAGAATTAATAGTAGCAAAATCAAGTGTAATATACAGAGGGTTACAGCATGTAGTACAGCTATCAGATTTTTTAGCTAGATATGTAATGATTGAGTATGCTGTTAATGTGCAAAAGCAACCACGGAATACCGCTGTAATGGAAGCTATAGAAGCATTTGTACTATTTGATGAAAACCTAACTCCTGCATTACATGCATTAGACTCTACTGGAGCATTAATATTTACTGCGTATGCTTTGCGTAACGTGAGGGCAGTTAAAGCTCTAGTTAAAAAACATCCTGGAACTACTACATTAGCTGCTGGCGGCGACATATTATTCGGAGTAGATGAAATCTCAGCTAATATATTGATGGGGCCAGTTCCTAGGATGTTTAATTATGGTGATATTATTGATGTAACTGCAGATGTTACAGCGTTTAGGATATTTTCTGATGCAGTTTCTAACTAGTTTAGCTGTCTTCATCTGGTTCTTCTTCGTACGTCAGTAGCATAACTACAAATATAGTTAATCCTATTACAGCTATGCTAATAATTACAGGTAAGGAATAAGCTACTAATACTAGTACAATTCCTAAAACTGTTAGTACTACTATAGTGATGAGTAACACACGCAAGGTACTGTTTATTTTTCTCCATACAGCCATAGTCTTAATTGAATAATGAGTTAAGATCAGTAAGCGGTTCTGTCTTGGGTACTCCTTCATTAGGTTCTGGATCAGGTTTTTCTTCTGCTGTTATTTCTTCTTTTATTACTACTTCTTCCTCATTTGCATCTAAATCAGAGTCAGCATCTTGTAATTCTATAGGTTCAGCTTTTATTTCGACTAATTCTTCATTCTCATTGGGTTTACACAGTTTACCGTCCATGTATTCTTGGCCGTCTGCTCCAATGTAATAAGTAGCATTATCAGGTAGTGTGTCATATCCTGTTTGTATCATTGCTTTT
>Ga0114997_10004601_pt1 | contig 10637 bp, 8 predicted proteins | sample ArcticOcean_MG_C_2_FD_87045 | JGI IMG/M metagenome (GOLD analysis project Ga0114997, IMG submission 87045) | Marine microbial communities from western Arctic Ocean - ArcticOcean_MG_CB4_136 | ecosystem: Environmental > Aquatic > Marine > Oceanic | place: Arctic Ocean: Canada Basin | collected... | reverse complement strand
TGAGGAATAAATCTGCTAGCAGCAAGTGCAACAAAAATTCCTAATAATATTTTTAAATAATTCATATTGTAATTTAACTTATATTATTTTTTAAAAATTAAAACTATTTTAATTTTGTATATTCTTCTTCTTTGTTCATTTGCTAATCTCATCTACTGTGCGACTGCAATCTTAGCACAAGGTTAATCTATTTTATCCATCATAATCTAAAATGTACTTTTAAAGCCAAATCTTATTTGTCTACCATCTTGACTATAAGTTGCTGGTTTTTCATATCTTTCATTAAGTAAGTTCGATATTTTTAAAGAAAAAGTATTGCCCAGTAAGTTTTTTGCTAAAGACAAATCTACAATATCAGTACTTTTTTGTCTTGAATTAGTCAAACCATCCCAATCAATATATTGGCCTGTATATTTGTAATTTAAATTTATGTTAAAAGGACCTGCGGGACTCAACAATATTTTTTTTGAATAATTTGCTCCATAGGATAAATCTGGTCTACGACTTTGGGCCTGCCCATTTATTTTTCTACTTTTTGAAAAAATATTAAATATAGATAAACGTTGATTGTTTCCATTAAATGATAGTTCATTTTCTAATCCTTCTTGATTCATGTCAATTAATTCATTTTCATGTTTGCTATAAGCAGAATTACTTTCTATTTGATCATAAACTTTAGCTCTATAAGCTGTTGAATTAAAACTTAAGTTTTCGAAAATATTATATTTTATAGATAATTCATTAGTTTCACTTTTTTCAGGATTAAGATTAACATTGCCTTCAATTCCATAATTATCAGAACCATACAGTTCAAATAAACTTGGATTTCTTAAACCTGTTGAGCGTGTTAAATTAAGTTTAAACTTACCAAAAAGTTGTATAAAATTTATTTTGTAAGTTTCGTTTCTTCCAGTGGTATTGTGGTCATCAGATCTTCCATAAATTGATAAAATTGAATTTTCAGTGAATTTGTAACCAGCATTTCCAAAAACGCTAAAGTTTTTCATGTAACCTTTGGTAGATGCTGTATAACTTCCTCTATTTTCAAAAGCAGCCCAATCATATTTATATTCACTACCATATCCAAATGAAAGTTTACTTGTAGATTTAATCTTTCTTTCACCCTTAACAACTAAAGATTTACTATCATACTCATCTAATATACCTGCATTTTCATATTCTCTATCATAATTTTGATAATGAAATATTAAGTTATTTTCGGAGTTTTTAGAAATATGTTCTAGTCCAGTTTGCAATATATGCATACGGTTATCAGAAACATAACCAAGTTCATTACTAGCACTTTCATCGTAGTCAGCCACCGTTTTTCTAGAATAAAAAGTAGATCTAAATTTTAAATTATCATTTATCCATTTTTCACTATTTAAGTTTATCTGTATATTTTCTGAGCCATCATATTCAGATCCATCAGATATCGCGCTATCTGTCTCACTTATAATACCAGAACCTTTTAAATTTAAATGCCAACCATTGACTGTGTTTTTAGTATAGTTGGTAGTTAAAGAGTTATTTTTTGCACTGAAACCATTTATTGAATAGCTATTAGTATAATCTATAGCAGTTATAAAATTTATAGCTCCTGCAATAGCGCTTGGTCCAAAATGTGCACCACTAGCGCCTTTGTAAACTTCTATTTGTTGGAAGCTTTGCACAAAGTCTTGGCCAAAATCATGAAGCCCATCAGTCACTGACTGATCGTTAATTGCAACTCCATTGATCATTACAAGCGTATGATTTGATTCAGATCCTCTAGTAAATATTGATGTAGATTGTCCTTTTTGCCCGGATTGAAAAACATCAAGTCCAGAAACAAGCTTAAGCATATCATTTACATCAACGGCCCCTGAGTTATAAATTTCTTCTTTGGTGATAACTATTTTACTAACCCCAAGTTCAGAATATTCTGAAGTATTTGGTGTCTTGCTAATTACCAAACAGTTGACACCTTCCTTATTATTCCATTCGCAATTTTTTAAATTTTCAGCGTATAAATTTGAAGTTATCAATATTAAAAAAAAACTAACTCTTAACAGCATAAAACACTCCATATTTTACAAACTCCTAAAATTTAGGAGCGAATTTAATTAGCGCCTTGCTAATTTTTCATTGTAGAATTAGACTTTTCCTGGTCATCATTCAACAGCGGACTCTACTTTACTTTGTTACCGTTGCAGGAGCAGTTAATGATTCTCACATTATTTCTGACCATGATTCAATATATTTTATTTATATCAAATTATAAAAAAAGCTATTTTTTAATGAATTCCTTATTTAATTTTTAAATTTTTATCTTGAATATAGTCTAGCTTGTATTTTAAAGCTAATTCAGCTTTACACAACTCTATACCCATGTCAGCAGCATGCTGTAAACTAGAGATATATTTATATTTAATTAAAGTATTAACAATTTCTATTGCTGTTGTCCCATAAATTACTGAAACCATATCATTTATTGGTTTGTTGCCCAGTTTTTTAAAAATACAATACCCTACCCTTAATATTTTTTTCTCTCTGTCAATTGCAATTAAAAAATACCCCTTGGGATCCATTACCCAGTCTTTAATTTTATGATATTTTGCTTTAATTTTTTTTTTTATTTTTTTGTTAATTTTATACCATCTACCTTGTATAACCTGATCCTTTTTCATGATCCTTGAGCTTAGCACAGACAATCTGAATTCGCTAGATCAAGAAAATTAGATACTAGAGTAAACATTTTTAAAATAAAAAAATTTGAGTGAGCCATCTGAAAATAAATTATTAATTCTATAAAAGAAATTTACACTTCATTATTTAATTCTCTGGTTGTTCTATACTTTCATAAATAAGAGCGCTTCTTTTTTTAGGAATTTGTCCTGAAGATTGCATATTTAGATTATCATATTTTGTTTTTTTACTCTCTATGGTCCAATATTTCATCTTTATTTTATCGAATTTCTCTCTCCATTTTTCAAGTGCATCTATAGACATATTATAAGGCTGAATAAGATAAGCTTTTTTTTGACCATATTGTCCTAGAGTTATAGGTGTCCGCCAAAGCTCATCTAGCTTCCAATCACCTAAAAGTATCTTATCTTTAACTACTTGCTTAAATAATTTTGTCCCGGGGAAAGGAATTACAGTTTGGACTGAATAATTGTCGAGTTGCAATTCGTTCATCATATCATAAGAGTTTTGTAAAGTTTCGTCAGTGTCTTCAGGAAATCCCATAAGAAACATACCAACAGTTTTTACTTTATATTTTTTTAATAACGCATTAACTTCAAATATTTTTTTTCTATCTAAACCTTTTCCAATAACATTATTTCTCATGTGATCATCGCCATGTTCAATAGCTAAATTTGCATATACTAATCCCGTTTCAACCATTTTTGCTATAACTTCTTCTCTAAGAGAATTTACCCAAAGACCATTGGGAGTATTAAAAATCATTTTAATTTTTCTTTTTAATATTTCATCACATAAACCTAAAATGTGGGATCTGTTTAATGTTAATTGATCATCCATAAAAGAAAAAAAGTTAACACCATAAGTTTTATTTAAGACTTCAATTTCATCAACAATTGATTTTATACTTCTTTTTCTGTGTTTTTTTCCCATAACCAAAAACATATCACAAAAATTACATGCTAACGGACAAGCTCTTGAAGAAAAAATTGCAGCTTTGTATTTAATTGGTAAATTCGTAGGGTTATGATAGTGATCTAAATTCATTTCAAACTTTTGCAAATCTATTAAATCCCAAGCGGGCATTGGTAAAGTGTTTAAATCGTCTACATAATTTTTTTCTCTATTAATCTGTACTAATCCATCTTTATCTCGATAAGCAAAAGATTTAATTGACCTCAATAAATTCTCATTGCCTGTTTTAATTGATGCTGCTAAAGCAACAACTGAATTTTCTCCTTCACCTATAGCAACAAAATCAATATCATCACAATTGGTCAAAATTTCCTTAGGAAAAGTTGTAGCGTGTATCCCTCCTAGAGCAATTTTCAAATCTGGTGCATTCTCTTTAATTATTCTTGCAAACTTTAAAACGTCTGGAAAAACTCCTGAAAATAAACAGTTCAGTCCCACTAAATCAGGTTTATGCTTATTCAAATTATCAATAATAATTTTTTTACTATACTCTAGGTAGTTTTCTCTTTTACTATGCACAACGATATTATTTAAATCAAGTATAAGAGGCTCATGTTCATTAGCTCTAAGTATAGCTGCCAAATGCAAAAGAGCGGCTGACGGATAAAAATCTTCCCTTATCGACTCATTTGTAGTCTTTTCATAATTTAAGCTCACGTAAGGAGCTATTAAAAGTATTTTCATGATTTATAATTTAAATATTAATGTAATTATCTAAGTATAACAATATAAGTCAACTATTTATATCAATTAATAATGAATTTAGACGAAAATTATATAACAACACAAAGAATGCAAATGAACAACTTTGGAAGCAAAAATTTGATTTGATAGTGCTTAGGAATTTCATGATTTAGTATTTTGGAGTGTTTTTTATTTATATTGGCTCTTGTAATTTAGCTTGCTCTGCTTTAGCTTTTTTTATTGTTGCAAGTCTTTCATTATAAGACTTAGCTGGTGGATCGTACTTATCAAATACATTTGATATATTCTGAGAGAAATCTCTACCTAAAAGTGTCATTTCTACACCATCATCTGAAACAATAACTAATCCATCTTTTATCATTCCATCTAAATATTTAATCTCTTTACTAAAATATTTTTTTATATCTAAACCAAAGTTTTTCTCGAAATTTTTAAAATCTATCTTGAAATAACTTCGTAGCTGCTGAGTTGCATGTTGTCTTATTTGGTCATCCTTTGATAACTTCATTCCTCTAAAGGTGGGTAATTTTCCTTGATCTAGGAATTTTTTATAGGAAGTTATGTCGTAAAAGTTTTGGGAATAGTAATCATCGCCTAAATTACTTGTTGCTGAACTGCCAACAGCAATAAAATTAACTGGACCACCAGTTTGATGTCCCGACGCCCCATAGTGAGCTGTTCCATCTTCAAATGCTTTAGTCATTGGACTATCGGGTAATGAATAACATTCAAATCCAGAACGCATATATCCTCCCACACTTAACTTTTTGTGTATAACTTCAAGCAATTCTTTTCTTTCAAAAAAGTCCGGCAATGGTCCTTCTGCTAACATTTGGATTTGATATTTCGCAACCCACGGTTTATAGGCCATCAGTGATAATTGAACTAGAGTTGGTTTTAGCTCAATAATTTTATCGCAAGTAATTGCTATAGACTCGGTCGTCTGACCGGGTAGGCCAATCAAAAAATCAAAAGCAATTTCTTTATAAACTTTTCTAACTTCCTTAGTTAAGATTTGTTCAAATAATTCCGCTGGTTGTTCTCTGTTGACTCTTCTTTGAACATTAAGATCAAAATCCTGCATTCCAAAAGATATTCTATTAGCTCCACATACTTTATTATTATATAACAACCTATCTTCATCAACTCTTCTTGGATCAGACTCAATTGTAAAATTAATAACTTTAGACCAATCAAACAAACTTTTTAACTTATCTACTAATTTTTTAAGATCTTCTCTATTTAAAATAGTTGGAGATCCTCCTCCAAAAAATACCGTCTCTACATTTAGTTTAATTTTATTTTCGTTTAAAAAATCAAATAATAAATCTATTTCTTTGTACAAATATACTAAATAATTTTTAACTTTTTCATAATCTTTCGTAATTACTTTGCTGCAAGTACAAAACCAACAAAGCTGTTCACAGAAAGGAATATGTACGTAAAAAAAAATTGGTTTTTTGGGATTTTTTGGCAACCATTCAGCTAATGCTTTTTTTTTATCCTCACCATTAAAGTCCAAGCTCCAATGATCCTTAGTCGGATATTCGGCATAATTATAAACAATGTCTTGGTGATATTTTTTAATTAAATTGGCATCTATTGAGGGTTTTTTCATTTCAAAATATGTTAAAAATTATATACTTTTTGCAATAATTTACCATTATTAAGTATTATAAGACTTTTTTAAATTCAAGTCTGATATGTCTTACCTTCACCGGCGTCAATTGGTACCAGGCAGCCACCCATCATTGCAGCATGTTTTGAACATAAAAATAATAGCATAGGCAATATTTCATTTACATTGCCCATTACACCTCTCGGTAAACGAGTTTTAATAAACTTTTTATAATCTTTTATATTTTTATTTTTAAGTCTTTCCATTGCATTACCTGAAGCAATAAAGCCCCCAGGTAATATTCCAGTAACAATAACTTTATTTTTATAAAGTTCTCGACCCAAGCTTCTAATGTAAGTAGCTAATGCAGATTTAGCAACATTATATCCCACTGATGCAACTGCTTCACTAGATGCGATTGATCCAACATGAACAAGTTTTAAGAACTGACTTTTTGTTTTGTTGCTAACAATCAATCTATTTATTTCAGCTGCCGCACCTAAATTTATTTGTAATAATGTTTTCAAATCCTCATTATTTATTAAATTTTCTTTTAAGCCAAGACCTCCTCCGGCAACATGTATTACAATATCAATTTGTTTAAGAAATTTTTTAGCTTTTTTAATAGCTAATTTAATTTCACTATTTTTTAATAAATTTACTTTAATTGAAATATGATTTGATGGATTTTTTAATCCATCTTTTAAAAAATCCATTTCCTTTTTTGATCTAGACAGCATTGCAATTTTGGCTCCTTTTTCAGCCAAAGCTTTGCAAGCCTCTGCACCGAGTCCTCTTGAGGCCCCTGTAACAATAATTCTTTTTCCTAAAAATTCGTTTTCTAAATTTAAATTTAAATTGCTCACTAAAATCTTTATTAATATATATTTTTTACGCTTCTAGTTATATCACGGGCGGTAATTCGATTTCTAACATGATCACTGTCGTTTACAAACATTCCAATAAACCATCTACCTTTATTGCTTTTCCATGAAAGTTTTTCTTTTGGATCAACTGTGTCTACTCCATGGGCTATTGATCCATAAAACAAAACAGCATCTCCTTCCTCTAATTTTTTTTCTATATTAATCTTTTTTGTTTTTGAAGTTCTAAAGTAAAAGCCTCCTTCATGAAAGTCTACACCCATTTTACTCATGATTATCCCTGTTACCACTCTTTGATTTTTTCTTGGATCAACATGAGCTCTAAGTTCACCACCTCCCGCAGGGTACCTGACTAATTGTAGTCTATCTATTTGTCCATCACTTGGTATGTTTTTTTCAAATGTATTTTTACCATTTCCTGCTAAACTTTTAACATATCTCCAATGTCTATATGCTCCTGATTTTAATTTTTTTTCTAACTTGCTTTTTATATTCCAATTATAAAAATAGAATGAATGTTTAATAGCATATAGACTGTATTTTTTTGTTATATTCTTATCTATAACTCTATGAAAATTAGGACAATCATTCAACATTTTATGAAAACTTGGTTTTCTAGTTTTTTTATAGTGATTTGCTAGATCTAAAATTGTTTTTTTTAGATTTTTTGTAGCAGAATTTTTTAAAATATATGCTTCTTTTTTTAGATACATATTTTTTATTATTTTTTTTATATAATTTACATTTTTTTTATCAATGGCTAATTTTAAATCTTTAAATTCTAAATATTTAACTTTTCCAACATATTTAGGACATGGATATTTTTGTTCTAAATAATCCCAGTATTTATTTATTTTTTCTTTAAATGGCATTATTATTTTAAAATATTTTCCAAAGTTTTTAACATTTGTGTTTTACTGACTGTATATTTATTACCTAAAGATTCAACTGACTGTGCGGCTGCTAATGAACTTATCAATAAAGTAATATCCGTATCAATATTAAGTTTGAGACACGGCCCAATAAGTGACAACATGGTGTCTCCTGCTCCAATTTTATCAACAATGTTATGGGCATAAGCATCAGTATAATAAAATTTATTTTTAGTTTTATGATAAAGCACCGCTCCAGAGCTTCCTTTTGTTACAATCAAATTTTTAACATTTTTTTCTTTAGATAAATTAATCATCAACTTTTCAACTTTGCTAATTTTGTCTCTCATTTCATGTCTAATTTCTTTTTCATTAATTATTAATGAATTAAAATTTTTATAGTTTCTGATTGTATGATAGCCCATATTTGATGCATTTATTTGTGCATTTAAAGCTAAAAATTTAGATTTTTTGCAAATTAAATTTGCACTTTTTTTCGAGATTAGCCCATGTCCATAATCAGAAACAATGATTAAATCATTTTTTTTTATTTCTTTATGTAAAAGTTTATTGAAGCTATCTTCGTCTTTTTTATTTAAAATTTCATCATTGATGTTGTATATTCCAATAACTTTACTTTGACTTAAGCTATCGACATATCTTTTTTTTACGATAGTTGGAGAGTTTTTCTTGTAAATAAATTTTGTTGTAATATTTTTTGGCAAATCTTTATTAATATCTTTTAGGTATTCCTTTTTTTCGCCAATCATTGAAAGAACACTTATTTTGTTAGAAAACTGTGATAGGTTTCTTGCAATACTTAATACTCCTCCTAAATATTGGTCTTGTTTAACTTCTTTAAGAACTAACATTGGTTCTTTTCCTGACTTGCCAACAGCTTCACAAAAATTATATTGATCTATAATTGTTTCGCCTATTACCAAGATTCTTAATTTATTAAAATTATCTATAATTTTTTTAATTGATTTGAAATTTGATATTTTGTTAATTTTTTTTATAATTTTTTTTTGTCTAGGCGTATAAAAGTCTGTGAATTTATTGATTAATCTACTTGAGCTAAATGTAAGTTCTTGGGTAAAAAAAATTTTACCTTTAATTTTTTTTATTTGCTTTAACTCATTTTTGATTTCTCCTGTAATATCATCATTTAAATTTTTATAATCTTTTCCTTTACAATATATATTTGGTTTTATAATTTTTATTGGGTTTGTAGCAGTTGGAGTATCATTAATCGCAACATAATCAACTGAGTTAAGGGCAGCGATAGCTTCACCTCTAAGTGTTTGATTAAAAACTGGCTTACCTGGTCCTTTATTAACATATATGTCTGGGGTTATAGTAACTACTAATTTATCACCAAGTTCTTTTGCTTTTTTTAAATGTTTAATATGGCCAACATGTAATAAATCAAAAACTCCATGACAATGCACAATTGTTTTCGATTTCTTTTTTTCTCGTTGAATTATTTTAGATAGATTTTTTAATGTGTAAATTTTATTTTTCATTTTCCTAAATGTTTAAACCAAAGTTTTGTTGCTTTGTTAATTTTTTTTGGGGTCCAAACAGGGGCTTTTTTCCAATAATCTAGATTATTTAATAGTATTTTGATACCTTGATCAATTTTTATCTTTGGGTTCCATTTTAGTTTTTTTTTTATTTGAGTAATATCTGCAAAAGTACAGTTGGGTTCTCCTGGTCTTTTTTTAATATAAACCTTATCTCCTCCTAATAGTTTTGTTATTTCCTGGACACTTACCGTACGGCCACTACCTACATTAAATATTTCATTTGATAATTTAGACTTACTAGCTTTTAAGAAGGCATCAATAACATCTGAAACGTAAGTAAAATCTCTTGTCTGTTGTCCTGAACCAACAATAGTGAAGGGCTTTTTTGACAGTTTTTGTGCAAGAAATACTCCAAACATTGCACCGTAAGTTCCTGATGTTCTTGATCGTGTGCCATAAACATTAAATAGTCTTAATGATATAAATGGTATTTTATAAACTTTTGACCAATGAATAATTAAATCTTCCCCAATTTTTTTTGTTAATGCATAAGGATACAGTGGATTAATTTTCTCTATTTCCTTAGTGGGATATTTTTTAGGAATTCCATAACAAGATGATGAGGCAGAATATACAAATTTTAATACTTTAATTTTTTTACACGCTTCTAATATGTTTAGTGTTCCCTTTGCATTTGACTCAAAATATTTTTCTGGGTTCTCAATGCTAGGAACAATATCTGCTAAAGCTGCTAAATGAAATATAAAGCATCTACCTTTAAACTCATTTATCCATTTTCCTTTTATTGAAATATCACATTTTATGAATTTTATTTTGTTTTTAAATTGTCTAATATTATCCAATCTTCCTGTTGATAAATTATCCAATACAACTACTTTTTTATTTTTTTTAACTAATGATTCTACTAGATGGCTACCTATAAATCCTGCACCACCCGTAATAATGTATTTTATCATAAAATTAAACACGCCCCTCACTATGTAAAAAAAACATTTTTTTACATATTTTTTAACATATAACTTTTTACTATACTGGTCTAAACAAATTTTCCTTCTTAGAAACAGACACTTTATAATTGCCAATTAGTGTTCAAAATTTGAACAGTAAAGTAAAAAAAATTTTGTTATTAAGGTAAGATCAATATTTTAGTGTTTAAATTTACTTAAAAAAACCCCAGCTTTAAACTGGGGTTATAAAATAAAATATCAATTATCTTTCTGATTACTTAAAAATTTTTTTCAGTGCATAAATCAAGCCAATTGAGCTATTAGTACTGGTCAGCTACACGCATTACTGCGCTTCCACATCCAGCCTATCAACGTGGTGGTCTACCACGGCTCTATAG
>Ga0114997_10004598_pt1 | contig 10639 bp, 14 predicted proteins | sample ArcticOcean_MG_C_2_FD_87045 | JGI IMG/M metagenome (GOLD analysis project Ga0114997, IMG submission 87045) | Marine microbial communities from western Arctic Ocean - ArcticOcean_MG_CB4_136 | ecosystem: Environmental > Aquatic > Marine > Oceanic | place: Arctic Ocean: Canada Basin | collected... | reverse complement strand
GAGTATACAGGTTCAGAGATATATTTTTATGAACTCTCAACTGCCTTACACTCAGCTGGTCACAATGTATCTATTTTTTCTCCTTTCGTAGATAGCCCATTACAAGATAGAACTAAAGATATAAACTTTCCCAATAAAGAGGAAATAAAGAAAGAACCATACGATATGGTTTTGTTTTCTCATGGAAAAATTATATGGGAGTATATAAAAGACGTTAAGACAAATAGACTAATTAATATTATTCACTCTGAAGTTATTGACCTAGAAGAACCGGTAGACAGTTCTAAGATTGACTTGTATATTGGTATACGTCCGTCTATTGTTGACTTTATAAAAAGTAAACTACCTAATGCTAATATAAAATTAATATATAATCCGTTTGATTTTACTAGATTTAACCCTCAGAGATGTAAAAAGAAAAAGAGTGTTAAGGATAAAGTGGTTTTATTTCCGGGTAGTTTAGATTACTTAAGATACAAGCCGTTGAGGTATTTGTTAGATTTATCTGAAAAGCAAAACTTTAAAGTTTTGCACGTTGGTAGGTCCGATTACTCTACTGTACATCTTAACTTTGCTACAATTGAACCTACATGGAGTGTAGAAACGTATTATAAGCAATGCGATATTGTTTCTGGTATATTCTTAGGTCGTACTTCTATAGAGGGGTTATTGTGTAGTAAGAGAGTACTACAGTTTGATGTAGATAATATGGGAAATATTAAAAAAGTGTATTGGCATACTGAAGAGGAGTTAGATAAATTCGATAAACACAATGTTGTTAAGCAGTTTTTAAATGTCTAAGGAAGATATCACAGTTATTTTTAATGGTTATAAGCGTTTAAACTTTTTAAACCAGCAGTGGAATTGTGTTGTTAATCAAACTATTAAACCTAAAGAAATATTTATATGGGTAAATAATGCTGATGTAGATCAAACAATACACCCTTCTATTGAGAGTCATGCTACTATAGCTCGATGTAATAAAAATTTAGGTGTGTGGTCCAGGTTCTTTTATGCCTTAAACTGTACAACAGAGTATATTTGCGTTATAGATGATGATACTTTTCCTGGAGATATGTGGCTGGAGAACTGTATGAATCATATTACAAAAAAAGACGGGTTATATGGTTCAAGAGGAGTAGTGTTTAGAGATAAAAACAACTATAGAGATCACTATGATGTCGGCTGGACGTCACCAAATGAAGAAGTAACTCAAGTTGATTTAGTTGGTCACAATTGGTTTTTTAAAAAAGAACATCTTACAGCATATTTGAGGGAATTACCGTTAGATGATTACTCTATTGCCGGTGAAGATATGCACTTTAGCTACACATTACAAAAGTTTATGAACTGTAATACGTATGTACCTCCTCACCCGAAAGATAATACTAGATTATGGGGTAGTAATCATGATTTAGGATGGAAGATAGGTACAGACAAAGCAGCAATATCGCATACAAGCGCTGGATTAGATCAAATGCAGAAATATTTTAATGAATTAGTTAGTAAGGATTATAAATTTATAGAAGAATGAAAAACATTAGTAAAAATGATCATGACAACAATATGTATACTAACCATAGTATGGAGTTTTGGGTAGATCACAATAAACGACATGCTGATGAGGCGTTTAATAACGATGAGTTAAAGGTACAAACTCTTTTAGATACCTATCCTGATATAAGAGACACTGCTATTGATATTGGGAGTGGTGGTGGGTGGATGTCAAGCAAGCTTACAGACTACTTTGATGTGGTGTATGGCATCGAGCCTTCAAAAAAAGCTATAGATTTATGCAGGAATTTATATAAAGGAAAAAATATTAAATGGGTACATGGTTACTCTGAAGATGCGTTTAAAGTAATTGACTTTCCGACTAAAAATGTGTTTATTAATACATGCTCTGTGTTTATTCACTTAGATGATAAATATATCATCCCTACCCTCAAGTGGATAAATGAAAACTTTAACAATAGTATTTTAAGTTTTCAAGAGTTTTGGTCTGAAACTATCCATATAAATAAACCTCTTCATAATTGTAGAACAAAGCAATGGTGGACTGATCAATTAAGTAACTGGGATTTAGATTTTCACGGACCTGATATGTCATCTCACGGATCACAATATACATCTTTTAACAAAGGTATACACGGGTATATTAAATGAGAGTTTTAATAGGAATAGGCACTAGACCAGAGTGGATAAAAATAAAGCCTCTTTTATCTGTCTTAAAGGACCATAATATTATTTATAAATGCTTATTCACCGGTCAGCATAAAGATCTATTAAAAGAATATTCCTTTGATTATACTCTATCTATACCTGAAACAAATATTAATAGGCTTAATGTAGTGGTTGCGTCAATTTTAAATCATAATATTAACTGGTCTAACTGGGATTATGTTCTTGTTCAAGGAGATACTGCTTCAGCGTATGCGTTAGCTTTAGCTGCATTTAATAATAATATACAAGTTATTCATCTAGAAGCTGGTTTGCGTTCACATGACTTACATCATCCATATCCTGAAGAAGCGTATAGACAGATGATATCTAGAATCGCCACTATTAATTTATGTCCAACTGAATTAAGTTGTACTCATCTTAAAGCTGAAAAGGTCTCCGGTGATATTTATAATGTTGGTAATACTGTATTAGATAATATTCAAAATATTAAAACAAGTTATACTAATTTAATCTTAGTGACTTTACATAGAAGAGAGAACCATACTATTTTGCATGAGTGGTTTAACACAATTAATACTTTAGCTAAGGCTCATCCTGAATTGAGGTTTGTGTTTATTAAGCATTTTAATCCAAATGTAATTAAGCGATTAAACATATTGACGAATATAAAAGTAATAGACCCTCTATCTCATAATAAATTAATAGATTTATTAGCTCAGACTAAATTTGTTATTACTGATAGTGGTGGCTTACAAGAAGAAGGTAGTTTTTTAAATAAGCGAGTAATTGTTTGTAGAGAAAAAACTGAACGACCAGAAGGTATTAATACTAATCATTTAGTAATGTGTAAGACCGTTAAGAGTTTGCCAACTACATTTGAATCAGTAAATAATAATTATAAGATAAATGAGGAATGTCCATACGGAGATGGTCATTCGTCACAAAAAATTATAGATATTTTACTCTCGTATGAAGGTATTTGAAGATGATATTAAACACATGCTCGCTAGGCTTCAAAACCACGAGTATTTTTCGTTTTCTAAATACGCAGATGGTGAGTACGCAGTTCTCCGCAACACTAAAATAACAAACTGTGATAACTGGGTGTTCGACCCTGTAAGTCGTCAGTATGAGCGACAATTACTTTTAGAATCCTTTCAATATAACCACGACAATTATCACGTAGGTATATCCTGCCCTTGCTGTCAACCTAAAGTCGATGTAGAGTGGATGCGCGATAACGTTAAGACTAAAAACGTAACATGGGCTAACTTATTTGTTAATAATAATTATCGCTTTTTTAGAGAGAATTTTTTCTCTACCTTTAATGACTGGCCTGGTCGAGTTATATTAATAGGTAATGAAGCAGGTGTTAATAAAAAGCTACCATTCAAATGTAATATTTTTTATCCTATTAGTATTGAAGGATGGTTAGAACCAAATTTATCAAAAACCATTAAAACGTCTAAAAACCTCGCCACTGAAAAGAACGATCAATTATTTTTATTTTCCGGTGGTCCGTTAGGTAATATTTTAGCTCACTTACTGCACATTGAAAATCAAAATAATACATATATAGATATAGGTTCAACAGTAAATCCGTGGATAACGGGAAATAATAGAGGTTACTTAAACGGAGTAGATCAAAAAACGTGCATTTGGTGATAAAAATGGATTTGGAAGTAAATGAAATGAGTTTTGAAGCTGTAGAAAAATTTGAAAAAAATATAGCAGATTGGTTCGGCGCTCCTTATGCTGTTGCTGTCGATTCATGTACTCATGGTATAGAACTTAGTTTACGGTTGTTACAAGTAGAAAAAATTAAAGTACCTACAAGAACATATATTTCTATACCATTTCTTGCAGAAAAATTAAAGATAACACGACAATGGGTCTCTCACGAGTGGAAAGATTATTATTTTCTTACAGATAGAATAGCTGATGCCGCTGTCTTATGGAAAAAAAATAGTTATATTTTAAATAGTTTAATGAGTATAAGCTTTCAATATCAAAAACACTTAAGCTTGGGTCGCGGCGGTATGATATTAACTGATAATAAAGAGGAAGCTGTTACTCTTAAAAGAATGAGTTATGACGGTCGAACTCCAAATAAGCCATGGCGCGATCAGGACATAGATACCGTTGGTTATCATTATTACATGACACCAGAAACAGCGCAAACCGGCCTTGACAAATTACCTTCAGCGATAGAGACCACTCCTCGTGATTGGGTCCTTCAAGATTGGCCAGATTTAACTCGAATGACCGTCTTCAAAAAATGAAAAAGAAAGCATTTATAACAGGTATAAGCGGCCAAGATGGTTCCTACTTAGCGGAATATCTTTTAAGCTTAGATTACGAAGTATATGGATTAGTCCGGCGACATTCTGTACCCGAAAATCAACAATCAAGATTAGATAGGATTATTAATAAAATAACAGTTTTTTATGGAGACTTAAATGACCCACTAAGTTTACATAATATTATATCTAAGCTCAAACCAGATGAGTTTTATAATTTAGCCGCTCAATCTCATGTAAGGATATCTTACGATATACCTAAATATACTATTCTGACTAACGGTTGCGCCTTAATAGATATTTTAGATATTATTAAAAATAGTTCTCCTGAAACAAAATTTTATCAAGCTTCGAGTTCCGAGATGTTTGGGCTTTCGGTAGATGATGATAATTTTCAAAGAGAATCTACTGCGTTTAACCCGGTTTCTCCGTATGGTTGCTCTAAGGTACTAGCTTTCAATACAGTAAGACATTATAGAAGAGCATATAAATTACACGCCGTTAACGGTATTCTTTTTAATCACGAATCACCACGGCGTGGTTCGAACTTTGTAAGTAGTAAAATTATTAAAAGAGCATGCGAAATTAAATTAAAAATATCTTCAGAATTAGAGCTTGGTAATATTGACTCATATAGAGACTGGGGCCATTCAAAAGATTACGTTAGAGCGATGCATTTAATAATAAACAACGCGACCTCTGATGATTTTGTTGTTGCAACAGGAGAAACTAGATCCGTAAGAGATATGTGTGATGTTTGCTTTAATTATTTAGGTTTAAATTATGAAGATTATTTAAAAATAAATCCAAAGTTTCTAAGACCGGAAGAGCTTCCATATTTAAAAGGAGACTGTTCTAAATTAAAGAAAAATTTCGACTGGAAGCGAGATTATACGTTCGAATCAATGATTGAAGAAATGACGAATCACTGGATGGATATCTTAACTGGGAAGGAGTCATATAGGTAAAATGAAAAAAATATATTCTAAAGTATCTCCTGATAAACTATTACATATTGTACATTTTCCAGAAGATTTCCCGGATGAAAGTGTACAAAGAATTGATATAGTAGATTCTGATAATTTTATTCAGTGTTCATCGTTAAATTTAAAAAAAGATAAAACATTTAGACCACATAAACATATATGGAAAAACAGACAAAGAGATGTAATCGCTCAAGAGTCTTGGATAGTTGTAAAAGGATCTGTTAAATGTTTTTTTTATGACTTAGATGACGAATTACTAGAAACAGTTATTATTTCCCAGGGTTGTGCGAGCTTTACCCTTGAAGGAGGTCACAATTATCTTATATTAGAAGATAACACACTTATAATGGAATATAAAACAGGTCCTTATGAAGGTCAATCGTTAGATAAAAAGTTTATAACTAACGCATAAACATGAAAAATTTATTTTTTGACATTGATTCGTTAAGCAAGTGTGGAGAGAATGTTATAATAGGTAAAACAGTCCGAATTCGATATCCCGAATTAGTTGAGATCGGAGACAATGTTATAATAGATGATTTCACATATATATCAACAAGGCTGAAGATACATAATAACGTACATATTTCTTGTGGCTGTAAAATTATTGGAGGTAAAAATGCATTTGTTGAAATGAATGAGTTTTCAACATTAGCTCCTAATGTGGTATTATCCGCAGGAAGTGATGATTATACGTCAGGAATAGCCACTCCAACAGTACCGTTAAAATATAAAGGAAAGGTTGAAATCGGTAAAATAACTATTGGTCGCCACTCAATAGTAGGGTCAAATTCCGTAATCTTACCAAATGTAACTCTAGGTGAAGGAGCTTCGGTGGGTGCGCTATCATTAGTAAAGACTGATTTAAAGGAATGGTATTTATATGGAGGAATACCTGCAAAAGAAATTAAAAAACGTTCTAAAGATGAGATTTTAGGAATGGAGGAGAAATATTATAATGAAAATATTACTACCCACTTGTGACAAATATCAGTTTTTAGTTGAAAATATTATTTTTAATTTTTCAAAATATTGGCCAGAGCATTTTGATGTAGTCGTACTCGGTCATAGTGAACCAAAATTTTCTCTTCCAAATAAATGGAGTTTTATTCAACTTGCCGAGAAATCATCCCCTAAAGATTGGAGTAATGAATTAATATCTTTTTTTGATAATTTCAATGATGAATTCTTTATAAATTTTATAGATGACACCTTTTTAACTAAGAGGGTAAACCACGAAAAAATATGTGAAATGATTAGTCTCATTAAAAATACTGATAAAATCAGCAAAATCTTTTTATCAGGCTCTTTAATTGGGTTTAATCAATTCGAAGATACATCATATGATGCAAGTGTTGTTAAAATATTACCGAGCTCTCCATATAGAACAAGCATTCAAACCGCTATATGGAGAACATCTTTTTTTAAAGAATGTTTATTACCTAATCTAGATCCGTGGCAATTTGAACTTCAAAATAATCATGATCCAAATCATGTTATTCTTTCCTTTAAAAATAATTTCCCTTTATCTTTTTGTCATTTTTGCCAATCTTATGCATATAACCATAAAACACAACCTGTTAACGACCTTACAAAGGGTTGTTTTGATGATACATTACTAGATAGAGAAGATTTAGAACAAATAATATGTATGTTTCTTAGAAATAGTTTTTTGCTAAATTAAAATATATGAAAGTAGCCGCGACAATACCTATAAAGAGCAATTCAACGAGAGTTAAAGATAAGAATTTTAAGCTCTTAGGGGATAGGCCTTTATATCAGTATATTATCGATCATTGTATAGAAGCAGAATGTTTTGATAGTATATATGTTGATACAGATAGTGAAGATATAAAGGCTTATTGCTTTCAGAATGACGTAAAATGGATAGAACGTAAGCCAGAACTTACTTTAGACACAGCAAACGGTAATGATGTATTTCACTATGACATAGATCATATAGATGAGTATGACTTTTACTTTCAACTATACGCAACTGCACCATTTTTAAAGCCAGAGACAATTAATGCATGTGTAGACAAGCTAACTCATACAACAAAGTATGATTCTATATTAACAGCTACAGAAGAATACGGATGGCATTGGTTTCAGAATCAGCCAGTTAATTATCAGCCTAATATTCTTCCTAGATCACAAGATGCACCACCAGTAATTAAGGAGACAACAGGGCTTTACGGTATATCTAAAAGAGCCTATGATAGGTTTAGATGTAGGGTAGGTGCCACTCCATATTTTTATATACTAAACGATAGAAAGGAGTGTATTGATTTAGATACACCGGAGGATTTTGCTATTGCCCAGCAATATATCGATAAATGAAACCAGGCCCTATAGGTATAGTTTTGGCGCGCCAAAATAGAGCGGTAAATAATAAAAAAATATTGTGACTAAAATAAAGCAGTACAAAAGTTTTTATCTTTAATTTGTTATAAACATGTTGCTTTTCATAACAGACAATATATAATACACATATGATCAAGATACACTTAGGTTGTGGTAATAGAGATTTTGGTTCAGATTGGTTTCACGTAGATGGTAATTATTTTGATCATGTACAACATCACGATATTGTACATTTACCATTTAAAGATAATACAGTAGACTTAATTTACTGCAGTCATGTAATTGAATATCTTGATAGAGAAGAAATCGTTCCTGTTTTAGGTCGGTGGTATAACAAGCTTAAAAATAACGGGATGTTACGCTTAGCGGTTCCTGATTTTAATGCTATGGCATCTTTATATTTAAATAAATCTGTTTCGTTAGACAATTTTCTTGGGCCTCTTTATGGTAAAATGACTATGGATGGGTCGTTTATTTATCATAAAACTGCTTATGATTTTAATTCCTTACAAACGATTTTAAAACAAGCTGGATTTAGAGACGTTAAGGAATATAATTGGCGAGAAACTGAACACTCAGGTTTTGATGATTATTCTCAAGCGTATATTCCCCATATGGAAAAGGAAACTGGTGATCTTATAAGTTTAAATATGGAGTGCATTAAGATTTGAAAGGAGATTCCACTAGAATTTTTGAGAAGCGCTTTAACTTACGGCCTCTGGTGGGTTGTGATAATGATTATTTTTATAAATGTGGTCAAATATATGGTCCAAATACTGAATACTTTAAAATATATAGAAAGGTTATGAGTGAGTGGAGTACAAAAGATCCTGATATAGATCTCGAAAAGATTACAAAATTAGAAATATATGATAAAATATGTAAAGCACAAACCATTCAATACAACAAAGAAATTAAGATTTTACAATTATTAGAAGAAAACTTTATTAACGAACCAAACATAGAGCATTATCCATTTCCGAGAATAGTAGATACTACAGAAGCTTCAGATTATTACAGTATAACGATGTCTCACTGTGGGAATAATGCAAGACAAAATGCACATCTAGTAGAAGCACACCAAAACATAGAACCTATTAATTATTATAATACAGTACAATGCATAATAAACAATTTACGTAGTATGCGTATAATACATGGTGATATAAAACACACAAATATATGTATTAATACCACTGGTTATATATCATTAATTGACTTTGAACGGTCACAAATTCTAGAGCCTCAACAAGCAGAAAAATATTATAAAGAAGTAGATATGTATAAAGAAAAACATGTTTGGTACTTGATTGTATCAAAAAATCCATGGAGTATGTTATACATGTTTTAAATATTCAAAATGAAATTAGAAGATATACCAGATAATTTTATCCACAAATTTCTCCCAAAACGTTCATCTGCAGAGACAAGTCAAATAATTTTAGTTTGTGGGCTCTCTTGTATAGGTAAAACTTATTTTTTGACCCGTATCGAACAGGTTACGCGTGGATGGAAAACAGGATGGAGAAGTATTAATTCTACTCGAAAATTGAATACTGAGAATAATGTACATCATACCAGATCGGCAATTATGTTAGGTATACCGGGGTCAGAGTATCAAAAAAGACTAAAAGAGCGTGGAAAATTCCAAGACAAATGTACTATAACAGCTCTTAATACAAAATTAACACTATACTATAATGAATGGATTAAAGCGCTTAATAGTAATCAAATTCCATATATATTTGTTGATGCTCGGAATGATTATCCAGTATTAGATAGATTAAGTTTTTTTAACCTCATAAAATAGAAAATGTCTAAACTTAAAATAGTTGTTTGCTTAAAAACAAATAATACAACCTCCCAGGGAGATTCATATAATAGCTCTCATGTATATAAAATACAAGAAATGGTGAAGAGGTATGTGACTATTGATCATGAATTTTGCTGTTTAACTAATGAGGTAGGGTTAAATTGTAAAACTATACCTTTAGAGTACAATCATTTAGGATGGTGGAATAAATTACAGTTATATAAAATACCAGGACCAGTTTTTTATTTAGATCTAGATACTATTATCTTAGATAATATAGACGATATTCTCAACGAACTTCGTGGTCGCAAATTTTCTATGTATTTAGAACCAAGATTTTTAAAATATTATAATATGGAGGAAATAGAACACCCCGGAGAAGTATACGACGGAGTTAGGTGGACTAGCGACCCATCCGCGAGATCAGTTTTAACAAAATGGATTCAGCGAGTCGAGTCTTCTTTTATGTATTGGGAAGATAGTGTGTCGTTTTTGTGGAATGATTTTTATAATTTACGGTTTTTTAATATACTTGAGTATGTTAATGATGATGGGGACTTAACTCATGGTCGTGCATGGCCGTGTTTGAAAAGCGATCAGAACGCGGTTTCCTATATATTAAACAATTATAAGAATATTTTTACTCCGTTTGCTAAAAAGGATATAAACCTCGATTCTGCATATTTTAATTTTCCTATAGGTAGTTTTAAAAAAGATATATTACCACTTACATATAAAAACGTAGATATATCTGAGATTTTATCTAAATTTAAAATAGTAAGATTTCATGGGGCCCCTCGCCCATATGAACAAGACATAATTACATATTAAAATGAAAACAGTACATATAACAACACATTATCCTAGATTTGTTAAATGGCACGGATCCGGTAAAGAGTTAACGTGTTTGGATATTTTTAAAAAACAAACCCCTAATAATTCTGGAGTGTGGGATGATATTTTGTTAGTTCATGATCCTTTAAATAGTGATT